>Ga0153915_10002422_pt1 | contig 17046 bp, 15 predicted proteins | sample Opewatmetagenome_2_FD_107003 | JGI IMG/M metagenome (GOLD analysis project Ga0153915, IMG submission 107003) | Freshwater wetland microbial communities from Ohio, USA - Open water 3 Core 3 Depth 3 metaG | ecosystem: Environmental > Aquatic > Freshwater > Wetlands | place: USA: Ohio, Lake Erie...
ACGTTGCGGAAGTCCTGGGCGATGAGCGACCGCATCCGCTGCGCCCGGCGGTAATAGGCGTCGTAGTAGCCGGCCGACAACACGTAGGTCCCGATGAGCACGCGGCGGCGGACTTCGGCGCCGAATCCGTGCCCGCGCGTGGCCCGATAGAGGGCCCGCACGTCCACCGCCCCGGCGGGGCGCGGCCCGTAGCGGACGCCGTCGTAGCGCGCGAGGTTCGACGACGCCTCCGCCGGCGCGATGATGTAATAGGTCGGGATGGCGTAGGGCGTGTGGGGCAGCGACACGTCGCGCACCGCCGCGCCCAGGTCCTTCAACAATTTGATGGTGCGGTCACAGGCGCGCCGCACCCCCGGATCGAGATCGGGCGGGAAGTACTCTCTCGGGATGCCGACGACGAACCCCTGCAGGTTCTCCGGCACCGCCGGCAGCGGCAGCGGATCGCGATCCTCGCAGGTGGCGTCGAGCGGGTCGCGGCCGCTGATCGCGGCCAGCACCCGTCCGGCGTCCGACACGGTCCGCCCGAAGACGCCGATCTGATCGAGCGAGCTGCCGAAGGCCACCAATCCATACCGGGACACGCGGCCGTAAGTGGGTTTGATGCCGACGACCCCGCAGAAGGCGGCGGGCTGGCGAACCGAGCCGCCGGTCTCCGATCCCAGCGCGGCCGGCACGGCTCCGGCTCCCACCAGCGCCGCCGACCCGCCCGATGAGCCCCCGGGCACCCGCTCGCGATCGATCGGGTGAAACGTGCGCCCGTAGGCCGAGTGCTCCGTGGAGGAGCCCATGGCGAACTCGTCGCAGTTCGTCTTCCCGGCGATGAGCGCCCCGGCCGCCTTGAGCCGGGCGATGGCGGTCGCCTCGAACGGGGAGCGGTATCCCTCGAGGATGCGGGAGCCGCAGGTGGTGGTGTATTCGAGCGTGCAGATGTTGTCCTTGACGACGACCGGCATTCCCGCGAGCGGTCCCCCCGCGGGCGCCGCCGCGGCCTGCGCGGCAAGCGCGGTGCGGACCTCAGCGGTCGGCGTGAGCAGCGCGTGCAGCGGGGCGGCGGCGGTGAGCCGATCGACGACCGGGTCCGTCGCCGTCACGCGTCGTCCTCCGCCGCATCGTCGCGGCCGGCGTCGAACGCGCCCAGGCGCGGCACGAGAAAGAACCCGTTGCGAAACGCCGGGGCCATCCGGTCGGGACCGAAGGCCAGCGGCGCGGGTCGGACCTCATCGGGACGGAACCGGATCGCGGCCGGCCCGGGCTGGAACGGCTGGGCCGACTCGGTGGCGGCGAGCGCGGCGATCTGCGCGACGTACTCCAGGATGCGCGACAGCTGGTCCACGAGGCCCGGCAACGCCCCCTCGTCCACCTGCAGCTCGGCCAGCCGCGCGATCTTCTCGACCTCCTCCCGGGAAATACTCATGACCCCTCTCCGTCCCACTCCCGCTCGAGCGCGGCGTACGCGACGAGCAATTGCTTGCTCCCGATCTCGGTGTCGTCGAACTCGATCGTGACTTTGAGATTGCGGCCCACCCCCGACACCGCCCGCACCACCCCACCGCCGAACTTGCGATGCCGCACCCGCTCCCCCTTCACGTAGCGGGGCGCGTCCTGCGATTCCTCCACATCGAACACGGGCTCCGCCTCCGCCACCTCGGGAGGAGGCCGCCGCCCTCCGGAGCGATACGATCCCGACCATCCGCGGTGCTCGTAGGCTCCCCGGCTCCAGGCCGGTGTCGTGCTGCGCTCCTCGACGACCGCCGGCGGCACCGCCTCGAGGAAGCGCGAAGACTCCGACTGCTCCAACCGGCCGTTGCGGTAACGGGTTCGCGCCCAGGAGAGATACAGCCGCTCGCGCGCACGGGTGAGACCCACGTAGCACAACCGGCGCTCCTCCTCGAGGCCCCCGGGCTCGCCCGCGGTGCGCGCCAGCGGAAACAGCCCGTCTTCGAGACCCGTCAACGCCACGATCGGCCACTCGAGTCCCTTGGCCATGTGCACCGTCATCAGGGTGACGCCGGACGCCCCGACGCCGCCGAACTCGTCGGTCGGGGTCACGAGGGCCGACTGGGTGAGGTAGCGCTCGATGAGCGTCCCGCCCGCGTCGTCGCCGTCGGTCGTCGCCTCGGCGACTTCGGCCCAGGCCGCGGCACCGGCCACGAGCTCGCGCACGTTCTCGAGCCGCTCAACCCCTTCCACGCCCTCTTCGGCCAGCCAGGCCTCGTAGCCCGTCCGCAGGATCGCCGTCTCGAGCGCCGTGGCGGGATCGGCCGTCCCGACGGCCTCCCGCAGCCGATCGACGAGGGACGCGAAGTTGCGCAGCACATCCCGCAGCCCGGGCCGCAGTCCCTCCACCCGGTCCGCGGCGCGGGCCGCCTCCAGCATCGGCTTTCCCCAGTGGCGCGCCGTCTCGGCGAGCAGCGTGAGCGAGGCATCCCCGATGCCGCGGCGCGGCACGTTGGCGATGCGGCTGAACGCCTGATCGTCGGCGGGGTTGGCAATCAGGCGCAGATAGGCGAGCAGGTCTTTCACCTCGCGGCGCTCGTAGAAACTCACCGCCCCGACGAGGCGATAGGGCACGCCGCGCATCCGGAAGGCTTCTTCGAGCGGCCGCGACTGCGCGTTGGTCCGGTACAACACCGCCATCGCCTCGTACGCCAGATCGGAGCGCTCGGCCTGGCCGGCGAGCTCGCCCGCGATCCATTTGGCTTCATCGCGCTCGTCGGCGGCGGTCAGCAGCACGACCCGCGTCCCGCCTGGAATGGCGGTGAACAGGGTCTTCCCGAGCCGGTCGCGGTTCTCCGCGATGACCCCGTTCGCGGCGTCGAGAATGATCTGCGTGGACCGGTAGTTCTGCTCCAGCTTGATCAGCGTCGTGCCCGGGAAGTCGTTTTGAAACGCCAGCATGTGCCGCACGTCGGCGCCGCGCCAGCCGTAGATCGCCTGATCGTCGTCGCCGACGACGCACAGGTTGCCGTGCCGCTGCGCGAGGGCGCGCACCAGGCGGTACTGGGCGGCGTTCGTGTCCTGGAATTCGTCCACCAGGACGTGCTCGAAGCGGCCCTGCCACCAGGCGAGCCGCTCCGGATGCTCGCGGAACAGTCGCAGGGGAAACAGCAGCAGATCGTCGAAATCCATCGCGTTGGCGCGCAGCAGCGCGCCGCCCAGATCGCGATAGCACTCCGCCGCGACCCGCGCGAGCGGCGATTCGGCCCCGCCGGCGAACTCGTCGGGGTCCACCAGCCGGTTCTTGGCGCCTGAGATCAGCGCATGCAGGGCACGCGGCGGATAGGCCTTGGGCGACAGCTCGCGCTGCTCCAGCATGCGCTTGAGCAGCGCCTGGGAATCGTCCTCGTCGTAGATCGTGAAGTTGGGACCGAAGCCCAGCAGCGGCGCCTCGCGCCGCAGCAGCCGGGCGGACAGCGAATGGAAGGTCCCGATCCACAACCCGCGCGGATCGCTGCCGAGCAGCGCGGCGACGCGCTCGCGCATTTCCCCCGCAGCCTTGTTCGTGAACGTCACCGCGAAGATGCGGTCGGGGCGGACGCCCCCCGACTGGATGAGATGGGCGATCCGGGCGGTGAGCACGCGCGTCTTCCCTGAGCCGGCGCCGGCGAGCACGAGCAGCGGCCCACCGGGGTGCTCCACGGCGCGGCGTTGGGCGGGATTCAGATCGAGCGTCAGGCGCGGTCTCCGGACCCGAGCGGGAATTCCAGGACGAACAGGCTGCCGGGATTCCCCGGATGATAGCTCAACCGGCCGCCGTGCTGTTGCTCCACGATGCGCCGCGCCAGCGGGAGACCGAGACCCCAGCCGCCGGGCTTGGTCGTTTCGCCCGGCTCGAACACCCGGCTGCGGCGTCCGGGGGCGATCCCGGGCCCGTCATCCCGCACGCTCACGCGGGCCAAGTCCCGCCCGCTCTCGACCAGCACGCTGACCCGGCCTCCGCGGCCCGACAACGCGTCGACGGCGTTCTTCACGATCGCCTCGAGCGCCCACTCGACGAGGACGGCGTCGCCCTGGATGGTGGGACCGGGCCCCGCCGCCGTGAGGGTGAGGCTCACGGCGTGGGCCCGCGTCGGGAGCCGCGGCGTGAAATACGCCACCACCCGTTCCGCCGTGGCACCCAGGCCGACCGGCTCGCGGCGCGGCGGCCGCCCGATCCGCTCGAAGCGCCGCGCCACGCGCTCCAGGCGCTCGACGTCGGCTTCCAGGTGCGGGCCGATCTCCGTCGCCGGCATGTCCGGGTGCTCGCGCAGCTGGGCGATCCAGCCGGTCAGGCTCATGAGCGGCGTGCCCAGCTGGTGCGCCGACTCGCGGGCCATCGCCACCCACAAGCGATCGCGGACGGCGCCCATTCGCTCGCGGTAGGCCCACACGGCGAGGAGCACGAGCGCCAGCAGCACGCCTCCCTGCAGCACGGCGAGCAGCGCGAGGCGGCGTGTGACCGCGAGGGTGCCGTAGTGCAGTGTGCCGATCCCGGGGCCCGAGATCGGAGGGTTCACCGCATCGAGGGTGGCGACCCAGGCGCGCAGATGCGCGCTGTCGCGCGCCGCTCCGGGCGGCGCGTTCTCCATCGCGGTCACCCGCCCCGCACTGTCGGTGATGGCGATCGGGATTCCGAGCGCGCGCACTTGGGCGGCGAGATCGAACAGCGCTTCGGTCGCCGCGTCGGGCCGCGGATCGTTCAAGCCTTCGAACACCCGTCCGAACAGCCGGCTCGTCTGGCGGGCGTCCTCGCGCAGGTGGCGCGCCACGACCCACGCCGAGCCGACCGACAAGGCACCGAACAGCAGTGCCAGGCCGACCACGACCGGCGGCCCGGACCGGCGCAGGGCGCCGCTACGCACCGGGCGGGACGAGTCGCTCGGCGCCGAAATACGGCACGAGCGCGGGCGGGATCGTCACGCCGCCGTCGGGCGTCTGGCGGGTCTCGAGCAGCGCCGCGATGGTGCGCGGCAAGGCCAGTCCCGACGCGTTCAGGGTATGAACGAACTCCGGCTTCCCGCCCTTGGCCGCACGAAAGCGGATCCCCGCCCGCCGCGCCTGAAAATCGGTGAAGCTCGAGGCACTCGACACCTCGAGCCAGGCCCCTACGCCGGGCGCCCAGGCCTCGAGGTCGTAGGTCTTGGCCGCGGCGAACCCGGTGTCGCCGGCGGCGAGGAGCACGACGCGATACGGCAGCTCGAGGCGCTGCAACACCGCTTCCGCGTGCGCGGTGAGTCGCTCGTGCTCGGCGACCGAGTCGGCCGGCCGGACGAAGCGCACCAGCTCGACCTTGTCGAATTGATGCACGCGCAGCAACCCGCGCGTGTCCTTCCCCGCCGCCCCCGCCTCACGCCGGAAGCACGGCGTGTAGGCCGTGTGCCCGAGCGGCAACCGGGTGCCGTCCAGGATCTCGTCGCGATAGAGATTCGTCACCGGCACTTCGGCGGTCGGCACGAGAAACAGGTCGTCCTCGGTGCGGTAGGCGTCCTCCTCGAATTTCGGGAGCTGGCCGGTTCCCTGCATGATCTCGCGCCGGACCAGGAACGGCGGCTCCACCTCCACGTATCCGTGCTCACGCGTGTGCAGATCGAGCATGAACTGCACCAGGGCCCGGGCCAGCCGCGCCCCCGCGCCCATCAGCACGGGGAATCCCGAGCCCGCGAGCTTTGCGCCACGAGGCAGATCGAGCAGTCCGAGACGCTCCCCGATCTCCCAATGCGGCTTGACGTCGGGACCGGATGGCCGGGGCGTGCCCCAGCTGCGCACCACGCGGTTCGCCGTGGCGTCGCCATCCGGCACGTCGGGCAGGGGGAGGTTCGGGACATAGAGCGCTTTCGTCGCCAGCGCCGCCTCGACCTCGTGCACCTCCCGCTCGGCGGCGGCGATGCGCTCGCCCAGGGTGCGCCGCTCGGCGACGGTTTCGGGGGGGAGCGCGCCCTGCTGTTTGATCCGTTGCGCATCGGCGCGCGCGGCCTCGTTGCGCTCCGCCTTGAGGCCGTCGAGGGCGGTGGTCAGCGCGCGACGGCGCTCGTCCAGCTCCTGCAGCGCGTCGAGCATCGACGGCACGGCGGGGTCGCCGCGGCGTGCGAGAGCCGCCCGCACCTCAGCGGGGGCGCTGCGCAGAAGCCGTATGTCGATCATGGGACTACCGGCTGGGGAGGCCGGGCTCGAGACCGCGATAGCCGCAATTCTGATCGACCAGGACGCGAAGGTCCACGCGCCGCGCGATCGGATCGATGGCGAGTACTTCGAACTTGCCGTAGAGGAAGACGATCCCGACGACGCACGAGCCGATGGGTCGCGAGTGCACCACCACCACCGAGCCGCTGTCGATGGCGACGGGGAGCGTGTCGACGTACTGGCCGTTGGCCGCGGTGGCAATCGCGTCGAACGGCATGTGCTGCACCTGGATCCCCGAGAGCTGCCCCAGCCCCAACGCCCCGGTCGGCAGCAGCACCGCCTGTCCGGCAGGGGTGATGTTGAACGCGAAGTCGATGTCGCTGCGCTGGTCGGTGCGCACCACTTCCTTGGTCTGGATCACGTACCCCGACGGCGCGGACACCGGCGTGCCGTCCAGCGCGAACAACGAGATCGTGTCCACCACGTTCTCGAAGTTCGGTGGGAGCAGCCCCGTCGTGTTGTTGCAGGCCGCGAGCAGCGCCGCGATGAGCGGAAGTCCGAACGGCAGTCGGCGGTGGCGCATGGAGTGGCGTGAAGATACCCCAGCGCCGCGAAAGGGGTCAACCCTTAACCGACTATCACTGCTTGACTTCCCTCGCGGCGCGTCCTAGCTTCGCGCCCGTATGCCGACGATCCGGGAGCTGGTGCAAGCGATCGCCCGCCGCAACGGCGTCGACGCGGTCGTGGTAGTCGGCCGCGATGGCCTGCCGATCGACTCCGCCAGCGGCGACGGCGTGGATTCGGAGAGCGTCGCCGCGCTATTGCCGTCGGTCATCCGGGGCATGGGTGAGCTGGGGGCGGCCGGGGGCCGCGGGGATTTCGCCACCGCCGTGCTGGAATTCGGCGCCGGTCTGGCGGTGGTGGCGGTGCTGCACGCCGACGCCATGCTGGTCGTGCTGGTGCGCCCGGAGACCAACATCGGCACGCTGCTGTTCGATCTCCGCCGCCACCGTACGGCCATCGCCGGACTGCTCTGAGCCGGTCGACGGCACCGTGGTCCACCCTGCCGCCACCCCGCCGCGACGCATCCTCGTCGTCGACGACGAGCCCCATATCGGCCTGTTGCTCCGCCTCCAGCTCGAATCGCGCGGCTACGAGCTGCGGCTCGCCCGTTCCCTGTTCGAGGCGCGCGGGGCCCTGAAGGGCGAGATCGCGCCGGACGCGATCCTGCTCGACATCCACCTGCCCGACGGCTCGGGCGTGGACCTGCTGCGCGAGCTGCGGGAGCGGCCCGCAACTGCCAAGATCCCGGTATTGATTCTCACGGCCGAGGGCGAGGAGCGCGTGCTGGCCGAGGCGCGCAGTCTGGGTGCCAACACGATCACGAAGCCGTTCAGCCCGTCCAAGCTGCGGACCCAGGTGGCGGTGCTGCTGGGCGACGCCTCCCCCGAGAACGACGCATGAGCACGTGGGCCGTGATCCTGGCGGGCGGCGCGGGCACGCGCTTCTGGCCGCTGTCGACGGCCGAACGCCCCAAGCAGCTGCTGCCGCTCGCCGGCGACCGGCCGCTCCTGGCGCAGGCCGTGCGCCGTCTCGGCGGTCTGGTGCCGCCGGACCGGATCCTGATCCTCACCGGTCCGTTCCTCGTGGAGCGAGTGACGGCGCTCGTGCCCGAGGTGCCCGCCGCACAGGTGCTGGCGGAGCCGCGGGCCGCTTCCACCGCCCCGGCCCTGGTATGGGGCGCGCATTGGATCGCGCGCCGCGATCCGGACGCCCAGATGCTCTCGCTCCATGCCGATTGGGCGATCGGCGACGAGGCAGCCTTTCGCACCACGGCGGCGCGCGCGCTGGCCGTGGCGCAGGAGCATGACGTCCTGGTGACGGTTGGGGTGAAGCCCACACGGCCCGAGTCGGCCTACGGCTACATCGTCCCGGGACGCCGGCTGGGGCGCCAGGCCCGGCGTGTGCAGCGGTTCGTCGAAAAGCCGACCGCGCGGCGCGCGGTGGAGCTGCGGCGCCGCAAGGCGCTCTGGAACACGGGTTTGTTCGCCTGGACCGTGGAGCGCTTCCTGACCGAGGTGGGAATCCATGCGCGCGAGCTGCGGGCCGGCCTCCCCGCCCTGAGCTCCGGCGATGTCGCCGGGTTCTTCGCCGCGGTCACGCCGACCGCGGTGGACGTCGCGGTGCTCGAACGCACGAAACGACTTGCGGTGGTCGCCGGCACGTTCACCTGGGACGACATCGGCTCGTGGGACGCGCTGTTCCGGATCCGCACCCCCGACTCGCAGGGCAACGTCGCGGTCGGCAACATCACGATCGGGGACGACGTACAACGCTGCGTGCTCTGGTCGGAGAGCGAGCACCTCGCGGTCAGCGGCATCACCGATCTCGTCGTGGTACGCGCCAACGGCCACACGCTGGTGATGCCCACCGGCCGCGCCGACCGCCTCAAGGCACTGGTGCAGCGGCTGTGAGTCTCACTCTCTATCTTCTCGATCCCGATCCCGCGCCCGTATGGGCCCCGTTCGCCGGCGTGCGGCCACTGTCGGAGCTGCGGGCCGGGGCCCACCTGATACGCGAGCGCTGGGAGACGTTCGTCGGCGCCGAGGCCGCGGCGATCTTCGCCCTGCCGCATCTCGCGGGCTTCGCCGAGCCCGGCATGCCGCCGGTCGCGGCGCGGCGCGCCGTCCCCGGTCCGGCGGTGATCGGATCCTCCACCTTCGCGCCGCAGGGCGTCGCGCCGGAGCTGCCGTCCGTCCCCGTGCGGCTGGTGTCGCGCGGCATCACGGTCGGTTGGGGAGTGCCGGCGGGCGCCGTCTGGGAAGGGCCGCAGCCACAAGCCCAAGCCGTCGAGGTCCCGGGCATGGTGCTGCACGGGAGCTTCGATCTCATCCCTGCCCTGGCGCGCCTGCTCCCCGACGACCTGCGCGCGATGCTGGGCGACAGCGATCCTGCTCCCGTCGGCACCACGATCATCGGCGATCCCGCGGCCCTGGCGCTGCATGAGGCTCAGGTCGAGTCCGGTGTGGTGTTCGACGTGTCCCACGGCCCGGTCGTGATCGAGAGCGGCGTCGAGATCCGTGGCGGCACCCGCCTCGAGGGACCGCTGTGGGTGGGGGCAAACGCGCGCGTGCTCGGCGGGGAGATCCGCGGCTCGGCGATCGGCCCACGCTGCACCGTCCGCGGCGAGATGGCCTCGTCCGTGTTCCTCGGCTACGCCAACAAGTCGCACGACGGGTTCGTGGGCCACAGCGTCGTGGGCCGCTGGGTCAACTTCGGGGCCGGCACCATCACCTCGAACCTCAAGAACACCTACGGGCCGGTGCGCCTCGAGATCGCGGGGGCCCGTGTGGACACGGGCCAGCAGTTCCTTGGCACGCTGCTTGGCGACCACGCGAAGACCGCGATCGGCACGCTGCTCGGCACCGGGACCGTGGTGGGCGCGGGCGCCAACGTGTTCGACACGGTGCGGGCGCCCAAGTACGTGGTCCCGTTCGCCTGGGGGGGCGGGAGCTCGCGCGAGCGCATGACGCGGGATGGCTTCTTGAAGATCGCCGAGCGAGTGCTGCCGCGGCGCGACGTGGAGTTGACGGCGGAGATGCGGGCGGTGCTGGGCCGGATCTACGACTGGGCTACAAAATGACGGGGAGTGGGGCGTGGGGGGTGGTACCTCGCGGGTCGCACTGAAGATCGGCTCGGCTGGTCACGAACCACTCCCCACTCCCTGACTCTACCACGCCCGCGCGCTGGCCGGGGGTGGATCGGGCACCTTGAGTGTGTCCGGCCGGGCCGTGGCCGGACCGACGCGACGCAACGTCACTGGCTTGTCGAGATCCCCGCCTGAAATCGTGAGCTTGTCTCCTGCGACCTTCAAGCCGTACACGTTCCACACCCCGTCACCCAGCGTGAACCAGACGCTGTCCCCGACCACCCGCCAGCGGGCCACCTGATCGCCGAATTGGGCGGAGCTGTCGGGTCGCACCATGATGAGGCGTGGCCCGTCGTCGGTGTGCGCCTCCCACTTGCCTTCAAGGCGTGCCGCACCCCGCGCCTGCGCGGAGAGCGCCGGAGCGGCGGCGCCGCAGGCCGCCAGAAGAGCGCAACGGGTGAGCAGTGATCGGACAGCAGTCATCGCGTCGGAAATCTAATTGATCGGTCCGGGTACCGGTGGCGGGGACACAGCGGCGGGCGCTTCGACCTCGGACGTGGAGCGGGGGGCGCTCACCGGGAGGGGGGCGCGCTCGTCCGCAATGACGGCCACCTGCGACTCCCACTTGCGCATCATCGCGATGAAGGCGCGCACGTACTCGGGGTCGAATTCGAGGCCGGCGCGACCCTCGATGTAGGGCAGCACCTGTTCCACCGGCCAGGCCTCGCGATACGGCCGTTTGGTGCGCAACGCGTCGTACACGTCGCACACGTGGACCAGGTTGCTCGCTTCGTGGCAGGGGCGGCGGAATCGCACCTGGGGGTAGCCAAGTCCGTTCAGCATGATGTGGTGCTCGTAGGCGACCACGGCGGCCAGGTCGAGATCCTGCTCGCTCTCGAGGATGATCCGGGCGCCTTCCACCGGATGACGGTTCATCAGGACCCGCTCGTCGGGGGTGAGCTTCCCCGCCTTGGTGAGGACCTCGATCGGGATCCGCACCTTGCCGAGGTCGTGCAGCAACCCCGCGACGCCGAACGCCCGGACGTCGCTCGCGCTCAGCCCCAGAAACTCCGCCAATGCCATGCTGAGCACCGCGACGTTGAGGGAGTGGGTCGTGGTGTACTGATCGAACTGCTTCAGCTGGAGCAGCGGCAGCATCATCTGCTGGTCGCCGTGCATCGCGACCGACAATGAACGCACGACCGCTTCCGCCTCGGCCAGCGGCAGGGCCTCGTTCTGCTGCACCTCGGTGTGCAGCCAGCGGATCGTCTCCGCTTCCTCGCCCAGCGAGAAGGTGATGGTCGCCGTCTGCAGCGCCTCGTCCGGGGACAACTCGCCGCCGCCCCGAACCCCGACCGCGCCGAACTTGATGGCCGTGGGGCGGAGCTGCCGGGCCTCCGCCGTGTCGATCGCGTCCATGGTGATGCGGGCCAGCACGTCCTCGAGGAATACCTCGAATTCCTCGCGCGAGACCCGGTCCTCGAATTCGAGCCGCTGAATGCCCGCCTCGGCGAGCCGGTTCGACCAGTCCCAGTTGCGCATGTCCCGCAGCGGCAGGCGCCCGAAGATCACCTCGTCGCCAAGAAAGGTGAACAGCGGCCGGGGAGAGTCGCGCTGCAGGTCGAGCAGCTCCTGATACGCCGCGTCGATGCCGCGCGCGCGCGCCGGATGACCGTCGGCATACAGCGACATCCCGGCGAGCGCCTGCGCGAACGCCCCCAGAAAGCGCGCGGGCTCGCTCACGCGCCCGCTCCTTCGGGATCGGTGGCCGCACGCGTCTGCGCGTCGGCGGACAGGGCGGCGAGGGCCAGCAGTTCGGTCGCGCGCGGCTCACGGCCCCAGCCGGTGGCGAGCGCGGTCAGCGCCGTCAGGAATTCCCGCGACTTGGGAAGGAGTTTGCGGCGCCCGAAGATCGTCCGCCCGCCATCGGTCAGGGCCAGCAGCGCCTGCAGCGCCTGGGGAGAGTCGGACATGCCCAGCACCCGGATCGATGGGATTCGCAGGTCGGGCGGCGTCTGCCGGTTGGCGAGGAGCGCGATCACCCGCGGCACCGCATCGGCGGGCAGGCCCTGCAGCGCGGCGATCAGCGCCAGCCGCACGACCCGCGGCTCGGAATCCGCCAGTCCCAGGGTGATGACCTGATCCCGTTCGTCCCGGGATTTCAAGCCGATCTTGAACGCCTCCAGGCGCACACGGGGATCGGGATCCGACGATAGCTGCGCGGCCGAGAACCCCACCGGCGGCTCGGGCAGGAGGTCGAGGAGGGTCAGGAGATTGCGCTTGACGTACCAGCGCTCGTCGCTCAGCCGGGCCGAGATGCTCGGCCCCAAGGTGGGTCCGAGCCGGATCAGGCGCTCGAGAATGGCGCGGCGGGTGGCCCGGACCTCAGCCGTGGCGAGCACGTCGAGCAGCGGATCGGCCGCTCGCTCGGCGAGTCGCGGCAGTAGCCGGTCCACCGTCGTGAAGTCGACCGGCTCGGTCTCCAGCAGCCAGCGCACCGTGTCAGGGCTGACGGCGCGCGACCACAGCTCATCGGCCGCCGCCGTCTCCGGCGCCTGCTCCAGCAGGTCGATCAGCTCCACCAAGCGCCCCATGTCCACCAGGGCCGCGCAGGCCCGGTACACATTCGGCCCCACTGCGTCCACCTCGAGGCTCATCTGGATGAGCCGTTCCGGCTCCGTCCCGTGCAGTCGCTGCGCGCCCGCCGAGGGCGCCGGCGCGACTTGCGACATGTGCTGCAGCGCGAGGCCGTAGCCCTCCGGGTTCGGGTCGGCGAGGTCCCAGCCGGTCAACAGCGCCCGCACCTGGTCGCGCAGCGCATGATCGGCCAGCGGGCGCGCCTGCGGCGAGCCCTGCTCCGCATGCGCGGCGAGCTTCGAGAGCATCCGCATCAGCGATCCGGACACCGCATGTTGGGAGGCGTCGGCGGCCGCCATCACGACCTCGAGTACGGCATCGACCGCCATGCCGTGCGACGCGTCGAGCACAAACTGACGGCGTTGCGCCGCGTCGCCGCCCATCTCGATCAGACGACGCAACGTGTCTGGCCGCAACTCGGCGATCAGCTTCGACGTGCGCCGCCGCAGCTCCACCGCTTCCTGCCCCCCCGCCGACTTCAGCTCCTGGGCGATCTGCAGCAGGTAGCCGACGATCACCTGGTCGTAGGCTTCCCCCCGGGAATGATCGTCGATCGCCTGGGCGATGACCGCCGGCTTGGTGGGCGGGGCTTCGTCCTCGCCGATCTGCCCCGCGAGCGCCGCGCGCGCCAGGCCGATCCACAGCTGGGCGCCCCGTACCCGCGCGTCGCGCGCTCCGCCGTCATCGTCTTTCGGGCCACTGCTCGGGCCCCCGGTACCGACCGGTGCCCCGGGCTCGGCTCGATCCAGCAGCTCGAGCCGCTCGTAGGACATCGGGTGGAGCCGGATGTGTTGCCAGGCGGAGAGCTTCGCGGCGTCGCCCATGCCGAGAGGCTGCCCCGTGCGGTCCGCCTCGACGGCCAGCGTGCGCAGCACGTCGGCCACTTCGCCGGGCGCGATGCCGCGGCTGAAGGTGACCGCCCCCAGATGGTGGCGATGCAGCCGGCCCGCGAGCTCGGCCAGCACCGGGTGCCTGGGGTCGGTGGCGACGCCTTCGATCACGAGCTGGCTGCGCGCGACGCCGAGGGAGATCGAAGGGCGGTCCCGCAGCAACGCATCCCCGCGACGCACCAGGCGGATGACGGCGGGCTCCAGCGACGGGTGGCCCTGCGGATACATCGCGTGTTTGTGGAGCGCGATCGAGAGCTCGATCAGGAACTCACTCAACTCGCGCGAGAGCGCCGCCCGCTCCCCGGGTGTTGGGATCTGGCTCAGAGGCCCGGTCACGGCCCTAAGATAGCAAACTGCAATAGGTTTGACATAGAACTCCAGGTCAACCAGCCCTATCAGATCCACACAATCGGTGCGAGGAGGACTCCGTACCTCGCGACCCGGCGCGAGGCACCCGATCGGAGTGTTGGCCCGCCACGACATGTGCCCAGGACTCGCGTGACCTGGGGCACGACGCGGCGTTGCTGAGCTCCATATCTTGCCTCTTGTCAGGCGATGCTTTGAGAGATGCGTATGACGCTGTGTGTTTCTCTGGAATCGAAACAGTGCGCGGTTGAAGCTCCTCTTCAATCGTTCCCCCTGCAGGGCTGTTTGAAGTTGATCCCTTCAATCACCCGGAAGTTGTAATGTCGGCGGGCAAAACCGGGCTCCTTCGATGCGACCAGTGAGGCGACTCACGGCCGCAACTGCGTTCTTTCGCCGCTGGGCGCTTCCCTATGGTGCGCTGGTGGTGACCACGATCGCTTGTGACGGTGATCGGCGACTGGGCCGGCACCGAGCGTACCCGCACCCACTCTTGAGATGGTCGGCCTGCCGCCGTCCGCGACGACCCTGGGTATGGACGATCCTAATTCTCCCCAGAACGGCGTGACCCTGCCGACGTACCCGCGGTACACTCTCTCCAGGGTTTCGATCAGCGGCCTGACAACCGTCACGTATCTCCCAACGGGAGCACAATCCACTCTGGATGCCCGCGGTCGCTTCGCGGGCGGGGTCTACAATGCCTGCTACGAGGGCGTCGCGATCAGCTTCTCCCAGAGCGGCGATGTCGACTTTGGTCCATGCCCGAACGACGTGTATGAGGCGCAGGAGACGCTGTCGAAGTACGTGATCCTGCTCGGGCAAGGCTCTGCATGGTGGACCGGCGGGCGGCCGCATGCCGGCGACGAGTGCGGCGGGGGCCCCTGTCGCTCGTACGTGGGCGACAAGCAAATCGTGATAGAACCCGTAGAAGCCGACTTCACCGTGACGGCGGCACCGACGGCCATCAATTTCCAGGACACCGTCACGGTCACGGCGGCAGTCTCCCCCGGTCAAGCTGGCGGGCTGAACATGCCGTTCGCGATCGACTCGACCAAGTGGGCACCGGCTTTCGGTACGCAAGCATCGCCCTGTGGCTGGACTGACTTCGAGTGGGTTTCCGCCAGCACCCGGACGTGCCACAAGCCATTCACCCGCTCCGGCACGCTGACCGTATTCGCAACGGTGAACGGTGTCGTGGCACAGGAGGTGGTGAGCGTCACCGTGACGCCCCCCACGTTCCACGTGACCGCGACGCCGACGACCACTACGGGGCCTGATTCGGTGACCTTTCACGGCCACAGTGACACCCTCGTCGATCGCCTGGAATCTGTCGAGCTGGACGTGGGTACCTGACAGCGGAACTGGGGGGATCAGCGCCGTTTGCAATTGGTTTGAGAAAACGTGCAAGCGGCTGATCTCACGGTCAGGGTGGATGAAGGCAGCGGCGACCCTTGGGGAGTACGTGCTCGCGGACTCGGTGCACGTGAAAGTCGATCCGCCGCAGCTCAAGGTCACGGCAGCGCCTACCAGTATTCAGGGGCCGCAGGACGTCACGTTCACTGCGACTGTCAATCCGAATCCGCCCAACGGCTGGGATCCGTCGTGGACCTGGCGTGCGGACAGCGGCACCGGCGGCATCAGCGGCGTCTGCAACTGGTGGGAGAAGAGTTGCACACGGAGTTGTTCGAAGTCCGGGTGGATGAAGGCGACGACAACGATCGGTGCGTATTCGCTCACTGACTCAGCGCATGTGAGCGTGGTCCCGTGCCTGACGGGAGATTCGTTGCTAGACGACTCACAAATCCGCAAGGCGTTGAACGACGCGATGAGTGCCACAAATACTACTGGTCCCGCATTGAATCGCCGGGAACGTGGCGGCGGGCGATTCCGCCGGCCGGATGGTAGCATCGTGGACACACTGTTCAGCATCGGTCCGACCGACACGCCGTGCAGCTTCGATTTCTCTGGACGCAATCTCGGGTTTGGTGTGCCGATCGTTATCTGGCACACCCACCCTTTCACCCCATTGGATCCCAGCGACCCGCTGCCCCTTTCGAACTGTCCAACTCTGGCGAACAAGAAACCTCTGCCTCCGGGACAAGTATATGTAGCGAAGCCAGGGCCCAGCATTCCATACGACGTCCAGAGTGGATATGATCATATCGTGGTTGAGAAAAGCGGCAGCGTCTGGCGAGTAGATCGCGATGGATCGATCACGGAGTACCCGCGAAACAAGCCGGGTCAGTGTGACCCGCTCAGTATGTAACCAAAATGCCAAGGGAAATGGACGATGAAATGTCACTGGCTCGTCATGATCGCATGTCTTCAACTGATGGCAGGCGGGCACAAGACCGGGGCGGCGCAGTCCTCTCCGTGCATGGGTAATGCTGACACCGCCGCGAGCCACATCGCCGGCGTGCTGCAAACTGTCACCAGCGGCGATTCGACACGCCTCGCGCTGCAGGGGCTTCCCTACCGTCCGCCGCAGGGTGTAGTGCTCGTGACGGATTCGGTAGTGTGTCGCTCGATTGTCGATGCATACAATGCGTTAGACTCCGTCCCTTCCACCAACATCAGTCGCGCATACGTGATGAAGGTGGGAACCACCGCGTATGCGATGGTGGGAGACACGCCGGGTGTTGTTTACTACTTCTTCGACATGGCCTATCGATTGCTGGCCGGAATCGTGCCTTTGAACTAGCTCGGACTTCTCTTCGGTACATGCTCCCGTTGGCGGTTTTCACCCACAACTCATCAAGAGACGATCGGAGGCAATAGAAAAGGCCCTCCGCCTATTCCAGAGAGCCCTTTCCTGTGCGCCTAAACGTCCAAACGTCTGAACGTCTAGTCGGTTAGTACATCCCCCCCATGCCGCCACCACCACCGGGCATCGGCGGCGCCTTCTCCTTCTCCTTCTTCTCCACCACGACGCACTCGGTCGTGAGGAGCAGGCCCGCGATCGAGGCCGCGTTCTGCAGCGCCGTGCGGGTGACCTTCGTCGGGTCGATGACGCCCGCCAGCACCAGGTCTTCGTACTCGTCGGTCTGCGCGTTGTAACCGTAGTTCAGCTTGGCCGACTCCCGCACCTTGCCGACGATGATCGAGCCTTCCGCCCCCGCATTCTGCGTGATCATGCGGATCGGCTCCTCGAGCGCGCGCCGGACGATGTCGATACCGATCTTCTCGTCCTCGTCGACGCCCTTGACCTTGTCCAGCGCCTTCTGGGTCCACAGCAGCGCGACGCCGCCGCCCGGCACGATGCCTTCCTCGACCGCGGCGCGGGTGGCGTGCAGCGCATCCTCCACTCGGGCCTTCTTTTCCTTCATCTCGGTCTCGGTGGCCGCGCCGACGTTGATCACGGCGACCCCGCCCGCGAGCTTCGCGAGCCGCTCCTGCAGCTTCTCCTTG
>Ga0153915_10002423_pt1 | contig 17044 bp, 19 predicted proteins | sample Opewatmetagenome_2_FD_107003 | JGI IMG/M metagenome (GOLD analysis project Ga0153915, IMG submission 107003) | Freshwater wetland microbial communities from Ohio, USA - Open water 3 Core 3 Depth 3 metaG | ecosystem: Environmental > Aquatic > Freshwater > Wetlands | place: USA: Ohio, Lake Erie...
AAGTCAGAAGGGTCGAAACAATGCGGACGAAATTCACCGGCGTGGGCACGGCGCTCGTGACGCCGTTTACGAAAAGCGGCGAGATGGACGAGAAGGCCGTGCGCCGGCTCGGGCGCCGTCAGATCGACAACGGCACGCACTTCCTCGTGCCGGTCGGCACCACCGGCGAGAATCCGACGCTCGAACTGTCCGAGCGCATCCGGATGGTCGAAATCCTCGTGGACGAAGCGAAAGGCCAGGTGCCGGTGCTTGCCGGCGCGGGCGGCTACAACACGAAGGAGGTCATTCACCTCGCGAAGGAAATGCAGAAGGCCGGCGCCGACGGCCTGCTGTCGGTGACGCCGTACTACAACAAGCCGACGCAGGAAGGCCTCGTCCAGCACTTCAAGGCGATTGCCGACGCGACGCCGCTGCCGATCGTCCTCTATAACGTGCCGGGCCGCACGGCGGTCAACATCGAAGTCGCGACGCTCGTGCGGCTCGCGGCGATCACGCACGTCGTCGGCGTCAAAGAAGCCTCCGGCAACGTGACGCAGATGTGCGAGGTCTGCAAGGCCGTGCCCCCCGACTTCATCGTGCTGTCGGGAGACGATGCGCTGACGCTGCCGGTGATGGCCGTCGGCGGCCGCGGGGTCATCTCGGTCGTGTCGAACGAGATTCCGAAAGAGATGTCGCAGATGGTCGAAGCGGCCGAGCGGAACGACTTCGCGGCCGCGCGCGCGATTCACAACCGCATCCTGCCGCTGATGCAGATCAATTTCGTCGAGTCGAATCCCGGTCCGGTGAAGGCCGCGATGGCCGCGATGGGACTGCTCGAAGAGGTCTACCGGCTGCCCATCGTCGCGCCGAAGCCGGAATCGAAAGCGAAGATCGAGGCCGTGCTCAAAGCTCTCGGGTTGCTCAAGGCCGCGCTCGTCTAGATCGATGATTGCCGGCGCCCGGTACGTCCACACGAACCTCGTCGCGCGCGACTGGCGCAGGCTGGCGGTCAACCGTCCCGGCTTTTCGCACATCGCGTTCGCGGTTGATTCAGTCGAAGATGCCCGCGCGGAATGTCTCGCGGCCGGCGGCACGCCCGTCGGCCAGACCGTGACGCTCACGACGCCGGCGGGATCGAAGGTGACGTGGTGTTACCTCGCCGATCCCGAAGGTAACATCGTCGAACTCCAGCACTGGCAAAACGTATGACTCTTCGTGATGAAGTCGTGACGCTGGTCGAGGCGGGTGCGTCGGCGGACAAAGACGCCGCGCGCGCGATGTTCGAGAAACTGCGGGCGGCGCTGTCTGCCGGCGAGGTCCGTGCCGCCGAGCCGGATGCGTCTTCACCCGTTGGCTGGCGCGTGAACACGTGGGTCAAGCAGGGGATTCTGCTTGGCTTCAGGTTCGGCGATACGAAGGACGTGTCGATGGATCACGGCAAGTGGCCGTTCTTCGACAAAGACACGCTGCCGATGAAGAAGTACGCCGCGGGAGCAGGCATTCGGATTGTTCCTGGCGGATCGTCCGTCCGCGACGGGGCATACATCGCCGCCGGCGTCATCTGCATGCCGCCGATGTACGTGAACATCGGCGCCTACATCGGCGAGAGCGCGCTCATCGATTCGCATGCGCTCGTCGGATCGTGCGCGCAGGTGGGCGCGCGCGTGCACGTGAGCGCGGCGGCGCAGATTGGCGGCGTCATCGAACCGGTCGGCGCGCTGCCGGTCATCGTCGAGGACGAAGCGCTGATCGGCGGCAACACCGGTCTCTACGAAGGCGTCATCGTGAAGGCGAAGGCCGTGATTGCCGCGGGAACCGTGCTCACCGGATCGACGCCGGTGTACGACCTCGTGAAGGGCGAGATCATCAGGCCGGCTGCCGATCGGCCGCTCGTCATTCCCGAAGGCGCCGTCGTCGTTCCCGGCGCGCGTGCCGTGACGGCGGGCAAGGGGCCTGAGTGGCAGCTCTCGCTCGCGACGCCGGTGATCGTGAAGTACCGCGACTCCCGCACCGACACGCGCACGGAGCTCGAGGCATGGATCCGGTAGCCTTCGCGCGCGGCCTCATCGACATCGATTCCACGACCGGACGCGAGGGCGAGGCGGGCCGGTGGCTCGTGCGTCATCTGCGCGAGCTTGGCTTCTCCGTCACCGAACAGCGCGTCGACAACGAGCGGTTCAACGTGATCGCGACGACGGGGCCAGACAGCGCGCCTGTGGCGGCGCTGTCGACCCACTTCGATTGCGTGCCGCCGTTCTTTCCGAGCCGCATCGAAGGCGATCGTCTTTATGGCCGCGGCGCGTGCGACGCGAAGGGCATTCTCGCCGCGCAGGTCGCCGCCGCCGAACGGCTGCGTCTCCAGGGTGAGACGCGCGTCGGCCTGCTGTTCGTCGTCGGCGAAGAGCGCGGCAGCGACGGCGCAAAGCTGGCGAACGACATCGCCCCTGGCGCGAAGTTCCTCGTCAACGGCGAGCCCACCGAGAGTCGTCTCGGCGCCGCGACCCGCGGCATTCTCCGCATCAAGCTGCACGCGGCAGGGCGCGCTGCGCATTCGTCGTTCCCGGAGCTCGGCGAGTCGGCGATCGACAAGCTGCTCGACGCGCTCATGGAGCTGCGCCGGCTTCCGCTTCCGGAAGATTCCGCGCTCGGCAAGACCTACTACACGGTCGGGTTGATCAGCGGAGGCGTGGCGCCGAATGTCATTTCGCCGTCAGCCGAAGCGGAAATCATGTTCAGAACCGTCGGCCCCGGGGCTGATGTGCGGACGGCGGTCTCGTCCCTCGAGTCGCGCGTGTCGATCGAGCACGTGCTCGAGGTCCCGCCGATCAAGATGAAGGTCGTTCCGGGATTCGAGACCGCGGTATTCCCATACACAACCGACATCCCGTTTCTGGCCGCCTGGGGGCAGCCGCTGCTGTTTGGCCCCGGGTCGATCCATGTCGCGCACACCGCGCACGAGTTCGTGCCGATTCCCGAGCTTCACGCGGCAGTCGACAGCTACGTGGGGATCGTCAAAGGGCTCCTCCAGATGTAGCGTCCGGCTTCAGCCGGACATCCGCCTGAAGGCGGACGCTACGAAAGGGGTGGCACTTCGGAACCCGCAGGCACGGCCGTTCTGGCCGTGTTCATCATCATCGACAGAAACGAGTAGTAGCCGGCGACCCCGACCATGTCGATGATCCCGGCTTCGCCAAAGCGCTCGCGAGCTCTTGCGTACGTCTCGTCGCTGATGTTCTGCAGCCGCAGCAGCTCTGTCGCGAAGTCGTAGATAGTCGTCTCGTCCGCCGACATTCGTTCAGGCCTGCGTCCTTTTGACACCGCGTGGACGATCGCCTCGCTCAATCCGGCCTTCAACGCCGCCGGCTGATGGACGTGCCACTCGAACTGCTGGCTCCAGTGGCGCGCGGTGAGCAGGATGATGAATTCATTCAGCGCCGGCGGCAGCGACGTCCTGTAGCGCATGTAGTCGCCCATCGCGGCGGCGCGGAGCATCACTTCAGGGCTGCGCAGCATCAAGGCAAACGGGCCGAACACGTCCTGCCCGCGCATGCGCGCGAACTCCGCGGCGGCCTTCGACTGTGCGTCGGTCCATTTCTCCGGCGGAATCGGTGGCATTCGATCGGTCATAGATTCCTTAAATGTAGTGCAGGCCTTTAGGCCTGCCTGGCAGACCTGAAGGTCTGTACTACAAGAGCGCTTCGCATGCGAGCGCGACGCGGACGAGCGCGTCCGTACGCCCACGCGCGCCCACGAGCTGAAGCCCGACCGGCAGACCGCCGACGACCTTTCCGCACGGCAGCGACATCGCCGGATGGCCGGTGAGATTGAAGAGCTGCGTCTCGCGGAGCATCATGCTGCGCGTCGGCTCCTCGCCTGCGCCGATCCGGACCATCTCGGCGCCCAGCTTCGGTGCCGCAATCGGCAGCGTCGGCAGCGCGAGAGCGTCGCAGTCCGCCAGCGCGTCGTTGACCTCATCGCGCAGCACCGCCTGGTCGTCCAGCGCCTGCAGGAACTCTTCGTGCGACACCGTCCGTCCCAGCTCGAGACGCTGGCGGACAGGCGCCGTGTACTTCTCCGGCATCGCGTCGAGCACAGCGGCGTGGTAGAGAAACGACTCGCGGGGAGCGATTTTCAGATAGGTCCGCGAGATCATGTGTGCGTGTGGAATCGCGGAATCGACGACGCGCATCCCCGCGCGGCGGAACAGGTCAAGCACTTCGTCCCATCGCCGCCGCACGTCGTCGTCCAGCAGGTCGCAGAAGTACGGACGAAGCACTTTCAGCCTGATCTCTCCGGCGGCCGCGGCGACGAGGGGTGCAGGATGCATCTCGCCGGCGAGGATCCGGAACAGCATCCACGCGTCGGCGACCGATTGCGCCAGCGGACCGACATGATCGAGCCGTGGCGACAGCGGGATGACGCCGTCGGCCGGCACTTCGCCGAACGACGGCTTGAGCCCCACGATGCCGCAGGCGGCGGCGGGAATCCTGATCGATCCCCCGGTGTCCGTGCCGACGCTGGCGAGCGCCATGCCGGTGACGATGCTGACCGCGGACCCGCCGCTCGAGCCGCCGGCGGACCGTGACGTGTCGAGGGGATTCTTCACCGCGCCGAACACCGAGTCTTCGCTCGTCGTCCCAAGCGCGAACTCATGAAGGTTCGTCTTGCCGACGAACACCGCGCCGGCGGCGCGGAGATTCGCAACGGCCGGTGCGTCCTCGAGCGCGGGCGACGCTGATGCACGCACCGCGGACGCCGCGGTCGTCACCGTGCCGCGGACGTCGATCAGATCTTTGACGGACATCGGCGCGCCATGAAGCGGGCCCCGGTCGTGTCCTTCCGAGAGCTCCCGGTCGGCCTGCCGTGCCTGGTCGAGCGCAGCCTCCGCCATGACGAGCGTGAAGGCATTGAGTTCGACATTGCGTGCCCGGATGTTGGCGAGGCAGCGCTCGGTTGCCTGCTGTGATGTGATCTCTCGCGCGCGCCATGCGCGCCCGAACTCGGTGACGGTCATGAGCCTATCGCTTCACCGAGATGGCCACGCCGTCGCGAAGCGGAACGATTGATGTGAGCAGCGACGGATGGCGGTGAATCTGCTCGTTGTACGCGACGATGGCCGTGGTGTCGGCGGCGTTCTGCCGCGGCTGTTTATTGAATCCCGGCACGACGTCGCCGCTCCACAGCACGTTGTCCGTCACCAGCAATCCGCCGGGTCGCAGCAGATTGACGAGCGTGTCGAGCATCGGGCCGTACTGCTTCTTGTCGCCGTCCTGGAAGATCAGATCGAACGGCCCGGCGATCTTGTGCAGCATCCGCTGAGCGTCGCCGACGATGACGTTGACGCGATCGGCGAGCCCCGCGCGCGCGAAGTTGCCGCGAGCGATCTTCGCGCGCTGCTCGTCGACTTCCATCGTAATCAGCATGCCGTCCTTCGGCATCCCTCCGGCCATCCAGACGCCTGAGTAGCCGATCGCCGTGCCGATTTCGAGGACGCGCGTCGCCCGCGCCGCCAGCACGAGCACGCGCAGCAGCGCGCCGACCTCCGCGTCGACGAGCGGCAGGCCGTCGCGTTCGCCCGCGTGCGCGATTTCTATCAGCACCTGATCGCTCTGCTGGTTCAGCGAGGCGAGGTACCGCTCGACGGCGTCCGGAACGATTTGGCCCATAATGGGTGGATTGTACATGCGGCGCACGAAGATCATTGCCACCGTCGGCCCCGCAAGCGACAGCGACCAGCTGCTCGACGGCCTCATCGCCGCGGGCGTCGACATCTTCCGCCTCAACTTCTCGCACGGTACGCACGAGTCTCAGTCGGCGACGTTTGGCCGTGTCCGCGCCGCCGCCGTTCGCGCGAAACGCGACGTCGCGATTCTTCAGGATCTCGGCGGACCGAAAATCCGCACGGGCGCCACTCGAGACGGGCGTCCGATCGTCGTCAAGACTGGTGATCGGCTCCGCATCGTGACGGGCGATCTGCCGAGCGTGCCGGGTACGATCTCGACCACGTTCGACGGGCTTGCGAAGGCGGTGAAGCCCGGCGACTCGCTGCTCATCGCCGACGGCCTCGTCGAGCTGCGTGTCGAGGCGACTGACGGCCACGCGATCGAGACGACGGTTGTCGAAGGCGGAGAAATCGGCGATCACAAGGGCATCAACGCGCCGGGTGTCCCGCTGCCGGCGTCGGCGATCACGCCGAAGGACGTCGAGGATCTGAAGCTCGGGCTGTCGCTCGGCGTGGACATGATCGCGCTGAGCTTCGTGCAGTCCGCGAGGGATATCGACGAGGCCCGCCGGCTGCTCAGCGAGGCTGACGCAGATGACGTCCCGCTCATCGCGAAGCTCGAGCGCCCGCAGGCCATCGAACATCTCACCGAGATCCTGTCCGCGTGCGACGGCGTGATGGTGGCGCGCGGCGATCTGGGGCTCGAAATGCCGCTCGAAAAGGTCCCGACGGCGCAGAAAGACATCACGCGGCTCGCGCGTCTCCACGGCGTGCCCGTCATCGTCGCGACGCAGGTGCTAGAGTCGATGACCGTCGAGCCGCGGCCCACCCGCGCCGAAGTCAGCGACGCCGCCAACGCCGTCGACGACAGCGTGGATGCGATCATGCTGGCCGGAGAAACGGCGGCGGGGGCGTTTCCGGTGAAAGCCGTGCAGATGCTCGACGCCATCATCCGCGAAGCCGAGTCGGCGCAGGGGATCACGCCGGCCCTGAGCTTCGGCGTCAGCGGCGATCAGTCGCAGGCGTTGTGTGAGGCCGCGGTCACGCTCGCGAGCCGCGGCGATGCGGCGGCGATTGTCGCAATCACCCGCGGCGGCGGCACTGCGAGGCGGCTGGCGGCGCTGCGGCCGCGCGCGCCTGTCATCGCCGCCTGCGATCGCCGCGACGTCGCGCGGCGGCTGTCGCTGCACTGGGGCGTGCTGCCGATGTGCACCGACCTCGGCGAGAATGTGGACACCGCCGGTGCGCTCGTCGGCCGCGAGCTCGTCGCGCGCGGCCTCGTGCCCGCCGGCGCGTCGGTCGTCCTCGTCAGCATCAACGTCGATCTGGCGCGCACCGATGCGAACTACCTGAAAGTGCAGAAGCTTTGATAGAAGCGCTCCTCGCGTTCGTCGTCGCGGCGGCGCTGGTGTGGCTCGCGGGCCGCATCATCAAGAGTGTTCTCGCGCGGCTCGACGTGGACGCCGAGAACCGGGCGGCGATTCAGGCGCGCGGAAAGCGGATCATGCGCGCGCTGACGCTGATGGCCTATGCCATCGCGGCCGTCGCCAGCATTTCGTTCGGCCTCGAGCGGTTCGGCATCACCGAGCCGCAGTGGAATCGCGACGCCGTGGCGCGCTGGTTCCTGCGCCACGGCGTCAACATCATCATCATTGGCGTGGGCGCGACGATCGTCGTCCGCGTCCTGCACCTCGCCATCGGACAGCTTCAGTTCAAGATCGGCCGCCGGCACGCGAAGACGGATCTCGAGTGGCAGCGCCGTGCGGCGACGATCAGCGGCCTGCTCGAAAGCCTCGTCACCGTGGTCATCGGGTTCGTCGCGGTGCTGATGCTGCTGCGCGAGCTGTCGCTCGACATCATGCCGATTCTGACCGGCGCCGGCATCGCGGGCCTCGCCATCGGCTTCGGCGCGCAGAATCTGGTGCGCGACGTCATCTCGGGGTTCTTTCTCATTCTCGAAGATCAGGTGCGCGTCGGCGATCTCGTCAAGATCAACGGCGTCGGCGGCCTCGTCGAACAGATCAATCTGCGAACGATCGTCCTGCGCGACGCCGAAGGCGCGGTGCAGGTCTTTCCGAATGGCACGGTGGGAACGCTGGCGAACCTCAGCAAGCACTACGCGTACGCCGTGGTCGACGTCCGCGTCGCCTACAGCGAGCATCTCGATCGCGTGATGGCGACGATCGACGAAATCGGTGCCTCTCTCGAGCGCGACCCTGAATGGAAGCCGCTGCTTCTGGCGCCGATTGACGTGCCCGGCGTCGAGTCGATCGCGGAGGGGTGTTCAGTGATTCGCGTCCGGTTCAAGACGCTGCCGCTCAACCAGAACAAGGTCGCCAACGAACTGCGCCGGCGGATCGTGACGACGTTTGCGGCGCGCGGGATCCGGCCGTATGCCGGCTAAATGACTGCCCAGCCGGCGGGGCGGCCCTTTCAGGGCTGCCTTAGTCGTCGGCGCGGGCGACCGTGCCGACGGGCGTCCACCGCAGGAACGACGACCCAATCAGGACGTCGATTACCTGCCTGCACGCCCCCTCGTCGAGACCCCACAGGCGCGATGCCTGCGTCACGGTCAGCCGCAGACCGGGCATTTCCAGGAACTCCGAGCGAATTCGGCCAACCAGTTCGTCCATCACATCCTGCTTTCAGGAAAAGTGGAGAGCAAAATGCAGTCCATTGGCGCAGGCTGTTCTGGAATCGCGTCTGACAGACTGTTTTCGGCCTGTTTTTGACTGATAGGGAAAGCCGGGGCGATTGCCCATACTACAAATAGGTACGAGAAAATTATCGGTTCGACGAAAGTGTCTGAACGGAGCCGATAGACGGCACTTCGAGGCGGGTACAGGCCAGGAGAGATCTAGACAATTATGTTGTAAGAAACGTGTCATTCCACAAGAATGTACTGAGGCGACGGAGACCATTGGATGAAGGCGAGTACGGTCACTACCGCGGCGTCACAAGGGCGTGAAGCGCGCCGGCTGTCGACGCTGCTTGAAGTCAGTCAGGCGCTTTCGGGCACGCTGAACATCAAGTCGGCGTTCCACCGCGTGCTCGAAATTCTCGGACGGCACCACGGGGCCGTCCGCAGCATGGTGACGCTGCTGCGCGAGGGCGGCGAGCTGTTCGTGGAAGCCTCGGACGGCCTCGACCGGCCCGCCCAGTCGGTGCAGTACCGGATGGGCGAGGGCATCACGGGCCGCGTCGTCGAAACCGGCAAGCCCATCGTCGTGCCGCGCGTGAGCCGGGAACCGGCGATGCTCAACCGGGCCGCGCGCCGGCCTGAGGGCGACGAACACGAGTTGAGCTTTGTCTGCGTCCCGATTCTGCTGAACCGCCGCGCCGTCGGCGCGCTCGGCGTCGACCTGCGCTACAAGGCGGAGCGCGACTTCGACAGCAGCGTCAAGTTCATGGGCGTCGTCGCCTCGATGATTGCCCAGGCCGTCAAGATTCAGCGGCTCATCGAGGAAGACAAGCGCCGCCTGGTGGACGAGAACGAGCACCTGCGGCAGGAGCTGCGCGACAAGTACGACTTCTCGAACATCATCGGCACCAGCGGACCGGTGCGCCAGGTGTACGAGCAGGTCGCGCAGGTTGCGTCGACCAACACCACCGTCATGATCCGCGGGGAGTCAGGCACGGGTAAAGAGCTCATCGCGCATGCCATTCATTACAACTCGCTGCGGGCGAAAAAGCCCTTCGTCAAGGTGAGCTGCGCCGCGCTGCCCGAGAGCCTGATCGAAGCCGAGCTGTTCGGCCATGAAAAGGGCGCGTTCACGGGCGCCGAAGCCCGGAAGAAGGGCCGCTTCGAGCTCGCGGAAGGCGGGACGCTGTTCCTCGACGAGATCGGCGACATCAACCTGTCCACGCAGGTGAAGCTGCTGCGCGTGCTCCAGGAGCGCGAGTTCGAGCGCGTCGGCGGCACCGAGACCATCAAAGTGAATGTCCGGTTGATCGCGGCGACCAACAAGGACATGGAACAGGCGATCGCGCAGGGCAGCTTCCGCGAAGACCTCTACTACCGGCTCAACGTGTTCACGATCTTCGTGCCGCCGCTCCGCGACCGGAAGGCCGACCTGCTGCTGCTGGCCGATCACTTCCTCGAGAAGTTCTCGCGCGAGCACGGCAAGAGCATCAAGCGCATCTCGACGCCCGCCATCGACATGCTCGTCAGCTATCACTGGCCGGGCAACGTGCGCGAGATGGAAAACGCGCTCGAGCGCGCCGTGCTGATGTGCGAGGGCCAGGTCATTCACGCGCATCACCTGCCGCCCTCGCTGCAGACGGCGGAGGCGTCAGGCACCGTGACGCGCGTCTCGCTGGAGGACGCGGTGGTCGCGTACGAAAAAGATCTGATCCAGGACGCGCTGAAGACGACGAGGGGAAATCGCGCGAAGGCCGCGAGGCTGCTGGACGCGACCGAGCGCATCCTCAATTACAAGATCAAGAAGTACGCAATTGATGTGCGCAGGTTCAAGGGGTAGCGCACATGTAGTGCAGGCCTTCAGGCCTGCTCTGCCTCACAGCGCTGCGATCGCCAGCGACGCCCATCCGGCGAGAAACGCGACACCGCCAATCGGCGTGATCGCGCCGAGGATCGTGACACCCGTTACCGCGAGCAGATACAGGCTGCCCGAGAACAGCACGATGCCGGCGATGAAGAACCAGCCGGCGGCGGCGACGGCCTTGCCTTCAATCCGCGTCGCCAGCGCCGCCGTCAGCATCAGCGCGAGCGCGTGATACATGTGATAGCGCACGCCGGTTTCGAAGACGGCGAGCATGTCCGGCGTCAGCCGTCCCCGCAGGCCGTGGGCGCCGAATGCGCCGAAGGCGACGGCGATCAGGCCTGCGACGGCGCCGGCCAGTAAGAATGTGCGATCCATTTGACGCCCTCCGTCACCGTTCGAGCAGTGCCTTCAACGCGTGGAGTGCGCGTTCCCAGCCCGGCACGATCACTTCGTAGTAGCGGCGCCAGCGCGCGCCCTCTTCAAATCCCCGCTGGCTGACGTGCACGTGGGTCGACGATCCCTCGGGTGTGCACGTCACTTCGAATGCCATCGGCCCGATCGGATCGCCGTCGGGCGGCAGAAAGTACACGTCGGCGACGAAAAAGCCGTGGCCCGGCTGATACTGCATCACCGTCCCACGGAACACGCCGCCAAGCCGTCCAAGCGTTTCATCCCTGAATTCGGTCGGCGACCACGACATGGCATACGGCCCGAGCACGCGCGGCGCCGTCACGGCGTGCGACACCTGCAGCCACGCGTTCAGCGCTTCGGGCTCGAAAAACGCCTTCATGATCCGGCTGATCGGCGCGGCGATGACGATGGCGATGTCGAGCGCGGTTGGCGGTGGCTGCGAGGCCTTGCTCATTTCGGAGGAGAGGAATCATAACATCTCGATGATAAAGTGGCGGTTATGTCGCAGCAGCCGCTCGCCTACCTGGACACGCTGTTTCTCGAGAGCGAAGAAGGAAGGCCGCTTCGGATTCTGTCCGAGTACCTCGAGCCGCTCAGGCGCTTCAGAGACCAGAGAATTCAGGATACGGTCGTCTTTTTCGGGTCCGCGCGCGTCGATTCGCGCGAGCGCGCCGAGCGCGCGTTGAAAACGCTCAGGGCGCGCGGCGTCAGCGAAGACCACGCGCAGTATCAGGCCGAGCTCGCCCGGTCGCGCAAGCATCTCGACTGGGCGAGGTACTACGAGGATGCACGCGAGCTCGCGCGCCGGCTGACGAGCTGGAGCCTTGCGCTTCCCTCGGAAAATCACCGCTTCGTCGTCACCTCCGGCGGCGGTCCCGGGATCATGGAAGCCGCGAACCGGGGGGCCACCGAAGCCGGCGGGAAGACCGTCGGCCTCAACATCCGGCTGCCGTTCGAGCAGGGCGCCAACGACTACATCACCGACGGCCTGCACTTCGAGTTCCACTACTTCTTCATGCGCAAGTTCTGGTTCGCGTATCTCGCGAAAGCGCTCGTGATCTTTCCCGGCGGCTTCGGGACGTGCGACGAGCTGTTCGAGATCCTGACGCTCGCGCAGACCGACAAGCTCTCGAAGAAGATTGCCGTGATTCTGTACGGACGCGAGTACTGGGAGCACGTGATCAACCTGGATCCGATGGCCGAATGGGGCGCGATTGCCGAGCAGGACAAGGAGCTGCTGCACTGGGCCGACTCGCCCGACGAGGCGTTCGGCGAGCTGCGGAAGCATCTCGAAGAGCACCATCTCACGCCGTCGATACCGCAGGAAGCCGAGGCTCCCGGGATTGCGAAGACGAGAGGTTAGAGGTTGGGGGATGGACAAAGACACGCGCAACAAACTGGTCGCGCAGTACAAAGACGGATACCGCGCGGTTGCCGACGCGGTCGCCGGCGCCACGGATGCGGAGCTCGACGCAAAGCCTGCACCTGCGAAGTGGAGCGCCCGTGAGATCGTGCATCATCTGGCCGACAGCGAGATGACGTCGGCCATTCGCCTGCGCAACCTGATCGCCACCGACAACGTGGCCATCGTCGGCTACGACCAGGAAGAGTTTGCCCGGCGTCTTCACTACGACCGTCCCATCGCCGCCTCGCTCGCCGCGTTAAAAGCCGCGCGTGAGACGACGGCGGAGCTGCTCGATCGTCTGAGCGAAGACGACTGGAAGCGCGAGGGCACGCACACCGAGCACGGCCGCTACGGCATGGATACGTGGCTCCGCATCTACAGCGTCCACGCCCACGATCACGCGGCGCAGATCCGCCGCGCGCGCGCGGCCGGCCCTCGTCGGACGTAGGCCGACCCTTTTAGGGTCGGCTCCATGTAGTATTCAGCGTTATGAAAGTGCTGACATTTGCGCTCGCCGCGCTCCTTGCGCAGTGGCCGCAGTACAAACGCGCCGACGTCCCCCGGCTGCCTGACGGCAAAGTGAATCTCGCGGCGCCGGCGCCGAAGTTCTTCGACGGTCATCCCGATCTCTCCGGCGTCTGGGAAAATCCCGGCTGGCGCGAAGGCGCCGCGGCGAGCGGTGTGATCACCGGCGTTGGCGGCGCGCCGACGACGCGCAGCGAACCAGCCCGGCGCGGACCGGCGCCGATGATCGCGGCGTTCTTCGAGCTTGGCTCGATGGTGCCCGGCGGCCTGCCGTATCAGCCGTGGGCGAAGGCGCTGAAAGACAAACGTACGAAGGAGAACGCGAAAGACAATCCGGACGCGCACTGCCTGCCGCTCGGCAACATGCAGCTGCATCTGCATCCGGAGCCGCGAAAGATCATTCAGGGGAAGAACGAGATCGTCATCCTCTACGAAGGCAACGGCGGAGTGCGCCAGATCTTCACGGATGGACGCGCGCTTCCCGCGAAAGATCCGCAGCCCTGGTGGTTCGGCTACTCGACCGGCAAGTGGGACGGCGACACGCTTGTCGTGCAGACGAGCGGATTCCGCGACGGCGGCTGGCTCGACGTCAACGGCAGCCCGCTGACCGACGCGGGAAAGATGACGGAGAAATTCCATCGCATCAACTACGGCACGCTCGAGCTCGAGCTGACGGTCGACGATGCGAAGGCGTACACGAAGCCGTTCACGGTGAAATTCAACCAGCGGCTGATGCCAGACGATGAGCTGATCGAGTTTGTCTGCCAGGAAAACGAGCTGTCGTCGCAGCACTTCAAGTGAAACTCGGAGACCTCGCGCAACAGATTGGCGGCGAGCTCGTTGGCGACGGCAACGTGCAGGTGCATGGTGTGTCGCCGGTCGATGACGTCAGGCCCGGACATGTGACGCTGGCGGAGAACGAGCAGTATTTCGCGAAGGCTGAAGCGTCAGTTGCGGCCGCGATCGTCGTGTCGATTGACGTCCGCGAGTCGCGCAAGCCGCTCATCCGCGTCACACGGACCACGCTCGCGCTCGCGAAGATGCTGGCGATTTTTCACCCGGGCGCAAGACCTGCGCCCGGTGTTCATCCCGCGGCGTCTGTCGGCGGCGGCGTCAGGCTGGGCAACGGGGTTCACGTCGGCGCGAACGCTGTCGTCAAGGACGGCGCCTCGGTCGGCGATCGCTCCGTCATCGACGCCGGCGCGGTGATTGGCGAGGGCGTGGTCATCGGCGCCGACTGCTTCATTCACAGCAACGCGACGCTCTATCACGACATCCGCCTCGGCGATCGCGTCGTCATTCACAGCGGCACGGTCGTCGGCAGCGACGGCTTCGGCTACGTGCAGGACGGCAAGGCGCGCGTGAAGATTCCCCAGGTCGGCACCGTGGTCATCGAAGACGACGTGGAGATCGGCGCCAACGTCGCGATCGATCGGTCGACGCTCGGCGCGACCGTCATCAGGCGCGGCACCAAGATCGACAACCTCGTCCAGATCGCGCACAACGTCGTCATCGGCGAGAACACGGTCGTGTGCGGCCTCGTCGGCATTTCCGGCAGCGTGACGATTGGCGACAACGTGACGCTGGCGGGGCAGGTCGGCATGGCCGACCACGTCACGATCGGCTCGAACGCGACAATCGGCGCGCAGTCGGGGGTGACGAAGGATCTCGAAGGCGGGCAGTACTACCTCGGCAGCCCCGCCGTGCCCATCGGACTCGCGTCACGCCAGTACGCGGTCTGGGCGAGCCTGCCGGAGCTCTCGAAGCGCGTCCGCGAGCTCGAGAAACAACTCGAAGAACTCAGGAAATCACGATAACCGCGGCGCTCGCTGCGATCGCAGCGGTTATCGTGGGTCTTCAGTAGAGAAGATAACGATCGCGGATCTTCTTGAACGCGTCGACGGATGCCGTCCACGAGCGTGCGATGTCGCGGGCGCTCACCCCTGCGTCAATCTGTTCGCGCAGCTCCGAGGATCCCGCGAGGATGTCGATCGGCATCTTCGTGTGTTCGTATTCGTACGGCGGCTGACGCCACGCGAACTGAGCCGGCCCGGCTGAGCGGAATGCGGCGATCAGCGCAACGCCGGCTTCAACCGGTTTGAATGCGCGTCGATCGAGCACGTGCATCTGGCAGCCCGCGCACGCAGTCTTTGCGTGTTTCTGGAACGTCGGCTCGAATACCGCGGGCCGGAAGAAGACACCGGCGAGGCCGAGCGCGTTCATCTGCTCGGCAAATCGTTCGGCGACGGGCCACGGGGCGCCGGTGATCTCGAAGGGCCTCGTCGTCCCGCGTCCCTCGGAGACGTTCGTGCCTTCAAAGAGCACCGTGCCCGGATACACGATCGCCGTGTCGAGCGTCGGCATGTTGGGCGACGGCATCACCCACGGAAGGCCCGTCGCGTCGAAGTACATCCCGCGCGCCCAGCCGTCCATCTTTATTACTTCGAGCTTCGCGCCGATCCCGAACTCCGCGTTGAACAACTGCGCGAGCTCGCCGATCGTCATGCCGTGCCGCATCGGGATCGGATACTGGCCGACGAAGCTCTCGTAGCCGCGGGCGAGCATCGGCCCTTCGACATCCATTCCGCCGATCGGATTCGGCCGGTCGCAGACGATGGCGGTGACGCCGTGCTTGCGCGCGGCGATGAGGCAGTTGGCCATCGTGTAGATGAAGGTGTAGATGCGGGAGCCGACGTCCTGCAGGTCGATGACGAGCGCGTCGAGGCCGGCGAGCATCTCGGCCGTCGGCTCGCGCGTCTCGCTGTAGAGCGAGTACACGGGCACCCGACGGACGACGTCTTCCCCATGCCGCGTCTCGATCATGTTGTCCTGGACGTCCGAGCGGAAGCCGTGCTGCGGTCCGAACAGCGCCGCGAGCTCGACCGTGGGATGCCGCGCGAACAGATCCGCGACGTGACGAAGCTCGCCGTCGACGGACGCCGGGTTGCAGACGACACCGACGCGCTTTTGGTCGAGGGCGGACGAGGCGAGCAGTCGCTCGCAGCCGAGCTGCACGTGCATACGTTGAATTATTTCACGTTCGCGGAGGCGGCTCGATATGGATAATCGCGTCGGCGATCTTCGGATAGCGCGCCATCAGCTTGTCTTTCACCACGTGCGAGATGTGGTGCGCCTCGTCGAGGCGCATGTCGGCCGGCATCCAGACGTGAAGGTCGAGAAACACGTGATCCTCGGATCCGCGCGTGCGGATGTGGTGGCAGCCGAGGACGCCGGGCACGCTCATCACGACATGTTCGACGTCGCCGTCCGACATCACGCTCCGGTCGCTCAGGATCCCCGTCGTCGCGCGCGCGATCTGGTAGCCGCCGTAGCCGATGAAGACGGCGACGACGAGCGCGGCCAGCGGATCGAGCAGCGGCCATCCGATGCGCGTGCCGGCGAGCGCGGCGATGACAGTAAGCGACGACCAGACGTCGGCGCGCGTCTGCATCGCGTCGGCCAGCAGCATCTCGCTCGACAACCGCTTGGCTTCGCGCGACTCGTACCAGATGACGAACAGGTTGACGGCCACGGTGACCACCATCACGACGAAGCTGGCGATCGTGATTGCATGCTCGGGCGCGCGGCCCATCAGATGGTTGAACGCGTTGCGCAGCACCTCGAGCATCACGAGCGCGGTGAAACCGATGAACGCGTTTGACGCCACGGTTTCGTACTTGCGATGGCCGTACGGATGGTCCTCGTCGGGCGGCTGGCTCGCCGCGCGGATGCCGATCAGCCCGATGACGTTCGACGAGGCGTCGATGAGCGAGTGGAAGCCGTCGGAGAGGACGCTGACCGCGCCGCTGAAGTAGCCGAAGCCGATCTTGGCGAACGCGACGCCGATGTTGAGGACGAACACGCGGACGAGGACGCGCGCGACTGATGCGTAGCGATCCGGTCCGAGTTGCTGCTCGCGGTTCAAGCACTCTGATTCTACGCTTGACCATCGAATCGGCCGTCGCTACTGTTAAGCCCCACAGACTGAAGGCCAGGAACATGTCGAACGCCTGTGGGACGATTTCGCGCGTGTCGGCGGCCGCGTTCGCGCTGCTGATTGCGTCCGTTTCACCCGCCCACGCACAAGAGACGGATGAGTTTCCCGTGAGAGTCACGGTCCGCACCAGTCAACTGCGGCCGGACGGATTCGGCTCGGCGAACTGGCTCACCGGATACGTCGACGGAACCGCCGCGACGCTGAAGTGCTCCCAGTGCGGGCAACTGCAGCCGGGGCGGTTTCATGGGCGATGGGACAAGGACACGCTGCGAATTCGCTCGACCGGGATGTTCGGCAAACACAAAGTCCGTGAGGACAGGTTCGAGGTCGGCCTGCTCGGGCCGAAGCGCGACACGAGCTGGAGCCGCGACAAGCCGGTGCTCCTCACCGCGTACGGAACGTCTGAACAGCAGTGCGTGCAGCCGATCCGGCTGGCGAACAACGTGATCTCGAAGATCGATCACCCGGCAGATTGGCGCGTGGTGATCGCGTGCACGCCG
>Ga0153915_10002424_pt1 | contig 17044 bp, 30 predicted proteins | sample Opewatmetagenome_2_FD_107003 | JGI IMG/M metagenome (GOLD analysis project Ga0153915, IMG submission 107003) | Freshwater wetland microbial communities from Ohio, USA - Open water 3 Core 3 Depth 3 metaG | ecosystem: Environmental > Aquatic > Freshwater > Wetlands | place: USA: Ohio, Lake Erie...
TATCATGATGTCGATTCATCGGATTTGGCTTGTAAAATGGCGGGTTCAATGGCTCTGAAGGATGGCGCTCGCAAAGCTAAACCAATCCTGCTAGAACCCATCATGAAAATGGAGATCATGGCTCCGGAGCAATTCATGGGTGATTTGATAGGTGATTTAAACTCCAGGAGAGGGCATATCGAAAACATCGAAAGCCGGACAGGACTGTGTAACATTCATACCTATATACCGCTTGCAGAAACATTTGGTTATTCTACGGTGATACGGTCCTTAACCCAAGGAAGGGCAACATATTCCCTGGAATTTTACACCTATCAAGAAGTGCCAAAGGAATTGGCCGAGGAAATTATAAATAAGGGTAGAGAAAATGCCTAAGCAGAAAATTCGTATTCGCCTAAAAGGTTATGATCACAAGATTGTGGATCAGTCGGCCGCCCAGATTGTAGAGGCCATTGAGCGTAGCGGTGCGGTGGTTTCCGGACCGATACCGTTGCCAACGCGCATCGAAAAGTTCAGTGTATTGAGATCTACGTTTATTGATAAAGACTCCCAGGAGCAGTTTGAGATCCGAACTCATAAGCGTTTGATTGATATTATCGAAACCAGCTCGAAGACAATCGATGCTTTAACCAAGCTCAATTTGCCTTCAGGGGTTGAAGTAGATATTAAATTATAGAGATCAGAGATTAACAAATTAAAGTAATGGAAGGTTAAAATGCCTGGTATAGATGGTATTTTAGGGAAAAAGTTAGGCATGACACAGGTGTTTACCGATGCCGGTAAAGCGAAAGCAGTCACGGCTGTTGAAGCCGGGCCATGCAAGGTTATCCAGGTAAGGACTCCGGGCAAAGATGGATATTCGGCGGCTCAGCTTGGGTTTGGCCAGGCCAAAAAGTTGACTAGTGCTGAAAAAGGGCATTTAAAGGACCAGGGCCAGTTCAAGTATCTGCGTGAATTTCGCCTGGAAGCTGTGGAAGGAATAAGCGTCGGCAACGTTATCGATGTCAGTGAGTTTAAAGCCGGTGATAAGGTAGATGTAATAGGAATTTCCAAAGGTAAAGGTTTTGCCGGTGTGGTGAAAAGACATCATTTTAAAGGTGGGCCAAAAACTCACGGTCAATCAGATCGTCAGAGAGCGCCGGGTGCCATTGGTTCGACAACCACTCCAGGTCATGTATGGAAAGGTCTTAAAATGGGTGGTCATCTGGGGGATGAAAGAGTTACTGCGCGTAATCTAGAAGTTCTTAGTGCGGATGCAGGCAGAAATCTCTTATTGATTGAAGGAGCCATTCCAGGCGCGAAAAATAGTCTCGTGATCATAAAAAAATCACACAAAGGGAGCTAAAAAGTGCAAGTCCCAGTATATAATATAGGCGGAGAATTAGTCAAAAATATCGATATCAGCGATGCCTTGTTTGGTGTGCCTTTTAATGAGGCCGTGGTGCATCAGGCGCTGATAAAGCAAAGAGCCGATGCACGGCAGGGCACTTCCAATACCAAGACTCGTGGCGATGTCGCCGGCAGCCGCAAGAAGTTGTTTGCGCAAAAACATACCGGACAAGCCAGAGCCGGTGATAAACGGTCGCCTACTCGCCGACATGGCGGCATTACCTTTGGGCCTCATCCCAGAGATTACTCTCTAGGCATGCCCAAAAAAATGCGCCGGTTAGCGTTAAAGTGCCTGCTTTCGTCCAAAGCCAGTGGTGGAGAGTTAAAAGTGCTGGATCAAATCTCTTTTGCAGCACCTAAAACTAAAGATATGATCAAAGTGCTAGATGCGTTAAAATTGGACTCTACAACTTTGATTGTGACAGCCGTGCCGGAATCGAATGTTATTAAATCTGCCAGAAACATTCCGGGTGTGAAGACTTTACCGGCGAACATATTGAATGTAGTTGACCTACTTTCCCATGATGCGTTAGTGATGACTGAAGATGCCGTTCGCAGGGCAGAACAGATCTGGGGAGAGGGGTTATCTCAGGAGGGAAGCAGTGCAGCTCTTTGAGGTTATCAGACGTCCTTTAATAACTGAGAAAAATACTTCTCTACAATCTGCAGGTAAGTATGTTTTCGAGGTCGCTAAAGAATCAAATAAAGAACAAGTAAAACAAGCGGTCGAAAAGGCTTTTAAAGTTACAGTTACCGCAGTGAATATAATGACAGTGAGGGGACAGGAGCGGAGAGTAGGCAGAAGGATCGTAATAGGAAGCTCCTGGAAAAAAGCCGTAGTAACCCTAAAGCCCGGGGATAAGATCCAAATCTTTGAGGGCGTGTAACTGGAAGGAGCAGGCTAGATGGCATTAATAAAGTATAAGCCGACTTCACCCGGCAGACGGGGAATGAGCGGTTATGATTTTGCGGAGATCACCAAATCCGAACCTGAAAAAACATTGGTAACGCCGCGCAAAGTTGCCGCGGGACGCAATAACAGAGGCGTTATCACTATTCGCCGACAAGGTGGAGGCGTCAAACAGGCGTTACGCAAAATTGATTTCAAAAGAGATAAAATAGGAGTTCCCGGCCGAGTGGCGGCCATAGAATATGACCCTAACCGGACTGCACGCATTGCGTTGATATTTTATGCAGACGGTGAAAAAAGATATATTCTAGCGCCCGTTGATCTGAAAGTTGGGGATACTGTCCAATCCGGGGAAAATGCTGAAATAAGATCAGGCAATCATCTACCTTTAAGGAATATTCCGAGCGGTACGCCCATACATAATATCGAACTACAAAAAGGAATGGGCGGTCAGTTAGTCAGGACCGCCGGAGGCACAGCTCGCCTCATGGTAAAAGAGGGAGCTTACGCTTTAATCCGATTGCCCTCCAGCGAACTGCGAAAAATAGCTGTTGATTGCTCGGCAACCATTGGACAAATAGGGAATATCGAACATGCCAATATCAGTCTGGGCAAAGCCGGTCGGAGAAGGCTGTTAGGATGGAGGCCCAAGTCCAGAGGCTCTGCCCTCACACCGAGGGATCATCCGCATGGTGGTGGATCAGGAAAATGCCCGATTGGTATGCCTGGTCCAAAAACACCCTGGGGCAAGCCGGCTCTGGGATATAAAACTCGAAAGAAGAAATCATCAGATAAAATGATTGTAAAACGTAGGGAGAAATAGCGATGTCAAGGTCGACTAAAAAAGGACCAGCAATAGATCCGAAATTATTGAAAAAGGTAGAGGCCGTCAGTCGTTCCGGCCAAAAAACGGTGATCAAGACCTGGGCACGTTACTCTACCGTTTTACCTCAGATGATTGGTTTGACGATTGGTATCCATGATGGAAGGCGGCATGTACCGGTATTGATTACGGAGAATATGGTAGGTCATCGACTTGGGGAGTTTGCTGCGACGCGCACCTTCAGAGGACATGGCACCAAGGTAGAAAAGGCAGCGGCAGCAACACCAGCAACTCCCGCGACTCAAGGATAGAAAGTAATCCGTATAATAGCTGAAAGCTATAAACCGAAAACTAATAATTAGGTAAGGCGAAAAATGGAAGTTAGAGCTATATCTAAAGATACAGGGGTATCGCCACGCAAGATGCGTTTGCTGGTTAATATGGTCAGAGGGAAGCGGGTAGAAGATGCTTTGAATATACTGCGTTTTACCCCGACACCGAATGCCAAAATTGTAGCAAAGACCATAAAATCTGCAGCGGCGAATGCAGAGAATAATTTTCAGATGACTCCGACAGATTTAAAAATAGTCAGAATAACGGCGAATGAGGCGAGAATGTTAAAGAGATTCAAAGCCAGGGCGCGTGGCCAGGCGAATCAGATTTTAAAACGTTCAAGCCATATTACAGTCGTGGTTTCAGAATAGGAGGGGTATATTGGGCCGCAAAGTTCATCCAGTAGGTTTTAGAATTGGGATTATTCGAGATTGGCAAGGAAAATGGTATTCTGATAAGAATTACAAAGAGTTCTTACAAGAAGACTTAAAGCTAAGGAATGCAATTGTTTCCAAATATGCTGAAGCAGCCATCTCAAAAGTAGATGTTGACCGGCAGGCGAACGAAGTGGCAGTCACTATCCATACTGCGCGGCCAGGTATCGTAATAGGGCGAGGCGGTCAGCGTGTTGATGAAATGAGGCAATACCTGGAGAAGCTAATCGGTAAGAAAGTGCGCTTAAACATACAAGAGATCCGGCAACCAGAACTGGATGCAGTGCTGGTATCCCGCTCGATCGGTGAGCAGCTGGAAAGACGTATTGCATATCGCCGGGCGATGAAGCAATCCATCTTCCGGACCATGCAAGCTGGCGCCAAAGGTATAAGAATACTTTGTTCCGGTAGATTAGCTGGAGCTGAAATTGCACGACGTCAACTGATGCACCAGGGCCGGGTTCCCCTCCATACCATTCGTGCGGATATTGATTACGGATTTAGTGAAGCCCATACTACCATGGGCCGACTGGGAATAAAAGTTTGGATTTACAAGGGCGATGTCTTGCCTGAAGCGAAAGAAGAAGCCGCTGATAAAGCGGCTGATTCTCAGGCGACAGCCAGCGGGGTTCCCGCGGCTGCTCCCGCATCGGCTCCAATTGTAACGGAGGGAATTGATGCTTCAACCAAAGCGAGTTAAATATCGCAAAATGCAAAAAGGATCCCGAAGAGGAAAAGCTCAATCCGGCAATACGGTAGTCTTCGGTAACTTTGGATTACAGGCGTTAGAGAATTCATGGATTACAGATAGACAAATCGAAGCTGCCCGAAGAGCCATTACACGGCATATTCGCCGCGGTGGAAATGTCTGGATCCGGATTTTCCCGGACAAGTCCATCACCAAGAAACCGGCTGAAACCCGTATGGGCTCGGGGAAAGGCGCTCCCGATCATTGGGTAGCGGTGGTAAAAGCGGGAAGGATTATGTTCGAGATGGCCGGTGTGGATGAGTCGGTAGCGAAAGAAGCCATGCGACTGGCATCCAACAAATTACCTATTAACACCAAATTTGTAACTAAGGAAACTGGTGCTGCGGTAGGTATCGTTTAGTAATCAAGGAGTTAGATTACCGTGAAAACTGAAGAAATGAGATCACTAAATGTAGAAGAATTAACCAAGCGTGTTAATGATGCGCACCAGGAACTTTTCAATCTGCGTTTTCGTTTATCTACGCGACAGTTAGTGAATCATCGTGAGTTACCGAAAGTAAAAAGAGAAATTGCTCGCCTGGAAACCATAATTCGTGAGAAACAGCTAAGTGAGAGTAAATAGGCGCTGATGAAGTTCAGAGAGTTGGCGAGTTAATTTCAGGAGAAACAGATAAATGGCGGGAAAACATAAAGTAAGACAGGGTATTGTGATTGGCAACAAGATGGAAAAAACGGTAGTAGTAGAAGTACAGGTTACGGAAAACCATCCGCTTTATCATAAACCCATCAATAAAGCTGTGAAATATAAAGCCCATGATGAAAACAAAATCAGCAAAGTGGGAGATATTGTAAAAATCGTAGAAACTCGGCCCTTGTCTCATGATAAAAGATGGCGCGTAGCTGAAGTGATGATAAAGGGTGAAGTTGTCGAAATCAAACCTGCAGATATTGCTTGAAATTAATTTGGGGATGGATTGTAATGATTCAACGATATACTAGATTAAAAGTGGGAGATAATACTGGTGCCCGTTCTTTAATGTGCATGAATATTCTGGGTGGTACCGGTAAACAGTACGCCGCTGTCGGTGATATCATCGTCTGCGCTGTCAAGAAGGCGATTCCAAATGGAATGGTAAAAAAAGGCGAGGTTGTGAAAGCGGTAGTTGTACGTTGTTCAAAGTCCTATCTGCGACAGGACGGCTCATATATTCGTTTTGATGAAAACGCCGCAGTCATTCTGGCAGAAGGAAACAATCCCAAAGGCACTCGTATTTTTGGACCGGTAGCTCGCGAGCTTAGGGAGAAGAATTTTACTAAGATAATTTCGCTGGCGCCTGAGGTATTATAAGAAGGTTAGCAATGAAGATTAAGAAAGATGACATGGTCCTGGTCATTGCCGGGAAAGATAAGGGGAAAAAAGGAAAAGTGCGCTTTGCTTATCCTGATGATAAAAGGATAATGGTGGAAGGGATCAACATGCTCAAGAAGCACACTAAAGCCAAAGGACAAGTTAGGCAAGCTGGCATTATCGAAAGAGAAGGCACCATCAGCGTTTCCGATGTGATGCTTCTGTGCAGCAAATGTAATAAACCGGCCAGAGTTGGGTATCACATTTTACAGGATGGCCGCAAAGCCAGAGTATGCCGCGCTTGCGGTGAGGTGGTTGAATAATGTCACAACTAAAAGAGAAATATAAGAAAGAGATAGTTCCGCTGATGATGAAGCGGATGGAATATACAAACGTAATGCAGGTGCCTCGTCTGGAGAAGATTGTCCTGAACATCGGTTTAGGAGAAGCCATTACCAATGCTAAAGCTCTCGAGGCTGGAGAGGCTGACTTAGGGGCTATTGCGGGCCAGCATCCGGTGATCACCCGGTCCAAGAGATCAATAGCAGCTTTTCGTTTGAGAGTAGGGATGGCCATCGGCGCAAAAGTTACCCTGAGGGGACAGAGGATGTGGGACTTTTATGAGAAACTGGTTTCCATCACACTGCCACGGGTAAGGGAGTTTCAGGGTATACCGCGCAATTCCTTTGACGGCCGAGGAAATTACACTCTGGGACTAAAAGAGCAAATTGTATTCCCTGAGATCGAATTTGACAAAGTAGACAAAATCCGAGGATTAGAAATAGTTATCGTGACTACAGCAAAAACAGATGAAGAGGGCAGAACGTTGTTAGAATTATTGGGAATGCCCTTTGTTAAGGAATAAGGATTAAAGAATGGCAAAGAAATCAAAAATTATCAAATCTGAACGTCCCGCAAAATTTAAGGTACAGCAGCATAATCGTTGCACGATCTGTGGTAGGCCGCGAGCCTATATGCGCAGGTTTGGTACTTGTCGAATCTGTTTTCGCAGGCTAGCTCTCGCTGGCCAGATTCCTGGTGTGAGAAAATCAAGCTGGTAAAACTTAAGCTGGCTAAGGGGGAGTTATGATTATTACAGATCAAATTGGAGATATGTTAACACGTATTAGGAATGCTGTCATCGTCAGACATGATGCAGTTGAAATGCCGGCATCCAAATTAAAAATAGCCATTTCAAAAATCCTCAAAGAGGAAGGCTTTATTAACGATTACGAGGTAATAAAGGGCAAGCCGGAAAAGGTCATCCGAATCAAGCTCAGATACCTGGAGAATAATCAATCGATAATCAGTGGAATCGAAAGAGTCAGTAAACCCGGTTTAAGAGTTTATGCGCAGCACAATGAGATTCCGCGGGTATACGGTGGGGTTGGCATAGCGATATTATCGACGCCAAAAGGTGTAGTCAGCGGGCAGCAGGCCCGTAAAGAAAGAATAGGCGGAGAAGTCCTCTGCTATGTCTGGTAAATAATTCAGGGAGTATACGTATGTCTAGAATAGGTCGTCTACCTATAGTCATTCCGTCAGAAGTTACGGTAAACATAAAAGATACCCAGGTCACGGTTAAAGGGCCGAAAGGCGAGATCAGCCAGACCTTTATGCCGGCGATGGCGATCAAGCTTGAGAACAGCAAATTAATAGTTCAGAGAGCGAATGATACCAAAGAGAATAAGGCCTTACATGGTCTGACCCGGGCAATTCTAAATAATATGGTAACCGGAGTAACAAAAGGATGGGATCGCAGCCTGGAAATCGTAGGCGTCGGCTTCCGAGCTGAAAAAGCCGGAGAGAAGATCGTTTTACGTCTAGGATTTTCCCACACCGTTGAAGTAACTCCATTACCGGGTTTAACACTGAATTTGGATGGTCCTAACAAGATCAAAGTATTAGGAGTTAATAAAGAAATTGTCGGTCAAATGGCTGCTGAAATCCGGGCCATTCGCCCGCCGGATGCCTATAAAGGGAAAGGCATTCGATATACAGGCGAAAAAGTCCGTATCAAGGCAGGGAAAGCCGGCAAAGCTGTAGGTAAGGGGAAATAATGAAAAGTAATGCACCTAGATTAGCCCGCATCAGGAGACATGAACGAGTTCGTGCCAAGGTTGAGGGCACCACGGATAGGCCCAGATTATCGGTATTCCGGAGTTTGAACCATATTTATGCGCAGGTTATCGATGATGTAAAGGGTATTACTATCGTCTCCGCCTCAACTAAAGATCCAGAAATTGCAAGTAGCCTGGATGGGAAAGCGAAGAAGAATCAGGCTGAGCTGGTTGGTCAAGCCGTGGCCAAAAGAGCCATCGAGAAGGGTGTCCAGCAGGTTGTATTTGACCGTGGTGGTTACAAGTACATCGGCAGGGTCCAAGCTCTGGCAGATGCAGCTCGTAAAGAGGGACTAAAATTTTAAGAGGTATAAAGACAGGTGAAAGAGGCAATTAGTAAGATAGACCCATCTGGATTGACTTTAAACGATAAGCTGGTTTACATAAACAGAGTTGCAAAGGTGGTTAAGGGTGGTAAAAGGCTTAGGTTTAGTGCTTTAACCGTGACCGGGGATGGCAATGGCCATGTCGGTATCGGTGTCGGCAAAGCCAACGAGGTTCCCGAAGCCATCAGCAAAGCCGGAGCGGTAGCCAGGAAAAATTTGATATTAGTGGTTTTAAAAGGGACGACTATTCCTCATGAAATAGAAGTCAAATACGGAGCGGCTAAGATATTGCTGAAACCGGCTGCACCAGGGACAGGTATTATTGCCGGCGGCAGCATTCGAGCCGTCCTGGAATCGGCGGGGGTTAAGGATGTATTAACCAAGTCGATGGGAAGTTCAAATCGTATTAATGTAGCCAGAGCTACAGTCTTAGCTTTGAAGAATCTCAAATCACCTCAGGAAGAGCTGGCCAAACGGAAACCAGCGCCAAAGATTGAGGAGGCAGTTACCGGTGGCTAAAATGAAAATTACATTAGTTAAAAGCAGTAATGGCTATAGTCCTGATCAAGTGAGCACATTGCATACTCTGGGTCTGAGGCATTTAAATCAGAGTGTAGTAAAGGAAGATTCATTATCCTTACGCGGTCAGGTCATGAAAGTAAAGCATCTAGTTATGGTAGAGGAAGAGACAAATGCAACAGAATGAATTATTTCCGGCTCCGGGTTCTCGCAAGAATAAGAAGCGTGTAGGCCGCGGTAACGGCAGTGGACACGGGACCTTTAGTGGACGGGGTATCAAAGGTCAAAAATCGCGTTCCGGTGTTCAGATACAGCGTGGATTTGAGGGCGGTCAATTGCCCATTATTAAAAGATTACCTCGAAAAAGAGGGTTTCATAATTTATTTAGAATCGAATACAGTCCGGTGAATGTCGGTGAGTTAAACTCATTTGCCGCCGGGACTGAAGTGACAGCGGAAATATTGTATAAGGCGGGACTTATTGATTCTCTTGATCGGCCTATCAAGATATTAGCTGATGGCGAAATTACAAATGCGGTTACAATAAAAGCTAATAAATTTTCTGAAGCCGCAAAAGCCAAGATTGAAGCCGCTGGCGGCAAAGTGGAGGAAATTTGAGCAGTAAGACTTCTCAAGGCATGCCAAAATTAGTACAGGCTATGAAGGATGCCTTCAGTTTGCCTGATTTAAGAGGTCGGATTCTTTTTACTATCGGCATATTGATTCTGTTTCGTTTCGTAGCGCATGTGCCGCTTCCGGGAGTCGATCTATCCAAATTAGCTGATTTGTTCAATAATAACCAGCTTTTAGGTATGCTGGACATGTTCAGCGGGGGTGCTTTGAGGAACTTCAGTGTAGCAGCGATGGGGGTATACCCCTATATTACAGCTACAATTATTATGACTATCCTGGTGCCAGTGATTCCCCAACTTCAAGCTCTATCCATGGAAGGAGAATCCGGACGCAATAAAATAAATACTATTTCACACTGGCTAGTAATTCCCCTGGGGGCTCTTCAGGCTTACGGTCAGATTACTTATCTGAGAAGCCAGGGCGTCATTGGTGATACTGCGGTTTTATCCCTGATTACCATGATTATATCCATGATTGCCGGGACTATCCTGCTAATCTGGATGGGTGAACTGATTACAGAACACGGTATTGGAAATGGCATTTCAATTCTTATTTTTGGCGGTATTGTAGCGGGATATCCTCAGACCGTGGGTAGGGTCGGTTTATTAGGCTCCAGCAATATTTTGGGAATTATCGTATTTGGAATTATATTACTTTTAACGGTAGTCTTGATAGTATACTTTACCGAAGCCCATCGCCGGATTCCGGTACAATATGCCAAGAGCGTTTTTCGCGGCGGTCGCATGTACAAGCAAGGCGGAGCTACGCATATACCGCTCAGAGTAAACACCGCCGGCATGATACCCTTGATCTTTGCCATGTCACTGGTGCTTTTCCCCGGTATCGTGGCGACCTATTTTGCCGGATCGACCTCAGAGCCTAATTTTGCCAATACCCTTATGGAATGGTTTAGCCCGAATACGTCTCTGCCGGTAGGTTTATTTTACTGGGTATTATATTTCTTGCTGACTATCGGATTTGCTTTCTTCTATACCATGATTATTTTCCAGCAGCAAGATTTACCGGGCGTTTTACAAAAGCAAGGTGGATTTATTCCCGGGATTCGTCCCGGAGCGCAGACCAAGAAATATCTGGATAGTGTAATCGGCCATATCACCTGGGCGGGTGCGCTTTTCCTGGGAGTAGTAGCCATAGTTCCGTTTATTGCTCAGCATATAACAGGTATCAGCATGCAATTTTCCAGCATGGGTCTTATCATCGTGGTAGGCGTAGTACTGGATACAATGAAGCAACTCGAGGCACAATTAGTGATGCGTCGTTATGAAGGCTTTATCAAATAGGGAGAAGAGTATATGTATATCGTATTACTCGGGGCCCCCGGAGCGGGTAAAGGAACTCAAGCGGCTATATTATCACAGAAATCAGGTTTGGCGCATATTGCTTCAGGGGACTTGTTCAGACAGGCTTTAGCCAAAGGGACTGAGTTGGGCCTACAATCTAAGGCTTATATGGAAAAAGGCCAATTAGTCCCCAATGAAATTACCATCAAAATGGTGCTGGAAAGAGTGACCGCACCGGATTGTAAAGGCGGAATTATTCTGGATGGATTTCCGCGCAATTTGGAACAAGCTAAAGCTTTAGATGAAGCTTTGAAGAAACAAAAGAAAGGGATTGATAAAGCAGTTTATATTAAGGTATCCGAAGCCGAGCTATTGAAGAGACTAACCGGCCGTTGGATTTGCCGCAACTGTCAGACTCCTTATCATGAAATATCATCTCCGTCAAAAATAAAGGGAGTGTGTGATAAATGCGGAGGTGAGCTTTACCAGAGAGCTGATGATAATACCGAGACTATCAAAAAACGATTAGAAGTATTTTTCGCAGAAACTGCTCCTTTGATTGATTACTATTCACAATCAGGCAAGCTATTAGAGATCCAAGGCGAAGGGACCATGGAGGATATCAGCTCACGGATCATTAAAGCGCTGCAAATTAATAGTAAGAAGAAATGATGGGAATTGACATAAAAACAAATCGAGAAATTGCCTTAATGAGGCAAGCCGGCAGAATTGTAGCTGAGTTTCTCGAGATACTGGTTAGATCAGTTAAACCAGGTTTAAAAACTAAAGAGTTAGATATTATTGCCGAAAGAGAAATAAAGAAGTTAGGCGGCACACCTTCTTTTAAAGGATATCACGGTTATCCAGCGAGTTTGTGTGTTTCGGTTAACGACGAGATCGTACATGGTATTCCCGGAGACCGAATTTTAAAAGACGGAGATATTGTCTCACTGGATTTGGGGGCAATTTACCAGGGATATCAAGGTGATGCTGCCAGAACAGTCGGCGTGGGAGCTATCAGCATTCAGGCTGAGGCTTTAATGCAGGCTACGGAAGGTGCATTAAGAGCCGGAATAGCGATGGCGCGGCAGCCAAACAGATTAGGGGATATTTCAGCCGCTATCCAGAGTTATGCCGAGTCCAAAGGCTTTGCAGTGGTCCGAGAATATACCGGGCATGGTATCGGCCGCGAGATGCATGAAGACCCTTTGATACCGAATTTTGGTATGCCAGGGACAGGGCCTTTACTAAGAAAAGGAATGGTCCTGGCAATTGAGCCGATGCTGAATGCAGGAAGCTGGAGAACCAAAGTAGATAAAAACAACCAGTGGACGGTATCCACGATCGATGGCAGTATATCTGCGCATTTTGAAAACACGGTTGTCATTACAGAGGGCGATCCGGAAGTACTGACAACACTTTAAAAATAAAATTATAATGAAGCGATAATGCTAAAGTCCAAGAAACGAAAATATAAAGTCAGGACAGGCAGTCAGGGATTTTAGAGAGCTTCAAAATTACAGGAATATATGCCAAAAAAAGAGGCAATTGAAGTTGAAGGGACCGTAGTCGAGGCTTTGCCCAATGCGATGTTTTGGGTCGAGCTGGCGAACGGACATCGAGTTTTGGCCCATATTTCCGGCCGAATGAGAATGCATTACATTCGAATTCTGCCGGGCGATAGGGTATTAATAGAGCTGTCGCCTTACGATTTAGCGCGAGGACGGATTACTTACCGTTTGGAATAAAAGCCAAGGTTAATTGGATTTATTGTACTAATTTGTAGTACAATATAATATTGCGTCTAAAAAGTAATACCTGGCCGGTAAACAGAAAAGATCCGGTGAATATTTATAAGGTTGAGAAAGATTAACTATGAAAGTTAGAGCTTCAGTAAAGACCCGATGTGAAAAATGTAGAATTATTAAAAGGCATGGGATAGTGAGAGTGATCTGCACAAATCCCAAGCATAAACAGAGGCAAGGCTAGTATCATGGACAAGGAGGACAGGTAATGCCACGTATTTCAGGTGTGGATATCCCGCGCAATAAACAAATATGGGTTTCGCTACAATACCTTTACGGTGTTGGCCCGACTAACAGCAAACAGATTCTCGATAAGGCCAATATCAAGCATGATATTAAAGCTGATGCCCTGACTGAAGAAGAAATAAATAAGATTCGTGAAATAATCGATCGGGAAGTTCCGGTTGAAGGTGATCTGCGCAAAGAGGTTAACCTGAACATTCGACGATTGATAGAAATCGGCAGTTATCGGGGAAGTCGGCATCGTCGGAGTCTTCCGGTCAGAGGGCAGAGGACGAGAACAAATGCCAGAACCAGAAGAGGAAGCCGCAAGACGGTAGCCGGAAGAGGCCAGAAGCGCGGAGCGACCAAGAAGTAAACTGTAAAAAATATAAACTTGAAATAAGATTATACCCAAAATATTCAGGAGGAAGGAATGCCCAAGCAGGCTAAAGGCAGAAGAAGAGAGAAGAAGTCAGTTGCCACCGGTAAGGCATATATTCAATCGACTTTTAATAATACGATTGTAACTTTGGCAGATCCCCAGGGGAATGTGTTATCATGGGGAAGCGCGGGATCGTCAGGATTCAAGGGATCTCGAAAAGGGACGCCCTACGCAGCTCAATTAGCAGCGCACGAAGCTGCACGGAAAGCCATGGAGCAAGGATTACGGCAGATTGAAGTATTTGTCAAAGGCCCTGGAAGCGGTAGGGAGGCAGCAATACGATCTCTTCAGAGTTCCGGTCTTTATATAACGATTATCAGGGATGTGACTCCGGTGCCGCATAATGGTTGTCGTCCTCCCAAGAGAAGAAGGGTATAGGAGCAAAGATGGCAAGATTTGTTGGACCAATTTGTAGATTGTGCCGCCGCAGCGGCGATAAATTAATGCTTAAAGGCGATCGTTGTTTAGGCCCTAAATGTGCTGCAGAAAGGCGCGCCAAACCGCCGGGACCGCATATGGCGCAACGACGTCGAATGTCAGATAGAGGTATTCAACTTAGAGAAAAGCAGAAAGCCAAATACGAGTATGGGCTTTTCGAGAAGCAGTTCAAACGCTTCTTTGCTAAGGCAGAGAAGAAGAGCGGAATCACAGGCGATAATCTGGTAGTTCTGCTGGAAAGGCGTTTGGATAACATAATTTTCAGGCTGGGGTTTGGCGATTCCCGTTCACAAGCCCGTCAGTTGGTCCTCCACGGGCACATTCTGGTGAACGATCACAAAGTTAATGTTCCCTCTTATATGGTCAACGAGGGGGATACCATTAAGTGGCGTGAAGGCAGCAAAAAGACTGAATATTATAAAATATTAGTTGAGAGCATCAAAGCTAAGAGTGTACCTGCGTGGTTAAACTTAGACCGTGGAAATCTGGTTGGACAGGTAGTAGCTTTGCCTTCCTCTGACGTGATTGAATCCAAGTTTGAGTCCACCAGTGTTGTAGAGTGGTACTCCCGGTAATTAAACTAGGTTAGAATTAAATGGAGGTAGCAGATTGTCTCCACTATCATTACCTCGAATTGAGTGTGTAGAGAGTAGAGATAACTTTAGCCGGTTCACAATTGAACCTGTGGAAAAAGGTATTGGAATTACTCTTGGTAATGCCTTAAGACGGATGTTGCTCGGTTATTTACCGGGTGCAGCCATTACTTCGGTTAAAATCGAAGGGATCCAACATGAGTTTACGACGATTCCTAATGTTAAAGAGGATACCATCGAGCTCCTGTTGAATTTGAAAGCGATTCGGCTAAAGGTTATTGCCGGGCGACCTGGGAAGCTAATGCTGGAAGTATCCCGAGAAGGTGGGGTTCATGCTTCAGATATCAGTCCTTCGGAAGATTTTGAGATTGTGAATCCGGATCAATATCTGGCGACTCTGGACTCTGCTGAAGCAAAATTGAACATAGAATTGAATGTTGAGCTTGGTGAGGGGTATCGTCAAGCCGATACAAACGCTAATTTACCCATAGGTGTAATTCCTGTAGATGCCATCTTTACACCCATCCGGAAAGTTAACTTTACTACCGAACCGGTTCATATTGGGAGGGAAACCAGCCGGGAACGTCTGAACCTGGATGTCTGGACAGATGGAACGATTTCTCCTAGTGAAGCAGTTAGCCGGAGTGCTGAACTATTAGTACAGCAGTTAACTCCCTTTGTAAATCTAGCGCAAGTTTCTCAAACGCAAGTTGAGAAAAAAGTGTTAGCCACAGCAATACCGAACGAAAAATTTAATATACCAGTGGAAGATCTGGATCTGTCGGTCAGGACCATGAATAGCCTGCGCAGGGGCGGTATAACGACTGTCGGAGATTTGGTCTCAAAGGGAGAGAAAGAGTTACTTTCTTTACGCAACTTCGGACAGAAGTCACGGCAAGAAGTTGAGGAGCGACTGAAAACCGTGGGCTTATCCTTATCCCTTCCAGGGAAAGGCAGCGATGAGGTTGAGGGAGAAATTCCTGAAGAGGAAGAAGAAGAGGAGCAATAATCCTGTTCACGAGCAATATAAAGCGAATTGACTGAGGAAGAATATTATGAGACATGGCGTTGTAAGCAGAAGATTTGATAGACCAATTGGTTACCGACAGTTAATGTTTCGGAACCTGGTTACTGAAATATTAGATCATGAGAAGATCAAGACAACTGAACCTAAAGCTAAAGCAGTGCGCGGCATGGCGGAGAAAATGATTTCGCTGGCAAAAAGCGGCGATCTACATGCTCGCCGTCAGGCAATGTCATTTATTCTGGACAAGAAAGTTACGGAAAAATTATTTAAAGAGATAGGCCCGCGGTATGCTGAGCGTCACGGGGGATATACTCGCATTGTCAAGCTGGGGATGAGAATGGGCGATGGCGCCTCGATGGTTCAGATCGAATTGGTTAAGTAAGGGAGATTTAAGAGCCGGTTCTGAATAGTATCCGGCAAGGAAAATTGAGAAGCAATCTCACAAAACGGCTCCTGGTATTGGAATATGAGGGTACGCAATATTGCGGGTTACAATATCAAGATAATGCACCCACAGTGCAGGGTGAGATAGAGAAAGCTCTCTGGAAATTGACTGGAGAGCAAATTCGGATCGTAGCCGCAAGTCGGACAGATACCGGAGTCCATGCTAAAGGACAGGTCTTGAGTTTCAGGACTGGATCGGACCTGGACAGCAAAGAATTTGTTAACGGATTAAATTATTACCTGCCGCAGGATATAGCGGTCAAAGCATCTTACAAAGTTCATGATAGATTTAGTGTGCAGCGTGATGCAATCAGCCGGCAATATCAATATTTTATTCATAACAGTCCGGTACGTTCACCAATAAAGAGAAACCACACTTACCAAATTAAAGGTAATTTGAATATTGAGGCCATGAACCTGGCGTGTGAAGCTCTTATTGGGGAACATGATCTAGCGTCATTTGTGACAAATTTCAGTCAATCGGTAATAAAAAGCACACTAAGAACAGTATATCAAGCGCGGATTGAGAGAAAAGAAGAGTTAGTAATCTTTGATATAGTGGCTAAGTCCTACTTACCTCACCAGGTGCGGAATACAGTCGGTACCCTGATAAAGGTAGGACTGGGAAAGATTACGGTTGATGATTTTAAGTTTATAATGGAGGCAAGAAAACCAGGGTTAGCGGGACCAACGGTTCCTGCTCAGGGATTATTTTTGATACAAGTTAATTATCCCCGGCCTTTAGGAGATTATGATGAAGACCTATAGTGTAAAGCAAGGTGATATTAAAAGAGAAACGCATATCATAGATGCAAAAGAAAAAATCCTGGGCCGCGTAGCAGCCGAAATTGCATCTTTGTTGATGGGAAAGCATAAAGCCATGTTTTCTCGTAATGCTGATGTAGGCGATTGCGTGACCGTGATTAATGCTGAGAAGGTCCAGGTAACTGGCAAAAAACCTCAGCAAAAGATGTATTACTGGCATTCCAATTATCCCGGCGGTTTTAAAAGCATTAGCTATGAAAATCTCATGGCGCAGCATCCTGAAAGAATAATTTCTTTTGCTGTAGACGGCATGTTACCCCATAATCATCTTCATGATAAAGTCATGAAGAGATTGAAAGTATATGCCGGACCGGTTCCGGGAAAGAATCAGATCGAGAAACCCGTAGAGGTAAAGGCCCACGTCAAGAAAGCTGAAATTCGTAAGGTTGCTATTAAAGAGACCA
>Ga0153915_10002425_pt1 | contig 17037 bp, 18 predicted proteins | sample Opewatmetagenome_2_FD_107003 | JGI IMG/M metagenome (GOLD analysis project Ga0153915, IMG submission 107003) | Freshwater wetland microbial communities from Ohio, USA - Open water 3 Core 3 Depth 3 metaG | ecosystem: Environmental > Aquatic > Freshwater > Wetlands | place: USA: Ohio, Lake Erie...
CGGACACCCGATTCTGGCGATGCTCGCGCCGTCCGGGCAGCAGGGCGGCGGGGCGATTTCGATCTTCGTCCTGCAGATCGCGGCATTCGTGGCGATCTTCTACTTCATTCTGATCCGGCCCCAGCGCCAGCAGGCCAAGCGCCACGAGGAACTGCTGAAGCAGGTCAAAAAAGGGGACGAGATCGTCACCAGCGGCGGGATCGTGGGTGAGATCGTGCACGTCAAGGACAACCGGATCACCATCAAGTCCGGAGAGGCGAAGCTGGTGATCGAGCGCGAGCGGATCGCCAAGGTCACGCCCCGGTCGGAGCAGCCGGCGGCGACGTGAGCGTGCGGCAGCTCCACCTGCTGGGCTCCCCGGTCCTGCGGCAGCGCGCCTTCGAGGTCGCGCGGGTCGACGACGGGGTGCGCGCGCTGATCGCCGACCTGTTCGAGACGATGCGCGCCGCCAAGGGCGTGGGCCTCGCGTCGAACCAGATCGGCGTGGCCCGCCGCGTTGCGGTGGTATCGGTGGAGGAGCAGGGAGAGCACGTGCTGGTCAATCCCGTGATCCTCGAGGCCGATGGCGCCGAGCTGGGGGAGGAGGGGTGCCTCTCGATTCCGGACATCTTCGCGGATGTCGAGCGGGCCACGCGGGTGGTCGTGGAGGCCGCCGACGAGGCCGGGCGCCGCCGCCGGATCGAGGCCAGCGGGATGCTCGCGCGCGCAATCCAGCACGAGATTGACCATCTGGACGGCATCCTGTTTCTGGATCGCGTGTCCCCCTTGAAGCGCCGCCGGCTGCTCGCCGACTGGAAGAAGTCCAGGAAGGGCGAGACCGGGTATGTGAAGGACATCGTCCCGGAGGGGGCGGCCAAGGCCTTCTAGCCGCTCCCCGCCCCGGACCAGGATCGAGCCCGTGCGGGTCCTCTTCTTCGGTACGCCTGATTTCGCCGTTCCATCGCTGCGAGCCCTGGTGGGTGAAGGGTTCGAGGTCGTGGGAGTCGTCACGCGACCCGACAAGCCCACGGGCCGGCATCGCTCGCACGCCAGCGCATCGGCCGTCAAGGAGGCCGCGCTGGCCGAGGATCTCCTGGTGTTGCAGCCGGAGCGACCCTCGAGTCCCGAGTTCGTGGCGCAGGCGAGGGAGCTGGCGCCGGACATCTCCATCGTCGCGGCCTACGGGCACATCCTCTCCCAGGCGCTGCTCGACGTGCCCCCGCGGGGGTCGCTCAACGTGCACGCGTCGCTGCTGCCGGCCCTGCGCGGCGCGGCGCCGATCCAGCGGGCGATCCTGGAGGGCCTGACGGAGACCGGCATCACGATCATGAGCATGGACGCCGGCATGGACACGGGGCTCATCCTCCACCAGGTGGCCACGCCGATCGCCCCGGACGAGACCGGCGGCGAGCTGGCGGTCCGGCTGGCGGAGCTGGGTGCGGAGGCGCTGGTCGAGGCCCTCACGCTGATGGAGGAAACGGGCTTGGAGCCGCGGCCGCAGGATCACACGCGCGCGACCCTCGCGCCGAAGCTCAAGCGCGAGGAGGAGCGGCTCGACTGGTCCTGTCCGGCCGAGGTCGCGGCCCGGAAGATCCGCGCCTTCGACCCCAGGCCCGGCGCGTGGACCTGGTGCCGCGGCAAGGAGCTGAAGCTGTTCGGCGCCCGCGTCGCCGCGGAGGCCGGCGCGCCAGGCCGGGTCCTGGCGGCGGGCGATGCCTTGCTCGTCGCCTGCGCCACTGGAGCGGTGGAGGTCTCGGAGGTCCAGCCCGCCGGCCGTGCGCGGATGGCCGCGCGGGCCTTCCTCAACGGCCGCGGCATCGCCGTGGGCGATGTGCTGACATGATCGCGACGCTCCCCAGGCTGCACGCCGTCACAGACGACCGCGTGGTCGGAGCCGGAGGCGTGGTCGAGCGGGCCTCCGCGATGGCCGCCGCGGCCGGGGGCGCGCTGGCCGTTCACGTGAGGACGCGCCTCCTCGACGGACGCTCGCTCCTCGATCTCGCGCTGCGCCTCCGCGAGGTCGCGGCGCCGCACGGGAGCTGGCTCGTGGTCAACGACCGCGCGGACGTGGCGCGCGCGGCGCATGCGCAGGCCGTGATATCGGGCCGCGGCGGGTTAGCGGTGCGTGACGTGCGTCGCGTCGCGCCCGATCTGGCGGTGGGCCGGTCCGTGCACGATGCCGCCGAGGCGCGCGCCGCCGAGACGGAGGGTGCGGATTTCCTCGTGGCGGGCCCCGTGTTCGCGACCGCGAGCCATCCCGGGGCCGCGCCAGCGGGCCCCGCGCTCCTCGAGGCCGCGGGATCCGGCGGCCGGCAGGTGATCGCGATCGGCGGCATGACGCCGTCCAACGCCGGCTCGATTGTCGCCGCCGGGGCCTGGGGCGTCGCCGCGATCCGCGCCCTGTGGGACGCCGCAGACCCGGCGGGCGCCGCGCGCGCCTTCCTCGCGGTCCTGCCCGCCGCGGCGACGATAGCCCTGCTCGTCAACGGCGAATCGCGCGCCGTCGCTGCGGGTACCACCCTCAGCGGGCTGCTGGATGAGCTGGGCCTCGACCCGCGGGCCGTGGTGGTCGAACACAACCGCCGCATCGTGCGCCGCGACGCGCTGACAGCGACCCGGCTCACCGAGGGCGATGCGGTCGAACTGGTCCATTTCGTGGGCGGCGGGTAGGCGCCCGGTGAGCGTACGCATGGCGACGACCGTGATGGCTCCCACCTTCCAGGATACGCCGTTCGAGATCGGCGGCCGCACCTTCCGATCCCGATTGCTGGTGGGAACAGGAAAGTACAGGGACAATGCGACGATGGTCCGGGCCCTGGTGGCCTCCGGGGCCCAGATCGTGACGGTGGCAGTGCGCCGCGTCAGCCTCGACCGGACCAAGGAGGAGGGGATCCTCTACCACCTCGACCCCTCCCGCTTCTTCCTTCTGGCCAACACCGCGGGCTGCTACACGGCGGAGGACGCCGTGCGCTACGCGCGACTGGCGCGAGAGGCGGGGTTCAACGAGTTCGTCAAGCTCGAGGTGATCGGCGACCAGAAGACGCTGCTGCCGGACGTGGCCGGGCTGCTGGAGGCGGCGCGGACGCTCGCCCGGGAGGGCTTCAAAGTGCTGGCGTACACCAATGACGACCTCGTGACCGCGCTGAGGCTCGAGGAGGCAGGCTGCGCCGCGGTGATGCCCCTCGCGTCCCCCATCGGGTCGGGGCTCGGCCTCCTCAACCCATTCACCATCCGCACGATCAAGGCGCGGCTCACGGTGCCCGTGATGGTGGACGCCGGCGTGGGCACCGCGTCCGACGCCTGCCTCACCATGGAACAGGGTGTGGACGGGATCCTGATGAACACGGCGCTGGCGGAGGCACGCGATCCGGTAGCGATGGCGCACGCGATGCGCCTGGCGACCGAGGCCGGCCGCGCGGCGTATCTCGCCGGGCGGATGGCCCGGCGCGAGGTGGCGATACCATCGAGCCCGACGACAGGGATGCTCTCGTAAGGCGCCCGTTCCTGGGGGCGCCGGCGAGCGCCGGCACGCCCGACGCGCCGGCCTCGCCGCCCGCCGGGGACCGCCGCAGCGAGCTGCGGCGGCGGATCGCAATCCTCGCGGGCGGTGTCGCCGCGACCGCGCTCGTGGGCTATCTTGTGGCGGCGCTGTTGATCTTTCCGGCGCCACTCCTGCCGAACGAGCGTGAGGTGCCGCGAGTCATCGGGGCGACCGCCGACGAGGCGGCCCGCACCCTGGAGCGGAAGGGCCTCAAGAGCGAGGTCGCCGACCGGCAGCGCCACGCCACGTTCGCGGCGGGGCTGGTCACCTGGCAGGACCCGGCGCCCGGCGTCGCGGTGCCGCGGGGCTCCGTGGTCTCCCTCACGGTGAGCGAGGGGACGTTGCGGACCGCAGTGCCGGACATCCGCGGCCTCGACGCGGCGCTGGCGCAGCGCCTCCTGTGGGCCGCCGGCCTGACGGTGGCGTCGGTGGACTCGGTCGGCAGCGATCAGCCGGCCGGCGTCGCGGTGGGCACCGCGCCCGCCGCGCACGACAGCATGACGACGGGCGGAAGCGTGCTGCTGCACCTCTCGAGAGGGCACAAGTGACGGTACGCATCGCACCGAGCATCCTGGCGGCCGATCTGGCGCACCTGATGCAGGACGTGGAGCGCGTGCTGGCCGGCGGCGCCGACCAGATCCACGTGGACGTGATGGACGGGCATTTCGTGCCGAACCTGACGTTCGGCGCAGTGGTAGTGGAGGCGCTGCGGCGCTTCACGGACGCGCCGCTCGACTGCCATCTGATGGTCGAGCACCCGGAGGCATATATCGAGCCTTTCGCGCGGGCTGGCGCCACCTTCCTCACGATCCATGCCGAGGCGACCGCTCACCTCCAGCGGCACCTGCACGAGATCCGGCAGCTGGGGATGCGCGCCGGCGTCGCGCTGAACCCGGCCACCCCGCTGGCCGCGGTCGAGGAGATCGCGGACGAGCTGGATCTCCTGCTGGTCATGACAGTGAACCCCGGATTCGGCGGCCAGGCATTCTGGGACCCGGGGATAGACAAGGTGCGGCGGGCCCGCGCGCTGCTGGACCGCCGCGAGAGCCGGGCCCACCTCGAGGTGGACGGCGGCGTGGCACGCGAGACCATCCACCACCTCGCCGCGGCCGGCGCCGACACGTTCGTCGCCGGTCACGCCATATTCACGGTCCCCGACGCCGCCGCCGAGGTGCGAGAGCTGCGCCGCCTCGCCGAAGCCGGCGCGACGGGGAGGGCAGTCAGACCATGAAGAAACAGTGGATCATAGTGGCGGCAATCGTGGCCTTCCTCGGGGCCGGGGCGTTCCTGGGCATCAAGCTCGCGCCGGAGATCTTCCCGGTCGGGGTGGATTCGCCAGCACCGAGCTTCACGGCCACGGATCTCGGCACGGGACGGCAGGTGACGCTCGCCGACTACAAGGGCCAGGTGGTGCTGCTCAACATCTGGGCCACGTGGTGCGAGCCGTGCAAGGTCGAGATGCCGTCCATGGAGCAGCTCGAAAAGGAGCTCGGACCGAGCGGCCTGAAGATCGTCGCGGTGAGCGTGGACGAGGGAAGCGCCGACGCGGTGCGGCAGTTCGCCAGGGACTACGGTCTCACCTTCGGGATTCTCCACGACCCGTCGGGGCGCATCCAGCGCATCTACCAGACGACGGGCATCCCCGAGAGCTTCGTGATCAACCGCGAGGGGCGCATCGTGAAGAAGGTCATCGGCGCCTCGAACTGGGACGCGACGGTGAACAAGGACCTCATGCGCCGTCTCCTGGCGCAGCGCAGCTGAGTCGTGTCCGCCCGGGACGCGATCGTCCGCCATTGGCCGCTCAAGCTGGCGGCGCTCGCGCTCTCGGTCATCCTGTGGGTGGTGGTCACGCTGGAGAAGCCGGACACGAGGCTCGTCGGCATCCAGCTCGACCTCGCTCTCGCCCCGGACGTCGCCGCGGCCCAGCCCCTCCCCACCGTCAAGGCCATCGTCGCCGGCTCGCGCCGCGAGCTGATCAAGCTGTCGGCGCCGCTCGCGATTCACGCCGTCATCCGGGATTCGGGCGCCGGCGTGCACCGCCGCCTCGCGATCTCGCCGTCCGACGTACAGGTCCCCAGCAACGTGAAGGTGTCGGTCCAGGAGATCGAGCCGCGCGAGATCGAGATCGTGCTCGACCGCAAGACGCAGAAGACCGTCGCGGTGCGCCCGGTCGTCGAGCCCGAGGCGGGCTACGCGCTGGACGGGCCGGTGCTGGTGACTCCCGCCGTGGTGCGGGTGAGCGGCGCGCGCTCGCTGCTCGGCTCCCTCGACTCCCTGCCCACGACGCCGCTCGAGCTCAAGGGCGGTCCGGGAACGTTCGAGCGGAGCGTGCCGCTGGACACGGCCGGGCGCTCGGTGCTGCAGGTGGCGCCCGCCACGGTCACGCTCTCCGGCAGGATCAAGAAAACGTGAAGGTGCTCGGGATCGAGACGTCGTGCGATGAGACCTCGGCCGCGATCGTCGCCGGGGACGGTGACGGCGCGCGAGTCGCCTCCTGCGTGATCCTCTCGCAGGACGTCCACCGCGTCTACCAGGGCGTGGTACCGGAGCTCGCCTCCCGCGCGCACCTCACCACCATCGGGCCCGTGGTGGACCGCGCCCTGGCCGACGCCGGCGTCGCCCTCGGCGACGTGGACCTGATCGCGGTCACCGCGGGGCCGGGCCTGGTCGGCGCGCTCCTGGTGGGGGTGAGCTATGCCAAGGGCCTGTCGCTGGCGGGCGGCCGGCCGCTGGTGGGCGTGCACCATCTCGAGGCGCACCTGTTCGGCACGGCGCTCGACGACCCGGCAGCGGTGCCGCCGTTCATCGGACTGATAGTGTCGGGCGGGCATTCGCTGCTGCTCGACGTCCCGCGCTGGGGCGAGTACCGGCTGCTGGGCCAGACACGCGATGACGCCGTCGGCGAGGCGTTCGACAAGATCGGGACCCTGCTCGGCCTGGGCTATCCCGGGGGCCCGGCCGTCGAGACCGAGGCGGCGCGCGGCGACCCGGTGCGCTTTCGCTTCCCCCGCCCGATGTTGCACCAGCGCCAGCGCCCGGACGACGCCGACTACTTCGACCTCTCGATGAGCGGCCTCAAGACAGCCGTGATCCAGGCGGTGCGGGCCTCCCGCGACCCCGTCGCCGACCGGCCGCACTTCGCACGCGGCTTCCAGGACGCCGTGATCGAGGTCCTGGTGGTGAAGACCCTCAGGGCGGTGGAGACCCGCGGCCGCACGCGCGTGGTGCTGGGCGGCGGCGTCGCGTGCAATCGCGCGCTCCGCGAGGCGATGGCCTCCGCGCTTGCGAGCCGCGAGGCCACGCTCCACGCGCCCTCGCCACGGCTCTCCACCGACAACGCGGCGATGATCGCGCGGACCGGCATGTTCCGCGCCGCCGAGGCTGGCGGCACCGTGGACGCGGCGGCGCGCCTTCCCTTCCCCGGCCTGGCGCGCGCATGACCATTTACCCGCTCGTCATCCGGCTCGGCCGGCTCAGCCTCACCGGTTACGGCATTATGATGATGATGGGCTTCCTCGTGGCCGGCTGGATCTATGCCCGGGAGCTCGAGCGGCGTGGGATGGAGACTGCCGTCGCCTGGGACACGGTAGTCTTCGCAGTCGTGGGAGGGCTGGCGGGCTCGAAGCTGTACTTCGCCATCTCGGTCGGCCGGATCGACGCCATGTTCACCCGCGGCGGACTGGTGTGGTACGGCGGTCTCGCCGGCGGCACGACCGCCGTGTTCGGCTACATGTGGCTCAAGAAGCTGCCCGTCCGCGTGCTGCTTGACGCCGTCTCGCCATCCCTGGCCGTGGGCTACTTGCTGGGTCGCGTGGGCTGCTTCCTCGTCAACGACGACTACGGTCTACCGTCCAGGCTGCCGTGGGCGATGGCGTTCCCGCACGGCTCGCCGCCTTCCACGGCGTACAATCTGAGCACCCAGTTTCACGCCGCCATCCCGACCGGCACATCCCCCGACCAGGTGCTGGCGGTGCACCCCACGCAACTCTACGAGATCGCGCTGACCTTCGCCGTGTTCTGGCTGCTGTGGAGGTGGAGAGCGCACGACCGCGCTCCAGGTTGGCTGTTCGGAGTCTACCTGGTGCTGTCGAGCGTCGAGCGCATCATCGTCGAGGTCTTCCGCGCCAAGGACGATCGCGTGCTCGCCGGAGTGACCATCGCGCAGCTCGCGAGCCTCGCCCTCGTCCTGCTCGGCCTGGCCTTGATGCGCCGCTACGGACGGCCCGGGCCGGGCGGCCCCATCGCCCTCCAAGCGGGAGCTTGAACGGCTCGGGGCGACTCAGCTCAGTCGCCTCCCAGCACACTCGCCGTGTAAGATTCCTAGACAGGCCGTCAAGAAACTAGCCGGTGACAGCCGTCACGAAACACGCTGCTCCAATGGCCTGATGATAGCTAACCATATTTGCCGCAACCAGTTACGGTTTAATGCATGTTTGGGCACGATGGTTGCTTGATATGCGGTCAGAAATCTGCCGGCGGCGATTGAATTCCTGAGGGGGGCGTCGCGCCGGTTACACGATAGCCTGCCAAACAGCAGGCTATCGTGTTTTCATGAGGTCTGGAGCCGGAGAGCCCGCCACATGGCGCCGTCGGCGCGCCGCGAAAGTCCAGACCACCGCCACGATCAAGCTCACGACGATCAGACCCTGAAGCACGAGGGACTCCACGGTCGGGTAGACGCCGAGGAACTCGCTTCGCGGCGCTCCGCGCACCAGGGTCGCGGGAAGGACCGCACCCTCCTGCAATTCCTTGACGCCGGTGCCTGCGAACACGAAGGCCAGAAAGTAGAGCGTCGCCCCGGTCACGGCGAAGAAGGGCCGTAACGGGATCCTGATGCCGAACTTCTCGATGCCGACGTAGGCCCCCACGAGGACCACGCTGCCTGCCGCGAGGCCCAAGGTGATGATCGCCGTGCCGGTCGCGCCGCCGGTGACATACAGCGCCTTGTAGAAGAGCACGGTCTCGAAGCCTTCGCGGTACACTGCCAGGAAGGCGACGGATGCCAGGGCCACGACGCTGCCGCTCGCAGCAGCGCGCTCGATCTTGAGGTGCACGAATCGCTGCCACGCAGCGGCGTCCACCTTCGAAACCAGCCAGTACGAGACGTAGAAGAGCATAGCGGCCGCCGCCAGCATGACGCCGCCCTCCAAGGCCTCCCGCTTGGCCGCCGAACCCTCGAGCATCCACTCGAGCAGGGCTGCGGTGCCGAGACTGGCGGCCAGCGCGAGGGCGATCCCCCAGCGCACGCCGCGCCGCAGCGCTGGATTCCCGGTGCGAAGCACGACCGCCATGATCGCGCCGACGATCAGGATCGCCTCGAACCCCTCGCGCACGATGAGCAGGAAGCTCTCAGCCAGCAGTTCCCACCCCGAGGGGCTCTCACCGAGGGCCGCCTCGGCCGAATCCACGGTGCCGCTCGCGGCGGCGTAGCGGCGCTCGAACGGGGCGCCGCTCCCCGCCCCCGCGGCCTCGCGTAGAGCCGCAAAGCGCGCCTCCGCGCGGGACGCCAGGCCGGCATCCACAATGCGCAGCGGACCTTCCACGTTCTCGAAGCTCAGGTAGGCGTCGAAGACCTTGTCGGCCGCGGCGGCATACTCGCCGCGGCGCGCCCGATCCAGGGCGCCGCTCAGCGAGCCCCGCACGGCGGCGAACGCCACGACGTTGGACAAGCTGGAGGCGCGCCGCGCCAGCGTGTCGGAAAACGTCAGCACGTAGGCGACGGCATCCCAGCGCTCATCGCCGGAGAGCGCGGAGCCGAACGCGGGCATCGCGGTGCCAGGTGTGCCGTACGTCACCCGGCGATAGTAGTCGAGCGGAATCACCGCTGCGGCGCGCCCCGTGAGATCCGCGGGTGGCGGCGCGAGCCCCGCGCCACCCGGGCCGTCGCCGCGGCCTGCGCTGCCATGGCACTGGGCACACCGGGCGGCATAGATGCGCGCGCCGGCCGCCAGCGAGGGCTCCCGTGCAGGGCGCTCCTCAAGCGACGCACCGACCCGCGTGGCGAGGCGGCTCGCTAGCAGGGACGCCCGGGCCGCTACGGAGTCCGGGGGTCCAGAGCGCTCGAGCAATCCGGCCAGGGCCATGAGCTCGCCGAGCACCTCGGGCGCAATGCCCGGCGGAAGCGAGCGCGCCGCGCGCCGCGCTTCGCCGACGAACGCCTTGGCCTCATCCGCCTCCGTCTGCCTGACGAGCACGCCGTGCTCCCACGCCAGGGCATACTCCTGGGCGGCGAGCTGGACGGTGGCAGCGATGCGGCGCGCCGCCTCGCGCGCCTCGGGCTGCATCGGCGCGAGCGCAAGCGGTGGAACCCGGGCTGTGGACAGGACGACGACGGCGACGAGGGCGGGGTAGCCCATACCGTTGAAACTCAATCTCAAGCCAGAGGACGCCGCAACGTAGCAGGCTGCGCAGGACCGGGCAAGCGCATCCTACTCGAGAATCACGACGGCGGCCGCGATGCCGGCGGCGTGGGTGATGGAGAGGTGGCAACGCGTGGCGCCCAGGTCCGCCATCCTCCGTTGCGCGCTGGCGTGGAGCCGCAAGCCGGGGCGCCCGTCTGCAAGGCGCGTGACCTCGAGATCCAGCCACCCCACACCATGGGCGCGACCGTCACCCGAGAGCGCCTTGTAGGCCGCCTCCTTGGCGGCGATACGGGCGGCGAGGTGCAGGGACGGATGGGTGTAGCTTGCGGCCCGCGCGCGCTCCTCAGGCGTGAACAGGCGCCGTAGCAGCCGTTCGCCGTGTCGCGCGAGCAGCTGCTCCACGCGCGCGGCTTCGACGATGTCGATGCCCACTCCCAGGATGGGCATCGTCAGGCCGCCCGGCTCTCCGCGCGGAGGCGCCGCCCGACACCGTCGGCCGTCACCTATGTGTCTCGGGCGGGCCAGGACGGTTTCGCGCCGCCGAGCGCGGCGCAGCTGAGCGCCGGCGCAGCGCCGGTCCGCTGCTGGTAGCGCGCGGCGAAATCGATGAGGCGCTCGGCCGTGAACGCAGCGCGCGGCAGCCCGGTGGCGGCGATGGCGCGCTCGATGGCCTCGGGGAGCCCCTCCACTTCGAGAAGCACGTCCATGCGCGGATACCACTCGATCCTGAGCACGGCGCCCCCGAGATCGTAAAGCTCCACCCAGCGCTCAATCGTATCCGTGACCACGAAACCCAGCCGCGCGAAGATCTCCGCCGCCGCGCCGGCGTCGACCAGGTCGAGCCGCAGCTCCTCCCTCTCCTTGTATGCCCCGCTCAGCCGCGTCGGGCCCTTCCACGAGACCTCGGCACGCGCGGCGCCGGCGCCGCCGGGATCGAAGGCGCGGACCCGCAGCACCTGGTCCCGCGCCTCGAGCGAGCGCCCCGGGAGGTCGAAGCGCAGGTCGCGCATCCCTCCGCGGAAGGTCCGACGGGCGCCCGAGGCCGTGAGGCGCGACACGAGAGCGGCCGGATCGTCCACGACGGCCTTGAGCTCGAGCTCGCGCTCGCTCACCGGGCGAAGGTCGCCGCGAGCACCGCGTCCGTGTCAGAGAGGTCGGGGAACGCGGTGTAGGCGCCCACGGCCAGCAGCTCCGGAACGGAATACGATCCGGTGGCGACACCGATCGCGCGCGCGCCGATCCCGCGGCCGCACGCCACGTCCGCGGGCGTATCCCCGACGATGACCACGTCCTTGCCCGCCGCCTGGATACCCAACGTCACCCTGGCCCGCTGCTGCGCGATGGCGGGCAGCTCGGGGCGGTCGGCGTGGTCGGAGCCGAACGCGCCGACGCGGAACCGTGCGATGTCCAGCCCGCCCGACCGCAGCTTGAGGCGCGCCCCCTCGACGATGTTGCCCGTGAGCAGGCCCGCGACGCAGTCGTCCCGACGCTCGAGCGCCGCCAGCAGCTCGAACACACCCGGATACACCGTGGTCCTGTGCCCGGGGCGGCTCAGCTCGTCCTCGAGCAGCGCGACGTAGTGCGCGAGCACCGCCGCGACCACGTCCGGTCCGTGGTCCCGGCCGGAGGCCGCCGCGAGGAGCCGCACGATCTCGGGATCGGTGCGGCCGTCGAACCGGAACCCGGTGGCCGGGTGCTCGATCCCCAGCATCTCCCTCAGCGCGCGGTGGATGGCGCGGCGCCCCGCGCCGTCGGTCCACAGCAGCGTCCCGTCCACATCGAACAGCACGACTTTCATGAACGGATGAGCGCGAGCGCGCCGAAGATGCCCGCCGCCCCGACCAGCTGCCAGCGCGTCGGCTCCTCGCCCAGGAGCGGCCAGGCCGAGAGCAGCGTCACCACGGGCGTGAAGTTGGAATAGAACGCCGTCCGCGTCGACCCCAGGCGCTCGACGCCACGGTACCAGATCAGGTACGCCGCCACCAGGGAACCCAGGGACGAGAAGATCGCGCCGGCCCATGCCGCCGGCGTGACGGCCCCCCAGTGCTGCGCCAGCGCCGCCGGCGCGCACACCGCCAGCAGCGGAATGGAGCCAAGTCCCATCGTCCACGCCGTCGTCACGGTGGGGCCCAGGGTGTCCACCAGCGGCTTGGCGCCGATGGTGTAGATCGTCCAGAACACCACCGCCGCCACCATCAGGAGATCCCCGGTCAGGGGGCCGCCGAGCCCGAGCGAGGCTCCGCTCCCGAGCACGATCGCCGCCAGTCCCGCGCTGGAGAGCGCCAGCCCGGCGGTGTCCCGCCAGCGCAGGCGCTCGTGCCCGATCGCGTGGCTCGCCACCGCGGTCAGCACCGGCACCGCGGCCATGATCAGTGCGGCGTTCCCCGCGCGGGTCCGCGCCATCCCCTCGATGTAGGCCAGCTGGTAGATCGTGTTGCCGACGACGCCGAGCAGGGCCAGGCGCGGCAGGGCGGCGGCCGGAGGGCGGCGCGCACCGGCCGCCCGGGCGAAGAGCGCGACCGCGACGACGGCGAGCGAGAAGCGGACGGCGTTGAACGCTAGCGGCGAAAAGACGGTGAACGCCGCCTTGATGACGACGTAATTGACACCCCAGATGAGCGTCATGAGAGCGAGGAGGCCGTCGGTCGAGGACAGCCCCGACGGGTGTGCAGCTGCCGCGGCGGGGCCGGCCGTCCGGCCATCGGAGCGCGCGGGGGCGGCCATCACGGACCGAAGCTAATGGGGCCGCGCCCCCCCGGCCAACCGCGGCAGGCAGCGCCCCGGCGGGCGCGGCGCGCCGTTTGCGGCGATTGTCCGGCAGTCCACCCGGAGGCATCCTGGTCGCCGGCACCGTCTTCGACATCCGCCGCTACTCGATTCACGATGGCCCGGGGATCCGCACGACCGTCTTCCTGAAGGGGTGCGCCCTCTCCTGCTGGTGGTGCCACAACCCCGAGAGCCAGCGGCTCGGGCCCGAGCTGATCGTGCGCGAGAGCCGCTGCATCCGCTGCGGCGCCTGCGTTGCGGCCTGCGAGCGCGGGGGCGCCGCGCTCGGCGACGCCGGCCCCGTGACCGATCGCGCCAGCTGCGCGGGCTGCGACACCTACCCCTGCGCCGCCGTCTGCTACGCCGAGGCGCGCGAGGTCGCCGGGCGGGTGATGAGCGTGGAGCAGGTGGTCGAGGTCGCGGCCCGCGATGAGCCCTTCTACCGGGAATCGGGCGGCGGCGCCACCCTGTCGGGTGGGGAGCCGCTGCTCCAGGCCGACTTCACTGCCGCGCTGCTCGAAGCGCTCCACCACCGCGGCATCACCACGGCGCTCGATACCTGCGGCCACGTCCCGTGGGCGGTGCTCGACCGGGTGCGCCCGCACGTGGACCTGTTCCTCTACGACGTGAAGCTGATGGACGAGGAGCGACACCGGCGGTTCACCGGCGTGTCCAACCGCCACATCCTCGAGAACCTGCGCGCTCTGTCCGAGCAGGCGCACCGCATCGTGCTGCGCCTGCCCGTCATTCCGGGCGTCAACGACGACGAGGCGAACGTGCGCGCCGTAGCGACGCTGGCCGCGGGCCTGCCGCACCTTGCCGGCATCGACCTTCTGCCGTATCACAGGATCGGCGTGGACAAGTACGCGCGCCTGGACCGGAAGTACCGTCTCCTCGAGACCGGCGCCCCGTCGCGGGCGCGGATGGACGCGATTGCGACGGCCCTGGAGGCGACCGGCCTCCAGGTGCACCGGGAGCTGCACTGATGACGACCGACCGCGTCGCCCGCCTCAGACGGCAGAGCGTGGACGCCAGGCCCGCCATCTCGGCCGAACGGGCCGTCCTGATGACCGGGTTCTACCGCGAGCACCAGGGGTGTCACCCCGCGCCGATGATGCGGGCGCTGGCCTTCCGCCATCTCCTGGAGCACCAGACTGTCTGGATCGGACCGGGCGAGCTGATCGTCGGCGAGAAGGGCCCCGCGCCCAAGGCGACGCCGACGTACCCCGAGCTTTGCTGCCACACGCTCGAGGATCTCGATCTGCTCCACGCGCGCGAGAAGATTCCCTTCGCAGTGAGCCCGGAGGTGCGGGCGATTTACGAGCAGGAGCTCATCCCCTTCTGGCGCGGCCGGTCCATCCGCGACCGGCTGTTCGACGCCATGACCGAGGAGTGGAAGGCCGCCTACGAGGCGGGCGTCTTCACCGAATTCATGGAGCAGCGCGCGCCGGGGCACACGGTGCTGGACGACAAGATCTACCGGAAGGGATTGCTCGATCTGGTGGCCGACATCCGCGCGGCGATCGCGACTCAGGAGGGGCGGTCGGGCCCGCAGGCGGACGCCCGGCGGCAACAGCTCGCGGCGATGGACGTCTGCGCCGCCGCGCTCATCCGCTTCGCGCAGCGCCACGCCGAGCGCGCGCGGGAGCTGGCCGCCGCCGAAACCGACCCGGCCCGCCGCAACGAGCTGCTGGAGGTCGCGCGCGTGTGCGAGTGGGTGCCCGCCCACGCCCCGCGCACGTTCCGCGAGGCGATCCAGTCCTACTGGTTCGTCCACCTCGGCGTCACGACGGAGCTGAACACGTGGGACGCCTTCAGCCCCGGGCGGCTGGACCAGCACCTCTGGCCGTTCTATCAGCGCGGCCTGGGCGACGGCACCCTGACCCGGGAGTCCGCCGCCGAGCTGCTCCAGTGTCTCTGGATCAAGTTCAACAACCAGCCCGCGCCGCCCAAGGTCGGCGTCACCGCCGCCGAGAGCGGGACCTACACCGACTTCGCCCAGGTGAACCTGGGCGGCACGCGTCCCGACGGCGCGGACGGCGTGAACGATCTCACCTTCCTGATGCTCGACGTGGTGGAGGAGATGCGCCTCCTCCAGCCCAGCGCGACCATCCAGGTCACGGCGCGCTCCCCCGACGCGTTCCTCGTACGGTCCGCGAAGATCATCCGCACCGGCTACGGCCAGCCGTCGGTGTTCAACCACGACCTGATCGTCCGCGAGCTGGTGCGCCAGGGCAAGAGCCTCGAGGACGCGCGCGGCGGCGGGTCGAGCGGGTGCGTGGAGGTGGGCGCCTTCGGCAAGGAGAACTACAACCTCACCGGCTACTTCAACCTGCCCAAGCTGGTCGAGCTGGCGCTGCACGACGGCGTGGATCCCCGGACCGCGAAGCGGCTCGGCCCGGCGACCGGCGAGGCGAGCGGCTTCGGGAGCTTCGACGCGTTTTTTGTCGCGTGGGAGGCGCAGCTCCGCCACTTCGTCGCGATCAAGACCCGCGGGAACGACGTGGTGGAGCGGCTCTACGCCGAGCAGATGCCGGCGCCGCTTCTCTCGGTGCTGATCGACGACTGTATCGCCGCGGGCCGCGACTACCACGACGGGGGCGCGCGGTACAACACCACCTACATCCAAGGCGTCGGCATCGGCACGGTGACCGACGCGCTGAGCGCGATCCGACACCACGTCTTCGAGCGGGGGACGGTCTCGATGCCGGTGCTCTGCGCCGCGCTCGACGCCGACTTCGCCGGCCACGAGCGTCTGCGCCAGCTCCTCCTCAACCGCACGCCGCGCTACGGAAACGATGACGAGGAGGCCGACGCGGTGATGCGCCGGATCTTCGACGCGTACTACACCGCCATCGAGGGCCGGCCGAACACCAAGGGCGGCGTGTACCACGTCAACTGGCTCCCCACGACCGTGCACGTGTACTTCGGCTCCGTGATCGGCGCGCTCCCCGACGGCCGACACGCAGGACAGCCGGTGAGCGAGGGTGTCTCGCCGGTCCAGGGGGCGGACCGCCACGGTCCCACAGCCGTCCTGAGGTCGGTGGCCAAGATGGACCACTGGCGCACGGGCGGCACCCTCCTCAACCAGAAGTTCACCCCCGCCCTGCTGGCAGACGAGGAGGGCGTCCGGGGGCTGGTCGAGTTGATCCGCACGTATTTCCGCCTGGGCGGGCACCACGTGCAGTTCAACGTCGTGGATGCCGCGACCCTCAAGGACGCGCAGGCACACCCGGACCGGCACCGCGACCTGATCGTGCGCGTGGCGGGCTACAGCGACTACTTCTGCGATCTGGGCAAGGCGCTCCAGGACGAGATCATCGCGCGGACGGAGCACCAGACAGTGTAGCGACCGCGCTCAGGCCTCCACGGAGAACAGATCGATCTGCGGCGGCACAGCCGGCAGCCTTGCCGCCTCCATCACCTCGTCGACCCAGCCGTCGCGATCGCCGGCATCGAGGTGATGCACCTTCACGTTGAAGACGTCGATGAGCCGTTCAATGCCCGCGTCGATTTCCAGCTGGAAGGTCCGGCTCACCGCCCTCGTCCCGTCGAACGTCGGGGCCTGGATCACCGGCACCTTGAACAGGCCGTCGTAGGATCCGACCCACGCCCGCACCAGAGCATCGTACTCCCGCATCCGGCCGACCCGGTGCACCAGATAGGCGTAGTTGTCCAGCACCGAGCGGTCGCAGATCACCGCCTGGTTCTGCGCGGTCGCCACGATCTCCTGCGCGATCTGCGTGTGGAGAATCCACGCCTGGGCCTCGAGCGTGGTCTGCTCGTTGATCGGCAGGGGGCAGCCGCGGGCGACTTCCTTGACGATGTCCACGCTCAAATCGAGGCGCTTGAGGCGCGACGCCAGGTCGAAGCACAGGGTCGTCTTCCCCACCCCGTGCGTGCCGATGAAGGCGATCTTGAGGGGTTGGCCGGTCACGGCAGCGACACCATGCACCGGAACCCGGTCGCGGCGAGGTCCGCACGGCTGGCACCGGTCGCCGGCTGCCAGCCGCGGTAGGTGGCGTCGGCCCACGAATCGAGGGTGTTGAACCCGCCGCCCCGGATGACGTAGCTGCCTTCGCTGCGCGGAGCCGCCTGCCCGCCGCCGCCGGGGTAGGCCACCATGCGCGAAGACGTCCACTCCCACACGTTGCCGATCAAATCACTGACGCCGAGGGCCGTGTTGCCGCGCGGGTAGCTCCCGACGGGCGCCGGCCCGCCGCGTGCGGCCGACTGGGTGTTGGCCGCCCCAGCCTCCCACGCGGCGCCCCACGGGTAGCGGGGCGCCCCCGGGCCCCGTGCGGCGGCCTCCCACTCCTCCTCCGTCGGCAGCCGTCCCCGGCCCGGGTACTTCCAGCCGCAGTAGGCGGTCGCCTCGCCCCACATGAC
>Ga0153915_10002426_pt1 | contig 17036 bp, 17 predicted proteins | sample Opewatmetagenome_2_FD_107003 | JGI IMG/M metagenome (GOLD analysis project Ga0153915, IMG submission 107003) | Freshwater wetland microbial communities from Ohio, USA - Open water 3 Core 3 Depth 3 metaG | ecosystem: Environmental > Aquatic > Freshwater > Wetlands | place: USA: Ohio, Lake Erie...
ACTCTTGAATAATTCTTCTATACCGAGCTGCTCAAAAAGGACGAATTGCTGATCTCTTGTATTAACGAGTAAATTGCTCATAAGAAACCTCCCTTCAATTTGACTTGCCTCAATAAATTTTACCACATTTAAAGTTAGAATTCCGCCATTTTGAGGGCTTCCAATGTCTATGGTAGTCGATTCTGTTTATTTCCAATTGAAATCAGGCGTATTATTATAGTTTGTCGATTTGTTGATAACAGGAAGAAAGAGAGGTCATAGGGGAAGATTTTGTAATCTGATAATTTCCTTAACCTTGGGGCGGTCCTTTTCAAGGGTCCACGACTTGCCCTGTGTTAATACCATTGATTTGGTAAGGCTAATGTCCCATTCTCTTTATATGAATACCCAGCAGAATATCCCGTACCCCAAGCGGGGGCAAGGGGGATGAAATCCCCCTCATTGCCTTTCCCGGAGCCCCGCCTTGTAGGCGGTTTAATTCACTGTTTCAAATCACCATGATACTCGCATAGGATTGTAACAATAAACTTCCCACGTCTTTGGATTAGAAGCACAGACAAGCCTTCCACCAGCAAAGACATTACCTGCTTCGTTGCCGATGCGGGTCCATTTTTGTGGAGTTCCGTCATATTGGTAGACGCCACTTCCATCAGGAGATAACCCATAGACATTCCAGCCGACTGCAAAGGACTTCCCGGGCCCTCCTACTTTTTTCCATACATTTGGTGTGCCTTGATAATGCCACAGATCACCAGATTGCGGGTTGGTCGCGAAGAGACCCGCGAGGCCACCAAAAATCGTGCCAGCTGGCCCACCGATCTTGGTCCATTTGCCCGGTATGCCATCGTATCGGTACACGGCGCTGCCATTGGGTGCCAACCCATAGAGAGACTTTCCATCGCTCGCAAAGGTTTTTCCCGGCCCGCCAATTTTGACCCACTTGTGAGGCAAGTCTTTGTATTGCCATAGATTGCCGCCTTGCGGACTCGTAGCGTAAAGCCCTGTGAGAAGTCCGTAAAGGGTATTAGCGGGACCACCCACTTGAACCCATTTGCCGGGCGCATTCTGGTATTGGTACACTCCCTTGCCATCGGGAGAAAGGCCGTACAAAGATGAACCCTTTGCCAAGACAAATATCTTGCCGGGACCACCAATACGGGTCCAGGATGCACCGGGCCGTGACTTCGCACTGATATCACCGCTCACCTTATCAACAGAATAGAGCCTGTGAATCTGCTCGATACGGTCGTAGGCAATAAGGAATTGATTAATGGGCCCGGAGAATTTCTGCCATCCGGTCTTATCCTTCAGGGAATCAATCCATGCTGCGTTTTCATAGACAGGGCGATAGGTGGAAGAGTTTGTAAAATTCGACCAGGACGCAACACCAACAACCACACCCTGATTGTTTATGGCGGGGCCACCTGAATCTCCCGGGCACGCGTGAAGGCCCTTATGATTGAAGTTGATACCATCTAAACCAACTGCGCTCACCGTGAGTGACAGTTTTTGTTTGCCGCTATTCTGTGTGCAACTTCCGCCTGTTGGACCAAATCCGACGAGTGTAAGTTGTTCACCCACCTTAACTGTGTTGGAAGAGACTGCAGAGGTAATTGGAGTCACTTTGGCCACCTCAAAAACAGGCCGGTCAAGCACGATAAGTGCGAAGTCCTTCCTTAGCCAGCCGGCCTTTCCGAAATCCGGATGTACGTAAACTGTCCCATCGATACCGATATTCTGACGAATGAAGGGTACTTGCGCTGTGAAAACATCGACCAGGGTGAATCTTCGGCGCTTGTCACATCCAATGGAGCTGGTGTCGCTGGGGCACACACAGTGGGCTGCAGTAAGGACCGTTTGCCAGGAGATGAGGGTGGCTGTGCAATTACCGATACTGCCTACAGCTTCAAATTCGCCCAATGGCACAGCTGTTCCTCCGGTAAGGGGAAATGTCTTGCTGCTAATTTCAGCCTCAACTACAGTCGCACACATTGTTCCAAGCAATAGAACCATAATAAAAATTCTGATGCCGGACAAGGGTATCCTCCGTAACCATATGGCACATCGGAGGAACAAGGCTAAAAAAATATTTTTCTTATTCATTATATTACCTCCTTTTTCACGTGATTACATTCGGTTAAACGATTTCTTGATTTTATAAGAACTTTTTCCCCTGAGGAAGTATATGAAGAACGGCTTTGTGTGTCAATTGGATATACACCATTGATTACAACTTGAAAGTATCTATATCTGATAATATTAATGGACGCTCTCTTTCAGGAAGAAGCAAAGGCCTCGTTTGGATAGCCAATAATAACAAGAGATTTATCCACGCATAAAAAACTGTCCCTTCCAAAGATCGACGTTGATTCATAAGTATCTTTCAATAGTGGGCAGAACTTGTGGAGACGAAGCTTCTTCCGGGTATGTCACAGTTCAGAAGAATTGGTCCTCATGACGATGTTCTGAATAACTCTTAATAATAGAGAAAAATGTCATTCCGAACCCTTCGGTTTACTCAGGGTAAACTCCGTGAGGAATCTTAACGTATTAATCCTCATGCCCCCGTGGAGGCACCACGAAGGCATGAAACTTGTCCCCGTCCCCGATAAAAGCATTCGAGGACAGACTCCGGCGGGGAACCAGGATGAATACCTGACACGTCCCCCTTTTCTAAAGGGGGAATATATAGAATCTATTTTCGTAGTGATGAAACGAAATTAGACTTTTACGAGACCGTATTTTTTAATTTGTTATTTCATTTAGGATGGTATAATTCTTCTTTTATGGAGAGATAGTTATGAATCGACAGTTCCGGATCGTTACTGAATTCGAACCGAAGGGTGACCAGATCAAGGCCATCGCAGAGCTTATCATGGGTGTCGATAAGGGAGACACCCACCAGGTCCTCCTGGGGGTGACGGGTTCGGGGAAGACCTTTACCATCGCCAACGTCATTCAGACCGTGCAGCGGCCCGCTCTGGTAATTGCCCATAACAAGACGCTGGCGGCGCAGCTCTACGGTGAATTCAAGATGCTGTTTCCGGAGAATGCCGTCGAGTATTTCGTCAGCTATTATGACTACTATCAGCCTGAAGCCTACATCCCCAGTACGGATACCTATATTGAGAAAGATTCCGCGATCAATGAGGAAATCGACAAGCTGCGCCATTCCGCGACACATTCCCTGCTGGAGCGCAACGATGTCATCATCGTGGCGAGCGTGTCTTGCATTTACGGCCTCGGTTCGCCCGAAGCCTATCATGGTATGATGCTCCTCCTGGATGAAGGCATGGAGATTCCACGGGATGAGATGCTCCGTCGGCTGGTCGAGATTCAGTATGAACGCAATGACATCGATTTTCACCGGGGGACATTTCGTGTCCGGGGTGATGTTGTGGAAATCTTTCCACCGTATGAAGAAGAAAAGGCAATCAGGATAGAGTTTTTCGGAGATACGGTGGAATCCATCTCCATGGTAGATCCCCTGCGTGGTAAAAAACTGAACGTCGTCCGGAAGATGGCCGTCTATCCCGGAAGCCACTACGTTACGACAAGAGACACGATGAAACGCGCCATTTCCGCGATCAGGATAGAGCTTGGGGAGAGGCTCAGAGAGCTGCATGGGCAGAACAAGCTCGTTGAAGCGCAGAGACTGGAGCAGCGGACACGGTTTGACATGGAAATGATGGAAGAGATGGGCTACTGTCAGGGTATAGAGAACTATTCCCGTCATCTCACCGGCAGGCAGCCGGGGGAACCGCCTCCCACCCTCATGGAGTACCTCCCGGAAAATGCGCTGATCGTCGTAGATGAAAGCCACGCCACTATTCCGCAGCTGGTCGGGATGTACCGGGGCGACCGGTCCCGGAAGGAAACGCTGGTGAATTACGGCTTTCGCCTTCCTTCCGCCCTGGACAACCGGCCTCTGATGTTTGCGGAATATGAAGTATTGAAAAATCAGAGAATCTATGTGTCAGCTACGCCGGCATTGTACGAGCTGAAAAAGTCCCAGGGAAGAGTGGTGGAGCAAATCATCAGACCGACAGGGCTTATGGATCCGGAGATCGTTGTGAAACCCGTAAAGCACCAGGTTGATGATCTTCTTGCCGAAATACGCGACAGGGAGAAAAAGGGCGAGCGGGTTTTAGTGACAACGTTAACCAAGCGGATGGCGGAAAACCTCACCGCGTACTATCAGAGTCTCGGTGTGAAGGTAAGGTATCTCCATTCCGATATCCACACCCTTGAGCGGGTCGGCATTATCCGGGATCTGCGTTTAGGCGAATTTGATGTCCTGATTGGTGTGAATCTCTTGCGGGAGGGGCTGGACATCCCGGAGGTTTCTCTGGTTGCCATCCTGGATGCGGATAAGGAGGGTTTCCTTCGCTCCGAACGGTCCCTGATTCAGACGAGCGGGAGGGCGGCAAGAAATGTAGCGGGGCAGGTCATCATGTATGCCGATAGGATAACGGGTTCGATACGGACATGCCTCGATGAGACAAAAAGACGCAGAAAGATTCAGTGGCGTTATAACAAAGAACATAATATCACGCCGGAGTCCATTAAGAAGTCCGTTCATGATATCCTTGCTTCGGTGTATGAAGCCGATTATGTTACCGTGCCTGTTGTTTCGGAAGACAGGAAGATGTATGCCTCAGAGGAGGAACTGCCGGAGATGATCAAGAGATTAAAGGAAGAAATGAAGGCGGCAGCGAAAAATCTTGAGTTTGAAAAAGCGGCAGAACTCCGGGACCGGATCAAGGAACTCACGGACATATTGATCGAAATGGGGGGAGAGGTGTAGAGAAGGAAAAGGTTTGACTTTGTGTGATCAGTCTTATAGGAAAACCAGAACCATTTGTGTAGATAATTATGTATAAATCCATTTCCTTGAAGATAGCGATAGCCGGGATCATTCTGGTAGTTTTTACGGGGTTTTCGTATGCCCGTACTCTTGCGGAAGAGGTGAGCACGCATATTGGAGAGAGAATCAAGGCATCAGAAGTTTCTGCGAAAATCATCTGTGCTGATGGCCAGTCGTGCAAGTCGGCGCTGATGCCGAAATTTTATGTGGAGCGGAAATTTAAACCCGCCTGGAGCGATGATTTCGGTCCGTTTATCTCCGTGGAGGATTTTCTGGAAGTAATCCACAACTCCTATCGTGAGGGGCTGAGGCCGGAGGACTATCATCTCCAGACAATCGAAGCGACCCTTGCCGGGCTGTATGAAAGTATACTCAGGGGAAGATCCACAGACAGCGCAAAGCTCGCTGAACTCGATCTCATGCTTACGGATGCCTTTTGCCTCTATGCGTCTCATCTGTTGCATGGCCGTGTGGATCACCGCAATGTGTACCCGGGATGGGTCATCTATCAGAGATCCGCTGACCTTACCGCGGTCCTCAGCGATGCCCTGGCGTCGGAGAGCATGGAGGAGACGCTCGCAAAACTGGCGCCTTTTCATCCCGGTTATGCCGGGCTGAAGGAGAAGTTAATTGTATATCGGCGTATTGCCGAAAATGGAGGCTGGCCTCGAATATCGCAGGGGCCAAAAATAAAAAAAGGGTCCCGGGGAAACAGGGTTGCAATACTGAAGCAGAGGCTTTCTGTATCGGGCGATCTTGAGCCGGTGAAAGTGAAGAGAGAAAATATATTTGATAATGATGTGGGGTTTGCTGTCAAAAAATTCCAGAAAAGGCATGGCTTAAAAATCGATGGGACTGTCGGACGGTCTACACTGGAAGCAATGAATATTCCTGTCGAGAAGCGCATACAGCAGATCGCATTGAACATGGACCGTATGCGCTGGCTTCCGGATGATCTCGGTGAACGTTACGTGTTCGTCAATATCGCGGATTTTCACATGGAGGTTGTGGAAGAAGACCGGGAAGTAATGACGATGAAGATCATCGCGGGGAAACATGATTGGCGAAGCTGTGTCTTGAGCGCGAAAATGACATACCTGGAGCTGAATCCTTATTGGAAGGTACCGGATAGCATAGCGGAAAAGGAGATACTGCCCCAGGTTAAGAAGAATCCTGAATATCTGGCGGGAAAAAAAATAAAAATGTTCAGGAACTGGAACGATCAGGGAAACGAGATAGATCCGAAGACGGTCAATTGGTCCCGCGTCCGGAAGAAGAATTTTCCCTACAAGTTTCGTCAGGAACCGGGCCCCGGCAATCCCCTGGGCAGGATAAAGTTCATATTCCCCAATGAGTGCGAGATATACCTCCACGATACGCCGACGCGCCATCTCTTCGGGAGACCTCGGAGGGATTTCAGTCACGGGTGCATTCGCATCGAAAAACCCATGGAACTGGCTACGTATCTCTTAAAAAATGAGGAGAACTGGACGCGCAAAAAGATCCTGGCTGAAATCAGAAAGGGCAAAAGACAGGTTGTGATGCTTCCCCATCCGTTTGATGTCCATATTTTCTACGGGACCGCATGGGTTGACCGCGAGGGGAATTTACAATTCCGCGACGATATTTATCACATCGATGACATACCGTATACACTTACTACCAGCAGAGCTCAGGCGGCAGCAGCGGTAAATCAATAGGGGTCTTTGATTATTTTCGTAATACTTCGCCGATGAACGATGAGTCGTTGAACATGGTTAATAATGCACCGACGGCGCCTGGCGTCTATCTCATGAAGGACAGCGGGGGTAAGGTCATCTATGTCGGGAAAGCGAACAATCTGAAAAGTCGCCTCAGAACATATTTCAGAGGTACAGATTCGCGATATATGGTTCCTTTCCTTATCTCTAAGGTACATGATGTGGAGTGTATCGTTACGGCAACGGAAAAGGAAGCCCTGATCTTAGAGAATACCCTGATAAAAGAGCATCGGCCCCGGTACAACGTAATTTTCCGGGATGATAAAACCTACTTTACTATTCGGATCGATCTCAGCGCCTCTTTTCCGCGCTTCCAATTGGTCAGGCGTCCGAAGAAGGATGGGGCCAGGTATTTCGGGCCATACCCGTCGAGCGCTTCGGCAAAAGAGACCCTCCGTTTTCTTCAGTCCATATTCCCTCTGCGCACGTGCAGAGATCAGGAATTGAAATCCAGAAAAAGGCCCTGTCTTGAATATGAGATCAGGAGGTGTCTTGCCCCCTGTGTCGGCCATATTGATGCGCCGTCGTATCAGCGATTGGTGAAGGATAGTGTAACGTTCATGGAAGGACGGAGGGAAAAACTGATTGCCCATCTGCATGCACGAATGGACGCAGCATCGGAACAGCTGCATTTTGAAGAGGCTGCCCTCCTGAGGGACAGAATTACGGCTATTGAGGAAACACTGGAGAAACAGAGGGTAGTGTCCAGGTCATTCAGGGATCGTGACGTATTTGGGATGTACAGCGAGGGAATCCTGGCACAGGTATGTGTCGTGTATGTGAGAAAAGGTAAGATCGTCGGGATGAAGGCCATCCATGTCCTGAAAATCCAAGGGGATGCTTCTGAGAGTATTTCATCGCTGGTGAAACAGTACTACGACGGTGAGATGTATATACCTGATGAAATAATACTCCCCATCAACATCGAAGACGGCATGGTAATAAAAGACTGGTTATCGGAAAAGAAGGGCAGGGCTGTATCGGTGTCTGTGCCGAAGAAGGGAGAGAGGCTGGAACTGCTCCGCATCGCCGGATCCAACGCGGAGAATATATTCAGAACGGAGAGACGGGCGGTAGACCCGGAAGGGACACTCATGGAAATGGCAAGAATCCTACCTTTGACAAATGCGCCGGACCGGATAGAATGTTTCGATATTTCGAATATTGTAGGGACTCATGCCGTCGGTTCCCTGGTCACCTTTGTTCACGGAAGATCATGGAAAGCGGGGTACAGACGTTTCCGCATCAGGACAGTTGAGGGTGCCGACGATTATGCCATGATGTACGAGATACTGAGCCGTCGTTTTCGCAAGAAAGAAAATCTCCCTGACCTGATCGTTGTGGATGGGGGAAAAGGACAATTGCAGGTGGCCGTCACTGTTCTCAAAGATCTCCAGGTGAAGGGCATCGATGTCATCGGCCTGGCGAAGGGAGGGAAGGAACGGCGTGATCATACAAGCCAGGATCATGTATATTGTATCGGCAAAAAAAATCCCGTCTACCTTTCGAGATGGCCGGAAGTCCTGTTTTTACTCCAGAGGGTGAGAGATGAGGCGCACAGGTTTGCCGTTACCTACCATCGCACGCTAAAAAAAGAGAGGGACTTCCAGTCTATTCTGGATGCCATCCCCGGCATTGGTACAATGAAAAAAAAGGCGTTGCTGGAGTTTTTTGGCGATATAAAAAAAATCAGAGAAGCACCGGTGGGTGAGCTGCAAAAGGTGAGTGGTATCGGGAGGCAGAGGGCGGAAATAATCCATGCCTTTTTCAGAAAGCAGGCAGAGGCGTAAAATCTATGAATTTCCTGTCTATCTTAATTATCGCCATCGGCCTGGGTATGGATGCCTTCTCCGTAGCCATCGGTGTAGGGGCCACTGCCCGGGCGATATCATTTGTTCCTGTCTTCAGGCTTTCCTTTCACTTCGGGCTGTTCCAGGTTCTTATGCCCATTGCGGGGTGGTTTGCAGGTGTGACGGTGGCCGATACCATAGCCGGCTACGATCACTGGATTGCCTTCGGGCTTCTTGCCTTTGTCGGTGGGAAAATGATCAGAGAGTCATTTGATAAGGAGGAAAAAGTTCACGTGGCGGACCCGACAAAAGGAGTAACCCTCATTATCCTGTCCGTGGCGACAAGTATTGATGCGCTGGCTGTCGGTCTGAGCTTTGCCTTCTTGAAAATACCTATCCTCTTTCCGTCCGTTATTATCGGCATTGTCGCCTTTCTCATGACCGCGATCGGGATGTTCTTCGGGGAAAGACTGGGGAAGGTTATCGGCAAGAGGGTGGAAATATTGGGCGGTCTGATCCTGATCGGGATTGGTGTGAAAATATTGATGGAACATATGGCATAATATAAGGGGGCTTTGAGGCACATGAAATCAGTGTATTATACTTTGACTACCACTGCCTTCGGTAATGTCGCAGTTGTCTGGAGGCAGGATGACGGCGCTCCAGCCATTGTGAAAATCTGTCTCCCCGGTGAAAGTGTAAGGACGGATAATCTTGTCCAGCAGTCCTTTCCCGGAGCAGGCAAACGTTCGCATAGCAATGTAGATAAGGTATGCGGGCAGATTCTGGAATACCTGGCGGGAGATGCCGTTCAATTTTCTCTGGACATTCTCGATATGAGCATGTGTACCGGGTTCCAGCGGAATATTCTAAACCAGGCCTGGTTGATTCCGAAGGGTATGGTCAGTACATACAGGCGGCTGGCAGAAAGAAGCAGAACGCCTGGAGGTGCAAGAGCGGTAGGGAATGCCCTTGCAAATAACCCTTATCCCATTATTATTCCCTGTCACCGTGTCATACGGGCAGATGGGTCTTTAGGCGGTTTCGGAGGAGGATTAGAGATGAAGAAAACCCTTCTCGGGATGGAGGGCGTGGTATTTGATGCAAAGGGCAACGTGCTGCCGCAATTTCTCTGTTGAAGAAAACGGAGTATATCACGGGAGGGACTTTGGTTTTCTGACCTCTTTTATCACGGCCATGTTATCCCGGTGGATGATCTCGTCATAATCTTTATACCCCAAAACCTGCTCAATCCTGGATGTCTTCAGACCCATGATTTTTCTGATTTCTGCGGAACTGTAATTCACAAGACCCTTTGCCAGCTGGGTTCCTTCCATATCGACGCATGTTACCGGGTCGCCGATGCTGAAGTCACCATCTATGTTGATTATGCCCGAGGGAAGCAGGCTTTTCCCTTCCTCAACAAGAGCCGTTTTTGCACCGTCGTCTAAAAACAGTTTACCCCGCGACTTCAAGGTGAAGGCTATCCAGTACTTTCTGCTGCTCATATGTTCGCGCGCGGGCAAGAAGAGGGTTCCGATTTCTTTACCCGCAAATATGTCGTGCAGGACGCCCTTCTTCTTGCCGGGGGCAATAATGCAAGGGATACCGGTTGCCGTAACCTGTTTTGCGGCCATGACCTTGCTTTTCATGCCTCCTAACCCGATTGCTGTTGTCTCAGCTGTTGCTGCTTTTTCTATTTCTTCTGTAAACTCTTTTACCAGAGTGATAAGTTTTGCTTTTTTTGATTCCGTGGGACTCTGGTCATACAGTCCCTCTGTGCTTGTCAGATTGATCAGCAGGTCGGCATCGATAATATTGGCAATCATAGCCGCCAGATGATCATTGTCGCCGAACTTTATCTCATCTACTGCCACCGTGTCATTTTCATTTATGATGGGGATGATCCGCCAGTCAATGAGCGTGGATAAGGTATTGCGGACATTTAAATATCTTTTTCGATCCGTGAGGTCACTCATAATCAGGAGAATTTGGGCCACATACAGGCCATATTTTCCGAAAGCGTTGGAATACACTCTCATTAGCCTGCTTTGTCCGATTGCCGCGGCGGCCTGTTTCTGGGGCATGCTTTTGAGCTTTCCCGTTATCCCCATTCTGTGTTTACCGGAAGCAATGGCTCCTGAGGTGACTATGACAATCTGATGTTCATCTTTGGTGAGTTGTGCAATCTCATCTACCAGTTGTTCGATGATTTGAAGATCAAGACCATCCTCACCTGTCAATACAGCACTGCCGATTTTAATGAGAACCCGCTTAACATTTGATAGAATTTCTTTCCGCGCCATGAGTTTTTTATATTACCTTTTTTGCATGCAGTATTTTTGTAATTTCGTGAATGACGTTTCTCGTTCCTTCCCCCGTTGCGGCGGAAAATGCCAATACTTTTAAGCCTTCTTTTTCAAATAAGTCAATTTCTTTTTTGATCCGTTCCCTGGTGACGGGAAGATCAATTTTATTGATGGCAACGACCTGGGGCTTATCCATCAGGGACGGATTGAAAAGAACAAGTTCCTGGTTCACAGTTTCAAAATCCTTCCAGGCGTCACTATGAGATTCATCTGAAATATCAAGTATATGGAGCAGGACGGAGGTTCTTTCAATATGGCGGAGAAAACGCGTGCCCATCCCCATTCCCTCATGGGCGCCTTTGATCAAGCCAGGAATATCGGCAATGACGAAGGTCTCCATATCGCCGTACTTTACAACACCCAGGTGCGGCACCAGCGTGGTAAATGGATAATCTGCTATTTTGGGTCTTGCCGCGGATACTTTAGATATGAATGTCGATTTGCCGACATTGGGAAGACCGATAATACCCACATCGGCTAATAGCTTTAGTTCGAGGATAATCCAGCGTTCTTCGCCTGTTATTCCTTTCTGGGCGTAGCGGGGTGCCTGATTCGTTGATGTTGCGAACCATGCGTTTCCCTTGCCTCCTGCGCCGCCCTTTGCCACAATGAAATGCTGCCCATCTGAGCGGAGGTCGGTCAGAATTGCGCCGGTATCTGCGTTTTTCACCAGCGTGCCCACAGGGACAATGATTTCCACATCATCGGAGTTTCTGCCGGTTCTGTTGTTTCCTTCCCCATGTCCGCCATGTCTTGCCACGTGGTGCTGCTTGTACTTTAAATCAAGCAGGGTCCTGTGGCTGCTTTCGGCACGGATGATTATGTCACCCCCTTTGCCGCCATTCCCACCATCTGGCCCGCCACGGGGTACAAACTTTTCCCTTCTGAAGCTTACACAGCCCCGGCCGCCATCGCCTGCCTTTACGAAGATTTTTGCCTCATCTATAAATTTCATTGCAGAAACTCTTAAAAAAAAGAGGCACTTCATAATAAGTGCCTCAAATACATTCAAGTACTTTACATGACATTTACGGCCATCTTCCGCTATGGCCCATCATGCCCATCCTATAATTTGCGGACATCCACGGCCGCTTGTCCCTTGTGGTCTTGTTTTACCGTAAACTCAACCCGTTCACCCTCCGCTAAACTGCGGAATCCCTCTCCTGCGATTGATGTATAGTGTACGAAAACATCTTCTCCCGATTCCCGGGAAATAAAACCATAGCCTTTCTTGTCGTTAAACCATTTAACAACGCCGGTTTCACGCTCATCCATTTTCCCCAAAGCCTCCTCTTTATTTGAAAGCTGGTTAAGCAGCGTAAACGCTCACTTTTTTTCTTTTTTTGTCCAGCCTTTCATACATTACGACGCCGTCAATTTTGGAAAAAATTGTGAAGTCTTTTCCCAGACCGACATTATTGCCGGGATGGATCTTTGTCCCGATCTGTCGGACGATGATTGAGCCTGCATTAATCCTCTGGCCGCCAAACACCTTGATGCCCCGTCTTTGGGCGTTGCTGTCCCTTCCGTTCCGGGAACTTCCCTGTCCTTTTTTATGTGCCATGTGTTTACCCCGCTAAATGGATATTTCCTTTATTTTCATCTTCGTCAAACTCTGACGGTGTCCCGTTTTTTTCTTAAATCCTTTTCTTCTCTTCATTTTAAAGACATTTATCTTGCGCGTCTTGGTCTGTTCAATGATCTCACCGCTCACCCTTACCCCCTGAAGACAAGGGGTGCCCACTCGCACGTCTTCGTCTCTGGAGATCAACAATACCTCATCGAAAAAAACAGTATCTCCCTTTTCACCGTGTATTTTTTCGATGGCGATAACATCTCCTTCCGAGACCCTATGCTGTTTTCCGCCCGTTTTTATGACCGCATACATACAATTCAATCCTTATAAAAAAATTTGGGTTGCACTTTAGCGAAAAGAAATACCATTTGTCAACATAATTTATTTGTTTCCCCTCTAAAAAAGTATCAGCAAAGATTCGGTATTTGTTAATAATGACCTTCAGGAAGGTTTTTTCTCGGAGAAGGTGCTGTACTTGTAACGATTTTTTTCGATGTCCCAGTACTTAGATATGGCAAAACTGTGAGGAAAATTCGGTTTGGCAAGGTAAATGAGTGAGTCTTGTTTGAAGGTATCGACCAGCTCGCGGAAAACGGCGTCTTTTTCTTTATTGTTCACGAAAGGTCTCTGTTTCTTGTATTCATAGAAGATCTCTGGTCCCATAATTTTCCTGACAATTTCAAAATGCTCAGGTTTGATGAAATAGGATGGTTGAAGTTCAATCCTGATCCTGATGAGCAGTTCAACTTTTGTCGTGTTACTCGCGATGGGTATCGATGTATCCCAGACTTCGACATTAAGGCCATTGGGCAGCGGTATTTCTTCTATAAGTCTTGTCATGTCCGTCTTTTTACCATTTTTGTACTTGACCTGCAAATATATTCCTCATATAAAGATGCAAAAATATTTGTGTAACTTTGGATCTAAATGAGAGGAAGTTCTTGCCGGGGCGGCCAGACTTCATCAGGAACTCAGTATTTTAGTATATGGATGTTAAACCCTTATCTTTGCATGATGCATGATACATTCATCCATCTGTGCCAGCCGGATGCGCACAAATCCTGCGGGGCCTGTTGCGGGCTCTATAATTATGCCGACAGCACGAAAGAATCCCTGGTTAAGCGATTAAGGGGAAGGACGGATTATTTCCGTAAATCTGTCAAGAGTCCAGCTGACTTGCCGGGATTTTCCGAGATGATAATACGTTCGGAAGACCAGACGAAACTATATGAGGTCATCTACTGTTGCGAGTATGTAGGTTTTATCGATGACAAGGAAAAAAAAGTCGGCTGCCTTCTCCACCCGCAGGGGAGATGCGGCATGGATCTCAGAAATGTATCATTTTACGGAAAGGAATTGTGTCAAGGACATTTCTGTCCCAGCTATCATTATCTTACAAAAGCGGAGAAGCTCGCTCTTATAAATATTACGGACGATTGGTACCTTTATGGACTCTGTGTGACGGATATAGATCTGGTAAAGTCATATTTTCGCATGATCAGCGAGAAAGTCTTTGAAATGCCTTCACCTGACAGATTCAAAGAGGGTATCCTTAAAGATATTGTCCTTCGTTTCCTTTCGTTCAAACTTTCCTGGCCCTTTCGGTCAGATGCCACAAATCGTTTTGGCAAGTATTATTTCGATGGTTCTGAGTACATGATCTATCGCATTGATTATGAGAAATTGGGCTGCGAGAGATCGCAATTCGACTGTATTTTTTTAAGTCTTTCTTCAGAGTTTAAGAATGTACAGGAATTAATGGATGGTGAAAGGCTGATACAGGGGAGCATTGATGAATTTGTGCACGCATATGCACATTTTCGGTAGTATCGCGCATGGAGGTATCCGGTGGGTGAGAAAAAAAAAGAAATTCTTATTGCGAAAGCTGACATTGATAAGCGGGTCGTAGAGTTAGCAGAGGCGATTTTCCGGGATTATGAGGGGAAAGAGTTGATTGTTATCGGCATTCTTAAAGGTGCATTCATATTTATGGCGGATCTCATTCGCCAGCTTCGCTGCCCATGCAAAGTTGACTTTGTCAGGCTGGCAAGTTATGGTACAGGAACTGTGAGTTCGGGAAGCATTATGATTACAAAAGATATTGAGACACCGATAAAGGGTAAGGACGTCCTTATTGTGGAAGACATCGTTGATACAGGTCTAACATTGTCTTTTCTGGTAGCAAGGCTAAAGGAAAGGGACCCGCGATCATTAAAGGTTTGCGTTTTCCTCGATAAAAAAGAAAGAAGAAAAATTCCTTTTGGAGCCGATTATGTAGGCTTCGATATTCCAGATCATTTTGTTGTGGGGTACGGTCTTGATTTTAATGAAATGTATCGCTTCCTGCCGGACATTTGTGTCATAAAGGAGTAGCAGGAGATAGGAGAAAAAATGATCGTTCAATGTAAAAACTGTGGAACGAAATTTAATTTTGATGAAACCATGATCGAAGGGGAGGGTGTATGGGGCCGGTGCAGCCAATGTAAAAACGTATTCTTTCTGGATAACCCGATAAAGGAAGAATCGGCATCCTCGCCCGATAGGGAAAAAATTATAGAAGCAGGTTCATCTATGCACAGAGGAGCACGAAAGCCGGATGTGAAAGAACTTAGAGATACTATCAAAAAACCGGAACCTGAATTTTTCGAAGAGATGAAAAAGAATATAGAAGATATTGATACGCATAAGTTAACCAGTTACGAAAAAACGGAAGATGCCGAAGCGCTTAGAGAAAAAATTATTGAGAAAAAAGTCACAAAAAAACATGGACTTACGCGTGGAAAACAACTGATCTATTTATTTATCATCCTCTTGCTCGGGGGAATTTATTTTATGTTTTATACTGAGACAAGTGGGCAACAATTGTTTGAAAAGTTACTCGGCACGGGTCAAAAAAGTGAAGAAGTCGGTCCCCCACAGGTTGATCTCACAAATATCAGACAGCGGCTGATAAATAACATAGTCATCGGGTCCATACGGGTTATTGAGGGAACGGCAATCAATCAATCATCCCTGTCAATGACGAGAATCAAGGTAAAAGGAGAGATTACTGATGCCTACACCGTGGTTCTCGGAGTAAGGGAATCCTATTGTGGTAACATCCTGACCAACGATGAACTTGCCACTATGACGGAGGAGCATATCCAAAGGGAGCTTTCCAATCCTCAAGGAAGCGATGTGTCCAATGACCGCATCGGACCCAAAGGTCAGATCCCGTTCATGATTGTTTTTACGCGTGAACCTCCAGGAGTTGTAAAGGCCTTTGTTACACCTGTAGGAGCTGAACGCCTGCTTCCTTAAGCATCCATTCCTCTTAAAATCGAGGAACTATATTTCTGCGTTCTCACCCTATCTGCTTTCAAAGGAATTAAGAACCACGGAAGCGGGGATGATTCCCTCCCGCAGAATCACCGGTGGGTGGGCAGTTATGTCGACGATTGTTGATCCTCTCCCTCCGGGAGTCGTTCCGCCATCGATGACAGCATCAATTCTATCTCCGATGCATGCGATAACCTCTTGGGCGGAAGTGCATTCTCTCGCGCCGGAAGGATTGGCGCTGGTTGCTGTAATAGGGTAACGGAGGGCTTTTGCCAGGGCAGTAGCAACAGGATGGCTGGAGATGCGTATACCGATTTTGCCGGTACTAGCCGTAAGTAAAGGAGGGACATTTTCAGAGGCTGTAAATACAAGTGTAAGCGCCCCCGGCCAAAATGTATTCATGAGATGTGCAGCGCCTTCCGGAATCTCCCGGACGAGGCCTCTTACATCATTCATTTCTCCAATGATAACGGAAATAGGGGTTTTTATATCTCTTCCTTTGATAAAAAAAATTTTTTCAATTGCTTTTTCGTTGAAGCCGTCAGCTCCGAGTCCATAAAAGGTTTCTGTTGGATACGCAATAACTCCTCCCTCTCTGAGGATCTGTATAGCTTCCATAATTATGGATTGGTCAGGATTCTCCGGGTTGATCTTCAGTACTTCCGGCATGTGAGGTTTTCCTGTTTCATTTCCACATCTCTGGCCATGTCCTTTATGAATACATGCAGCTTATTTCTTGTATCGTCGTCTTCTATTGCTAATATTCTGATAGCCAGCAACGCAGCGTTTTTTGCACCCGCCTTGCCGACAGCCATTGTGGCAACAGGAACGCCGCCAGGCATTTGCGCAATAGATAATAATGCGTCTATTCCGCCCAGTGCTGTTGCATCTATAGGGATCCCGATGACCGGCAGAATCGTCTGGGAGGCAATCACGCCGGCGAGATGGGCTGCGGCGCCGGCGCCGACAATTATAACCTTGATTCCTCTTTGAGCTGCCTTTTTCGCAAAAGAAGCTGTCCTTTCAGGTGAACGGTGAGCTGAGGTTAAGAAAACCTCGTGAGGAACTTTAAAGTCTTCCAGAACCTTTATGGTTTCACTCATGATGGGGAAATCGGAATCACTTCCCATGACTACACTGACTATAGGGCCGGACTTTTCTTTCATATAGTTTTTCTCCTATTGAGCAGCATAAAGGATCCAAGGATTCGAGGATTCAAGGGTTCAAGTGTTCGATGATTTGTTTCTAAGCATTTCACTCGAATCCTTAACTCCTTGAATCTCGAAGATACTTCGGAGTCTATCCATGGTTCAATGCTTAAAGTGCCTTCTATCTGTAAAAATCATGGCTATATTA
>Ga0153915_10002427_pt1 | contig 17034 bp, 12 predicted proteins | sample Opewatmetagenome_2_FD_107003 | JGI IMG/M metagenome (GOLD analysis project Ga0153915, IMG submission 107003) | Freshwater wetland microbial communities from Ohio, USA - Open water 3 Core 3 Depth 3 metaG | ecosystem: Environmental > Aquatic > Freshwater > Wetlands | place: USA: Ohio, Lake Erie...
ATCTCCACGACCATGGTGCGACCGCAGACGGAGATCTCGTCCAGCCCTTCCTCCCCGTGCACCGCCATCACCCGGCGGACGCCGAGCATGTGGGCGGCCTCGGCGACCGCCGCGCACAGCTGCCCGTCGAAGACGCCGATCAGCTGGTAGGAGGCGTCGGCCGGGTTGGAGAGCGGACCCACGAGGTTCATCGCGCTCTTGATCCCCAGCTCGGAGCGAACCCGCGCCGCGAAGCGCATGGCGCCGTGGTAGGTCGGCGCGAAGAGGAAGCAGAACCCGGTCTCCCGCAGCAGGTCCTCCGCGGCGGCCGGCGGCGCATCCACCGGCACCCCCAGCTCCCGGAAAAAGTCCGAGCTCCCCACCGGGGAGCTGGCGCCGCGGTTGCCGTGCTTGGCCACGAGGGCGCCGCAGGCGGCTGCCACCACGGCCGCCAGGGAGGAGATGTTGAACGTGGAAAGGCCGTCTCCACCGGTTCCGCAGGTGTCCAGCACGCGGCGGTCGCTGGCAAAGGGGCGCTTCTTGCGCCGCAGCACGGTGGCCAGCCCCGCGAGGGTCTCCGGGGTGATCAGCGCCCCGGTCATGGAGGCCAGCACGCCGGCGATCTGCGCGTCGGAAAGCCTCCCGTCGGTAAGCTCGTCCATGAAAAACTCCGCCTCGTCGCGGCTCATGGACCGGCCGGCCTGCAGTCCGGAAAGGACGGACGTGAGGGGGAACGGCTCGCGCCGGTAGCTCAGGAAGTTGCGAAGGAGGGCCTTGCCGTGCTCCGAGGCGATGGACTCCGGGTGGAACTGCACGCCTTCCACCACGAGCTCGCGGTGGCGGATGCCCATGATCTCGCCGTCCGCGGCTACCGCGGTGACTTCCAGCTCCTGCGGCAGGGATTCCCTCTCGACCGCCAGGGAATGGTAGCGGGTGAACCGCGCTGTGCGGGGGAGGCCGCGGAACAGGCCGCGGCCGTCCAGGCTGATGTCCTCCGCCTTTCCGTGCACGATCCTTCGGGCGGAGACCACCCGCCCGCCGAATGCGGCAGCGATGGCCTGGTGGCCGAGGCACACCCCGAGGATGGGAACCGTGCCCGCCAGGCGGCGTACGAGCTCCATGCTGATCCCCGCTTCTTCCGGCCTGCCCGGCCCGGGCGAAATGACGATTCCCGCCGGCTTCATTTCCGTAAGCTCGTCCACCGTGAGCCGGTCATTGCGGAACACCTCGACGGGCGCATCGGTGAGCTCGCGCAGGTACTGGTACAGGTTGTGGGTGAACGAATCGTAGTTGTCGATGATCACGTACACGCTATGCCTCCCTTGTACGCGCGCCCTGCGGCGCCTCGATTGTACGCGCGCCCTGCGGCGCCTCGATTGTACGCGCGCCCTGCGGCGCCTCGATCCCGAGCGCCCGCGCGAGCGCCCCGAGCTTCGCTTCCGTCTCCTCGTATTCCTTCTGCGGCACCGAGTCGGCCACCACCCCTGCCCCGGCCTGCAGGGTGACCACGTCCCCCTGCTTCAGCGCGCAGCGGATGCTGATGCAGGAGTCCAGCGAGCCGTCGGACTCCACGTGCGCCACCACCCCCGCGTAGAATCCTCGCCGCACCGGCTCGAGGGAGTCGATGATCTCGATGGCACGGATCTTCGGCGCGCCGCTCACCGTCCCCGCGGGGAACGTGGCCCGCAGGGCGTCCAGGCCCGTCTTTCCGCTGGCGAGCTTCCCCTCCACGTGGGAGACGATGTGCATGACGTGGGAGTAGCGCTCCACCTCCATGAACTCGGTCACCTCGACCGATCCCGGCTCGCACACCCGGCCCAGGTCGTTGCGCGCCAGGTCTACGAGCATGAGGTGCTCGGCCCGCTCCTTGGCGTCGGCGAGCAGCTCTCTCTCCAGCGCCGCGTCTTCCGCCGGGCCGGCGCCCCGTCGGCGGGTCCCGGCGAGGGGTCGGAGGGCCGCCTTTCCGTCCCGCGCCTTCACGTGCACCTCGGGGGAGGCGCCGAAGAGCTGGAACTCCCCGAAGTCGAGGTAGAACATGTACGGGGAGGGATTGCCGCTGCGAAGCGCACGGTACGCCTCGATGGCCGGCATGTCGGTGCGGACCTGCATGCGCCGCGAGAGCACCCCCTGCAGGAGATTGCCCCGCACGATCTGCTCCTTCACGGCCTCCACGCCCCGCAGGTAGGCTGCGTGGTCGTCTTCCCGGGGCAGCCTCTCTACGCTCCAATGCGAGCGCGCCGGGGCCATGAAGTTGAAGTCCAGGTCGTTGATCCGGTGCTCCGTCTCGTCCAGCGCCCGCTCCAGGTCGATCTCCTTCTCCCGGTAGTTCAGGCCGACCAGGGAAATCGTGTCCGTGTAGTGGTCAAAGACGAGAAAGAGGTTCCCGAAGAGGAACATCGCATCGGGCAGCCCCAGCGGATCGGGACGTTCCTGGACGCGGATCGTGTCGAAACGCCGACAGTATTCGTAGGAGAGGAACCCGATCCCTCCCGCGGGCAGAGGGAACGGCTCGGATCCTGCCTCGTGCTGCCGCGCGAAGTGGGAAAGCACGTCCAGGACGTCGCCGTTCGTCCCGGGCGATTTTCCTCCCACCTTCCCGCGCAGCGCGAGCGTCGTGCCGTCCCGCTTCATGAACATCTCCTCCCCCTTCTGGAAGACCCGGAAGGCTTCCTTCAGGAGGAGGAACGAAAAGCGCTCCCTTCCCCGCTGGAACGAGGCGCTCTCCAGGAGAGCGGTCGCCCCGAGCTTCTTCGCCAGGGAGAGCGGCGTGAAGCGCTCCCCGTTGATCCTTCGTATCAGCACGGTCGGCCGCGCCGCCGTTGTCGTCGCCATCGTCTCCTCCATTCGTCGATCGCCGTCACGTCGATCACCGTCACGTCGATCGCCGTCGCAATAAAAAAGCCGCGAAACCTGCATCACAGGCACCGCGGCTTTCCAAAAGAAAAGCGCGGGCCCCGGCTTGACCGCCAGGACCCGCGCCCCGTTTTCCGCTACTCGGGCATGGTCCTGGCTACATCCAGGACCACCACCACACTGAGGATCTTCGCGTATTCATTGCTGCCACCAGCATGGAGGGAACATAGCCCAAGGGGGCCGCAGCGTCAAGTGCCGTGCGGGATTCTTTTTGAGCCTCCCCGGGCGCGCGCGAGTCGAGCGCGCTCCTATTCGACCAGCTTGTGCTCCAGGGCGTAGCGCACGAGGTCCACGGTCGAGCCGAGGCTGAGCTTGGTCATGACCCGGGAGCGGTAGGTGGCGATGGTCGGCGCGCTCAAGGAAAGCTCCAGGGCGATCTCCTTGATTCCCTTGCCCGAGGCCAGGAGGGTGAGCACCTGGTACTCCCGGTCGGAGAGAAGCTCGTGCGGCTCCCGGTCTCCGGGGCCCACCAGCTCCACGGCCAGCCTCTCGGCCAGCGAGGGGGTGACGTACTTGCCGCCCCGGGCGATCTTGCGCACCGCGGTCACCAGCTCGCCGGGCGCGCTCTCCTTCTGCAGGTATCCCGAAGCGCCCGCTTTCAGGGCGCGGGTGGCGTACTGCTCTTCCGGATGCATGCTCAGCACGAGCACCGCCGCCGGGTGCCCGGAGGCCTGCAGGTTCTTCAGCACTTCCAGGCCATTCATGTCGGGGAGGGTGATGTCCAGGATGATCACGTCGAATCGCGAGGCCGCGGCCTTTTCCAGCAGCTCGCTGCCGCTTCCCGCCTCCTCCACCACCTTGATGTCCGCCTGCGAGAGCAGGATCTTCTTCAATCCTTCCCGGAGAATCGGGTGGTCATCGCACAGGAGGATGCGCAACATTCTGCCGGCCCTTTTGGTGCCGTCATTATGGGGCAACGGGAGGCTCCTGGGAAGAGGCGGAACCGACTTCCCCCTGGGCGAAGATGCCCACTTTCGCCATGCCCGCGGGAACGCCCTGGACGGATCCGTCGGCCATGATCGCCGCCCAGCTGCCGTCGGAAAAGGGGAAGATGGTGGCGATGAGCCGGTCCGCGGTGGAATCCCAGAGGGACACCGTGGAATCCCGTTGGAGGGCGCAGACGATCCCGCCGCGCGCGTGAAGCGCCTCGATGCCGGGCGAGGGATCGCGCAGGTGAGAGAGCACTCCGCCTGACCACGCGGAAACCTGTCGGCGGCCGAGGGTGGAGTACAGGATCCCGCTGGAGGGATCCAGCGAGAGACTCGCGGCGAGGTATTCTCCCGCGGCGCTGTCCACCACGGACTCGGTCTGCAGGTCGGCTCCCTCGTGGTGGAACAGCTTCGTGCGGCCGTCGGCGTCCACGCCGAGGGAGAACAGGCTTCCATCCGAGGGATCGGCGGCGAGCGCGTACGTGAAGGTCTCCGTGGAAGGCACGGGGGCCGTCTCGCCCGTCTGCAGGTCGATGCGCACGAGGGAGCTCACGAGGCTCCCACCCCGCGCCCGGCCCACCACGAGCCCCGCCGTGCCGAGGGGGGCGATGCAGACCGCTCCCGGGCGGTCCGCCCGGAACAACGTGGCCCCCGAGCCGGCATCCACGACCTTGATCCGGCCTCCGCGCTCCAGCGTGTATACCCTGCCGTCCCCCGCCGCCACCGCGTCGAGGGGATTGTCGAACGCGAGCCCCAGGTCCGAAAAGGTTCGGGTGGAGCAGTCGATCACTCCGAGCGCGCCGGCCGCTTCCCCCCGGGGCCACGCGAGAAACTGGCGCTCGCCAAGGAACGCAAGCCCCACCGGTCCGCCCCCCCACGGGCTGGCCACGGAGAACAGCTCCGTGAGACCGGGGCTCACCTGGAACACGTGGATCACCGCGTCTGCCGCGAGGGCAATCACCCCGTCAGCGGCCGCGAAACCGCTGGTCCGCGCGAGGATGTCGCGCGCGAGCTCGAACGGTTGCCCGCCGGCGGATATCCGATCGATCTGGCCGTCGCCTCCGGCCAGCAGCAGCTCGTCGCCGTCGAACCGCAGCAGCCGGGGATTCCAGCCCAGCTCGCCGGGCGACGGCAGAGAGGCCACCGCTGCCGCGGCGGACCACTCCTTCACCGTGCCGTCCGCCGCGATCCAGGCGATGCGGCCCCCGCCGGCGGAGACGTCCAGGGACACGAGGCCCGCGGCGGGAAGCTGCAGGCGCGTCTCCCCGGTGACCGCGTCCACGCACACGATCTCTCCGGCGGTATGTCCGACGAGATAGCGCCGGTCGTCGCTCATTCGGACGTCAATGAGATCCGGGGCGGTCGTCACCTCGCGGATGAGATCACCGGAGGCGAGGTCCCGGTACTCGATGCTGCCCGAGGGCCGGTACGTCATCAGCGTGGAGCCGCTGCGGGAGATTTCGGCGAACCCGACCATGCCGCCCTCGTCGCGGAGTGCGACCGGCGTGCCGTCCGCGGAGCGGTAGATCCGCAGGCCGTCCCAGCTCATGGTCCCGACCAACAATGAGTCGCCCGTGAGGGAGAAGCGCACGAAGTAAGGCGTCGATTCCAGGGGGATGCGGTAGAGGGGCGTTTCCGTGTCCCAGTTCCACACGTCCACGGAGAAGGACCGGGCCCCGTCGCCGACGAGCACCGCGGCCACGGGGGCGGTAGGATCGACCGCGATGGACAGGGCCTTCTGCCGGGTGACGGCGATGCGGCGCAGGAGCGTCTGCGAGCCGGTGTCCCAGACCCGCAGGGTTCCGTCCTCCCCGACGCTGAGCAGGAGCCCCTTGCGCGTATCCGCTGCCATGTCCAGCACGGCGCCTCGATGACCGTAGGTGACCACTGCCCGCGAGGTGAGTCCCTCCGGTCCCAGGGGAAGCCCCGCCGCCGCGAGGGCCGCCCCCAGGAGCAGGCTGTACGCCTTGACCACGATCGGGTTCACCGGGAGCTTCCCGCGGTCGACAGGTACACCTGGTTGCCCTCCTGCTCGTAGCGGACGCTGCCCTCGCGGGCGAGCCAGCCGATGGCCTGGTAGACCACCAGGCTGCGCTCGCCCACCTGCTCGGCCACACGGAGCACGTTGACGCGTTCCTCGCGGTCCAGAAGGCCGAGGATCCTCTCGGCGCAGTCCTTCACGCTCAGGGCCATGTCCATCCTGGCGCGATCTCCTGCAAGACGGAATCCGTCGCAATCCTCAAGAGGCTGCCCCGGCGGCAACGCCGCCGGGGCAGTTGGAGGTAGGGTGACATGAGGGAAAGGCTACTTCTCAAGGAACAGCGCCACCCGCCGGTTTTCCCAGCGGTCCTTGTAGTTGCTGTCCGGGACGAGCTGGTCCGATGCACCGACTCCCTCGGTGATGAATCGGGATTCCTCCAGGCCGCGCTCGACCAGCGCCGCCTTCACCGCGTCCGCCCGTGCCTTCGAGAGCGGGAGCAGGACCTCCCGCTGTTCCACCGCGCCCCTGAGCGCATCGTCCCAGTAGATCGAGACCGCGTGGCCCACGAGGCGGATCTTGTACCCCGGGAACTTCTTCAGCTTCGCCGCGAGGGCATCCAGCCGGCTGGCGTTCTGCGACGCGAGGTCCGGGGCCACGTCGCGGTAGTCCGCGGTGAACGCCTTGAAGAAGATCCGCGACGAGAGGATTCGGTAGCCGGCGGCGATCTTCTCCACCAGGATGTCCACGGGCACCATGGCTTTCACGACTCCCGTGTTGCCGAACTGGTCGCGGATCGTGGCTTCCACGGGGTAGTCCTCCGCGGACTGCACCAGCTCCCCGCGGGTGCTGCGGCCGTTCCACACCACGGTGTCATTCGGCCACTTGCCCGTGAAGCTGCGGAACACGCTGCCGCCCGGATCGAGGATGTTCATGGTCCAGCTGTCGATCTTCGCGGTCGGGGAGTGGGCTTCCAGCTTCAGCGAGATGGTGTCCGATGACTCGACCGGGGAGAACAGCGGGGAGGAGAGGGCGATGGAGCCAGTTGGAGGGGTGATGTCCAGGACGAACGCAGGGCTCGTCGCGCTGCCGGCCGCCAGGGCCGATCCGTAGTCAACGGCCAGGGTGGCCCGATACGTTCCCTCCGGTGCCATGGAGCCGGAATCCGACTTGCCGTCCCACACAAGGGTTTGCGGCAGGTCGGAGGCGCCGCCGGTCCACGTCTTCTGTGCGCCGCCGCTCGTCCGGGCAACCGTCACTTTCCACGAAACCACGGAGGACGGCTGTCCATACCCGAGGGCAAGGGTGATCGTGTCCGCGACCGTGTCGCCGTTCGGAGAGAAGCCGAGCGTGGTGGCGGCGATGGCGGGCAGCCCCGGCTTCAGAGGCACCGGGGGCTTCACCGGCGGCAGCTCCGCGGTCTGCACCGGCGGCTTCTCCGCCAGGGCTGCCACGGCCAGGTCCGCCTTCAACGGGGCGGAGTTGCCGTACTCGTCACGCACCGTGGCCACCGCCTGGTAGGTCGTCCCCGGGGTCACGGACCCCCCCGCGAGCGAGGAGCCGTCCCAGGTCGCCGAAGCGTCCGGCCACTGCCCGCTCCAGTTCTTCACGAGCGCGCCGGCGGGATCCAGCACGTCCAGGGACCAGGTGTCCATCTTGGCCAGCCCGGAGCTGGCGTTGATCGTCAGGGTCATCGGCGCGGCAACGCCGTTCGGGGTGGGCGTGAAGAACGAGGGATCCATGGCGATGCTGCCGGTCGGCGGGCTCACGTCCAGGACGAAGCTCCTGCTCTCGGCGCTCGCAGCCAGGTATTTCTCCCTGTATTCGACGGACAGCTTCGCGGTGTAGGTGCCTTCGGGAGCCAGCGCGCCGGTATCGTTCTTGCCGTCCCAGGTCAGGCTCGCCGGCAGGTAGTCGGACTTGCCGGTCCAGGTCTTCTGGACCGTCCCCTTGGACCCGACCTCTACCTTCCAGGAACCAACCGATTCGCCGTTGCCGAAGAGCAGCGAGATCTCGATGCTGTTCTGGCCGGCCGTCCCCGAGGGAGAAAAGCCGGACTTCTCCACCTGGATGGCGCTTTCGACTGGCGTCACCAGGTCGGGTTTCGTGGTCTGGCACGCGACGAGCGCCACGATGAGCGCCGCCCCCGCGCCGGCCGCGAGCATGTATCTGCCTTTCGTATCGAACCTCCTGGCCGTGGCGTTCCACGGCGTTCACCTTTGAGAATAGGGACCGGAGGGGCTGGCAAGTATCACTGAATCGAGGATTCCGATGTCGAAATTCTATGACAAGCCGTCGTCGAAAACCTGACTCGCAGCCGAGGCCCGCCGCGGTGTATCCTGGGGAACATGGCGAGTCGATGGGTGGTACTCCTGCTGGCGGCCGCGATGTCGGTCCACGCGGCGGACCGCGGCCTGTCCGCGGGGCGTTCCGCGCACCGCCTCGTCCTCCATGACCAGGCGGACGACCACGTGAACTACCTCCTGTACGTGCCACAGGGAAACCCGCCGGCCCGGGGCTGGCCGACCATCCTGTTCCTCCACGGCAGCGAGCAGCGCGGGGACAACCCTTCCATGCTGGAGGACCTCGCCATCCTGGCCTTCGCGGACCGCGTGGGTGGTCTTCCCTTTGTCGCGATCCTTCCCCAGTGCCCCCGGGGCGAGCACTGGACCCCGGGGGTGCTGCGGCAGGTGCTTGAGGCGGTGGAAGGGGCGTTGCCGGTGGACCGTGGGCGGGTCTACCTCACGGGTTTCAGCATGGGCGGCTACGGGACGTGGCAGACCGCGGCGGCGATGCCCGGGGTCTTCGCGGCGATCGCGCCGCTCTGCGGGCTCGCCGACCTGCAGGACGTGCCGCGCCTCGTGGGGATCCCTGCCTGGGTGTTTCACGGCGCCCGTGACCGCAACGTGCCGCTGTCCGAATCCGTGAAGATGGTCGACGCGCTGCGGCGCGACGGCGGACACCCCGACTTCACCGTGTACCCCGACCGGGAGCACGATATCTGGACGATGACCTACCGGGATTCCCGGCTGTATCTCTGGTTCCTTTCTCACTCCCTGCCGGGTGCAGTTCCCGGCGGTTCGGAGGCCTCCGGCGGCGATTCCACCGCTTCTCCGGCGGGCGCCTCCCCTGCCGCTTCGGGCCGGGTTTCCGGCGACTCGCGGATCGCGGCGAGCAGCGCGTCCAGTGACGCGCTCTTGGACAGGTAGCGGATCGCCCCTGCGCCCTTCATCGCCGCGCCCTGCTCGGATTCCGCCGACATCGACAGCCCGATGATCCGGGCGCGGGGATGCTCGGCGTGGATCCTCCGCGTGGCCTCGATCCCGTTCATGCCCGGCATGTTCACGTCCATCGTGACCACATCCGGCAGCAAGGACCGCACCATCTCCACCGCGGTGGCCCCGTCCGACGCCTCTCCCACCACCTCGATGTCGGGCTGTCCCAGGAGCTGCAGCGCGACCCCTTCCCGTACCACCGCATGATCATCGACGAGGAGAACCCGGATCTTCCGGGCCCCCTTGCGCGCCGTCCGTCGGTGGTCCTTCCCCGGAAGGGCAGGCGCCGCCGGCGTCCCGGAGTCCACCTCGGGGAGCTGCGGCGGCCGGGAGGGCAGGTCGGCGGGGACCCACACCTGGACCTGCGTGCCCTGGCCGGGCGCGCTCTGGATGCGCATGCCGCCGCCGATGACGTCCAGTCTCTCACGCATGCTGAACAGCCCGATGCCACCCGCCACGCGCCCCGGCGCGAAGGCGGCCACCGGATCGAATCCCACGCCCGCGTCCCCGACCGACACGAGGATGTGGCCGTCCGGCCTGCGGGACAGCTCCACGCGCGCTTCCCGAACACCCGCGTGCTTGACGACGTTGAACAGGAGCTCCCGCACCGACTGCAGGAGGGTGACCCGGGTTTCCTCCGCGTCCGCCCGGACCGGCTGCGGGCAGCTCACGTGCACCTTCAGGCCGTACTTCTCCTGCGCCCAGGCGCCCAGCCATCCCAGGGCCGTGCACAGGTCCGGTTCCGAGAAGGCGGGATGGCTGAGCTCGGAGACGAGGGAGCGGGAGACCGCGATGCTCTCCCGCATGAGGCCGCTCAGCTTCCTGGCGTTTTCCCGGTACTCCTTCGCGGGATGCGATTCGTGCATTCCTTCCAGGCCGTAGAGGGTGGCAACGAGGAGCTGCTGGATCTGGTCGTGCAGGAGCTGGGCAATCCGCTGGCGCTCTCTCTGCTCGGTCCGCACGATTTCCCCCGCGAGCGCCTGCAGCTGGGTGGCCTTCAGCTCCAGAGTCCGCTGCGCCTGGTCCCGCTCCGCGCGCGCCCGCAGGGAGGTGATGCCGAAGGCAAGGTCATCCGCCAGCTCCTTGAGGAGGGTCAACTGCCTCTGCTCGAACCCCGGGTGCTGGTCGGAGTAGATCACGAGGGCGCCGATCGCCTCCTTGCGCATGTTCAGCAGGGGCAGGGCGGCGATGGAACGATATCCCCGGGAGAGCGCCTCCTCCTTCCAGGGAGCCTCCGCGCCGAGGAGGGAGACGTCCCCGCTCACCACGGGGGCCTTGGTCCGGACCGCGCTGCCGACCGGGCCCCGGCTCAGCGCGGTGTCTCCCCATCTCTCCTGAAGCTTCGACAGGTAGCCGTCACGATCCCCCGCGGAGGCCACGCAGCGCACCGGGCCCGCGGGATCGTCCACCAGCCCGACCCACACCAGCGGGTAGCCTCCCTCGTCCTGGATGATCTGGCAGATGACGCCGGTGAGCTCGCGCTCGTCCGAGATCTGCACCAGCGCCTGGTCGCAGGCGCTCACCATGAGGAGGGTGCGGTTGGCGCTCTGCAGGTCCGAGGTCCTGCTGGCCACTTTCTCTTCCAGCTCGTCGTGCGCGCGGCGCAGCTCCTCCTCGACGCGCTTTTCCTCCGTGATGTCGCGGTCCACTTCCAGCACGCGCTCGACCCCGTCGATGCCTCGGCCCACCAGCTGGCGGGAAGAGACCACGACGCCCCGGCCGTCCTTGGTCACGTGCCCGGCCTCGCCGAACCACTCCCCCGCGTCCTGGAGTCTCCTCTCGAACTCCTCCCAGGGCGCCGGGGAGGGGGCGTGCAGCAGCTCGTGGATGCCCCGTCCCACCGCCTCGGCCTCCGACCAGCCATACAGCTCCTCGGCCCCCCGATTCCAGCTCTCGATGGTTCCGCCCAGTCGCCAGACGATGATCGCGTCGAACGAGAGCTTGAGCATCTCCGCCTGCCGGCGGAGCGCTTCCTGCGCCTGGCGCTGCGCCTGCTCCTTGTCGTAGGCCGCCGCCTTCTGCCGGCTGCGCCGGTAGAGCTCGGCGACGATGGCGAGGAACGTGCAGACCACGACGAAGAGGGCGAGCCCGACGTAGTTGGAGGTGCCGATGTGCAGGAGCGGCGGTCGGCCCGGGAGAAACCAGAACGCGAAGATGAGCGCCGTCGCCGTGGCGATGGCCACCAAGGCGGGCCAGAGGCCGGCCAAGAGGGCCACGATCATGACCGTAGGATAGAACATGAGATACTCGGGGAAATCCGGTCCCAGCCGGGCGGTGAGCGTCTCGCGGACCAGGAGGGCGAGCCCGACGGCCCCGATGCTTGCCAGGTAGCGGACGAGCGGACGATTCAGGGCTCTCTGGAGTTTCTCCCGCATCTGCTCCCTCTCGCCGCTATTGTAGCCCGGGGCGTTCACGCGCGGCCAGCCGCCTTGACCGCGGCGACGGGGGCCAGGCCGCAGACATTCGCCCGCGCCCGTGGCACAATCCGGTGGGTCCGGCCGGGGCCGTTCGCCGGCGGGGGAAGGGGGGCGCGGCGTGGAATGCCGTGCGGGGTGCGGCGCCTGCTGCATCATGCCGTCGATCTCGTCGGAGATTCCTGGCATGGCCGGCGGGAAACCCGCGGGAGTTCGCTGCGTGCAGCTCACGGACGACAACCGCTGCCGCCTCTTCGGGAGGGCAGGGCGGCCGGCGGTCTGTGTGCAGTTGAAGGCGGAGGCGGGGATGTGCGGCGCCAGCGCGGCGGAGGCCTTTCGCCTGCTCGCCGCGATGGAGGAGGCCACCCGTCCCGGGACCCGGGGACGTCAGCTTCCCTGACCCGCTCGGAGCGTGAGGTAGGCGAGGTGGGGCAGGAAGGTTTCCACCCCTGACCGCCCCAGCCTCGAGCGGAAGGCGGTCCCGGGGAACAGTTGTCCCCTGGTCGGATCCTGCCCGTCCTCGAAACGCGCGGCGAGAATCGTGATCCCCCGGTTTCCCGTCAGCCTCTCGAACCAGCGGGACACGTCGGCCAGGCCGGCGGTATCTCGCGCCGCCACCCGGCAGGCCACGAGGTTGAACGCGAACCGCGAGCGTGCAAGCCGGAACTGTACGCCGTACGGGGGACGGGGGAACCGGCCCGAGCCCCGGTAGGTCCCGAGCTCCTTCACCACCTCCAGCCGCTCGTCGTAGAAGAACCCGTAGTACCCCCCCGCTCCGTTGAGGACCGCTTCCCAGCGGTCGTCCATACCGGCGAGGACTTTTTCCATGTCGCCGGCTTCGCCGATGCCGTCCGCCGCCACCACGTCGAACCGCGCCACGGCCCGGGCGACCTCGAGGAGCCTGGCCGGCTGCCGTGCGCCCAAGCTGAGCGCGGCAATCCGGATATCCTGCCCGAAGAGGGAGAAGGCGGTGACCGATATAAGAAGTAAGACGATGCTGCCGACGCGGTGGAAGGATCGGTTCGAGCGTGTCATCACTTCATGTATCGGCAGGGAACCGGCGGGATGATGACCCGTTGACCGGTCCCGCACTCGGCGGTAGGTTGAGCAGGGGAGGGATCGAGATTTCATGCGGCCCGCGATGCGAATAGTCGTCCTGTTCCTGGCGTGCGTCCTCGGTGCGCTGGCCACCGGCGTATCGGAGGCAAAGGAGATCGTCTCAGGCGATCAGGCCAGGCCCGCGTTCAAGGACATCTGGGCCTACCTCCTGCAGGGGGAGGAGAAGGAGCTGACCGGCGCGGAGCCGATCACCCGTCTGTGCTACTTCGGCGCGAACCTGGCAAGGGACGGAAGGATCGCTGACACGATTGCGCGGCCCGCGGTCACGCTGAAGGACGGCCGGCAGCCCCGGATCGACCTGGTGATCGCCGAGCTGTCCAACTCCTCCCTCATGCACTTCTCTCTGGACCCGGAATATGGCGTGCGTCCCCTGCTCATAGACGACATCTGCCGGGTGTCGGATGTGTTCGACGGCGTGCAGATCGACTTCGAAGCGGTGTCACGCGACGACGCGGAGTACTTCTTCGACTTTCTCAAGGATCTGAAAGCCCGGCTGCCCGCCGGCAAGCTGCTCAGCGTTGCCGTCCCGGCGAGGACCACGCTCGTGACGGATGCGTACGACTACACCCGGATCGCCCCGATCATCGACCGCCTCGTCATCATGGCCTACGACGAGCACTGGAGCACCAGCGCGCCGGGCCCCGTTGCCTCGCTGCCCTGGTGTGCGAAGGTCGTGGAATACGTCCAGAGCGTGGTGGAGAACGACAAGATCGTCATGGGACTCCCCCTCTACGGCCGGGCGTGGCAGGACAAGAGGCTGTCCCGGGCCCTGCGCTTCAAGAACGTGCAGGACCTGGTGGCGGAGAAGAAGAGCACGCCCAGCTATGCCTCGGCGCTGGGGGCCTGGTTCGAGTACTCGGAGAGCGTGGTCGTCAAGGTGTTCTACGACGACACGCGCACGATCCTGGACAAGCTCGGCCTGTACCAGGCCAAGCGCATCTCCGCGGTGTCCTTCTGGCGCATCGGGCAGGGCCCGCCGGACCTGTGGAGCTTGATCAGGAGCGAAGACCTTGGGACGAGCCCGGATGGCGGATACGCGGAAGCCGTCTCCGGGACAGCGCCCATCGCCGTGCAGTAGGCGCGGGCTGCCCGGGCTATGCGGGCAAGAAAAAGCGGCCGGCGGTGGAAACGAAACAGGTCTGCAAGGTCTCGTTGAGACGGCGAAATGTCACCTGCGGTGACTGGCTTCGGGAAGAAAAGCCTTTGGCTCTCTGGAAAGAAGGAGTGTGTTGCCGGCCGCTCACGGGTACAAGGTAGACCGCACGGCTGACGGCTGGCCGTCATGCGGCCAATGATTCACGTGTAGAATTTCTTCTACGCCAGCCGAGCGCCAGGCCCCGGCTATATGTGGATAGCCCAGCCCTCCACGGCCCGCATCGACTCACCGACCGCTTCGGACAGCGTGGGGTGGGCGTGGATCATCGTGGCGATGTCTTCGGGCAGCAGCTCCGCGGTACGGGCGAGCAGGAGCTCGTGGATGATCTCCGTGGCATCCGCTCCCACCACGTGGGCGCCGAGGATCTCCTTGGTCTTCGGGTCGTAGATGACCTTCACGAATCCTTCCGACTGCTCGACGGCCACCGACTTGCCCGCTCCGCGGTAGGGGAAGCTGGCCTTGGCGAAGGCGATGCCCTGTTCCGCGGCCTTCCACTCGGGCAGGCCGAAGCTGGCCACCTGCGGCTCGCAGTAGGTCGCCCCGGGAATGGAAAGGGGGTCGATGCGGGGGTGCGGGGACTTTCCCGCGATGCGTTCGACGGCGATCTCCGCTTCTTTGAACGCCACGTGGGCGAGCAGGGGAGTGGCCACCACGTCTCCCACCGCGTAGATGCCGGGAACCTTCGTCTGGTTGTAGTCCCCCACGGGGATGAATCCCTTCTCGGCTGCGATCCCGACCTTCTCCAGGCCGATGCCGTCCGTGTTGATGGAACGGCCGATGGCAACGAGGATCTGCTCCGCGTCCACCGTGGTCCGCTTGCCCGCCTTGTCCTCCACTATCACGCTCACCCCGGAGGCACCCTTCTGAAGGGAAACCGCCTTGGTCCCCGTGGACATCTGGATGCCGCGTTTCTGGAAGGACCGGGCCAGGACCTGCACGGCCTCCGCGTCCTCCAGCGGGAGGATGCGGTCCATCATTTCCACCAGGTGGACTTCCACGCCGAAGGAGCTCCACACGTGCGCGAACTCCACCCCGATGGCCCCCGCGCCGAGGATCACGGCCTTCTTCGGCAGCTTCTTCAGCATGAGGGCGCCCGTGGAGGAGAGCACCTGCTTCTCGTCGAACTCGAAGCCGGGGATGACCTTCGGCCGGGAGCCGGTGGCGATGATGATGTTCTTGCCGGTGATCTTCTTTCCGTCCTTCAGGGTGACCTCGTTCTTCCCCGAGAGGACCGCGTCCCCGGTGATGAGCTCCGCCTTGTTCTTCTTCAGCAGGAACGCCACGCCCTTGGAAAGGGTATCGGCGGCCTTGCGGGACTTGTCGAAGACGTGGGAGTAGTCGAACCCTTTCACGTCCACGGCAATGCCCATCTCCTTGAGGGCGGGCAGGGAACGAAAGAGCTCCGCCTGGTGGATCAGCGCCTTGGAGGGGATGCAGCCCACGTTCAGGCACACCCCGCCCACCTTGTCCCGCTCGATGACCGCGGCCTTCAGGCCGAGCTGGCCGGCCCGGATTCCCGCCACGTATCCGCCGGGGCCTGAGCCCATGATGACCATGTCGAAGTCGAAAGCTGCCATGTATGTCCTCCGAAGTCCCGAAAAACTAAGCGAGCGCGAGCAGCGGATTCTCAAGCATGTCCGCCAGCTCCCTGAGGAACGCGGCGCCCACCGCGCCGTCCACGATGCGATGATCGCAGGAGAGCGTGACGCGCATCCGCTGGCGGATCACCACCGCGTCGTTTTCCACCACGGGCTCCTTGCGCACCGCCCCGACGGCGAGGATCGCCGAACCGGGCGGGTTGATGATCGCGGTGAACTCGTCTATGCCCGAGGCGCCGAGGTTGCTGATCGTGAACGTGGCCCCGGTGTATTCCTGGGGAGCGAGCTTCCCAGTCCGGGCCTTCTCGATGAGCTCGGCCAGCTCCGCGTCTATGGCGGCGATCCCCTTGTGCCCGCAGTCGCGCACCAGCGGCGTGATCAGCCCGTCCGGCAGCGCCACCGCCAGGCCGATGTCGGCCGTGGGGTGCTGGAGGATGTTCTCCCCGTTCCAGGTGGAGTTGACCCTGGGGTGCCGCGAGAGGGCGCGCGCCGCAATCGCCATGAGGAACGCGTTCACCGAGATCTTCTTCTCCCGGCCGCTGTTCAGCCGGGCGCGCGCGGCCAGGAGCTCGTCCATGCCCACCGCCACGGTGAGGTAGTAGTGGGGCGCGGTGTACATGGAATCCGACAGGCGCTTCGCGATGACCTGGCGCATGCGAGACACCGGGATGACCTGGTCCCCGGGCCCCGGCTGCAGGATCGGTGCCGCAGCGCGCGCCGCGGAAGCGGCGGCGACTGCGCCCGCGCCCCCGGCCATGCCGTCCAGGTCGCGCCGGACCACCCGGCCTCCGGGACCGGAGCCGCGCACGGCGCGCAGGTCGATGCCCTTTTCCTGGGCGAGCTTGCGTGCCAGCGGGGAAGACCTGATCCTGCTTCCAACGGGTGCTGGCGCGGGCGCCACGCGGGCAGGCGCCGGTGATGCAGCCGCAGGTCGCGCTGCTGCCGCGGGTCGCGCTGCCGCCGCCGCAGCAGGCTTGGAGGGGGCCGCCTTCGGGGCCGGAGCCGAGCCTGCCTCTGCCAGGAGGCCGCTGATGTCATCGCCCGGCTTGCCCACGATTGCGATCGTGTCCCCGACTTTCGCCTGGCCGCCTTCCGGGAGCAGGATCTTCAGCAGCGTTCCCTCGGCGGTGGACTCGTAGTCCATGGTCGCCTTGTCCGTCTCCACTTCGCACAGCACGTCGTCGCTGGCCACGACATCCCCTTCTTTTTTGCGCCAGCGCGCGAGGGTTCCGGTTTCCATGGTGGGAGACAGGGCGATCATCAGGACTTTCTCAGGCATACAGGACTCTCTTCGCCGCATCCACGATCTTCTCGAGCGACGGCTGGGCCGCGAGCTCCAGCGTGTGGTTATACGGCATGGGAACGTCCTCGCCCGAGACCAGCTCCACCGCGGCATCCAGGTCGTCGAAGCAGTTCCTGGAAACCAGCCAGGCCACGTGCGAGCCCACGCTGGCAAACGGCATGGATTCGTCCACCACGACGCAGCGGTTGGTCCGGACCACGGACTCGTAGATCGCGCGCTCGTCCAGGGGGCGGAGGCTTCGAAGGTCGATGACCTCCGCGTCGATCCCCTCCGCGGCCAGCGCCTCTGCCGCCTCCAGGACCATGCGGACCGGCTTGGAGTAGGTGACGATGGTCACGTCCTTGCCCTGGCGCTTCACGTCGGCGAGGCC
>Ga0153915_10002428_pt1 | contig 17029 bp, 14 predicted proteins | sample Opewatmetagenome_2_FD_107003 | JGI IMG/M metagenome (GOLD analysis project Ga0153915, IMG submission 107003) | Freshwater wetland microbial communities from Ohio, USA - Open water 3 Core 3 Depth 3 metaG | ecosystem: Environmental > Aquatic > Freshwater > Wetlands | place: USA: Ohio, Lake Erie...
GCGGCTCGTCAGACGCTCGCCGCTCCTCGTGGTCAGCGGCATGCTCCAGGAGGAGCAGGGAGTGCTCAACATCCGCGGCAAGCGGTTCGCCGCCCCGCACCCCGCCGCGGGCGCGTCGTTCGTCAGCTCACACGACTTCCACTGACCGGAGGGAGCCGCAGCCGCTAGGCGAGCGACGCCGCGAGCGCGATGCCGCGGCTCGCAAATATCCGCTCGATCGTCTCTCCCACCTTGTTGTTCGGGGTGGACGCGCCCGCCGTGACGCCCACCACCAGCGGGCCCGACGGAAGCCAGTCTCGCGCTACAACCTCCTGTTGCGAGCCGGCCGGCTTGTGGCGGATCGCCCGCGCCCCGGGGTCGATGCAGAAGGCGTCCTGGATGTGATAGGTCGGTAGCTTGGCGGCGCACAGCGCCGCGAGGTGGTTCGTGTTGCTCGAGTTGTATCCGCCGATCACCACGGCCACGTCCACGGAGTCCTCGAGCAGCCTGAGCACCGCGTCCTGCCGGTCCTGGGTCGCCGAACAGATCGTGTCGAAGCTACGGAAGTGATCGGCCACCGCCGCGGTGCCATAGCGCGCCGCCATGGCCCGCCTGAGCTCCGCGGCGATCGCCAGCGATTCGCTCGAGAGCATCGTGGTCTGGTTCGCGATGCCTACGCGCACCAGATCCCGCGCCGGATCGAAGCCGGGCGACGCCGCGGCGTGGAACCGCCCGAGCAGCTCGTCGCGCCCGTCGCCGCGCTCGATGTAGTCGCACACCAGGCGGGCCTCGGTCAGATCGCGCACCACCAGATAGCGCCCCGCCGGGTACTGCGTGACCTGGGAGGCGGTGGCCTTCGTCTCCTCGTGCTGGTACTTGCCGTGGATCACGGCCGTGAACCCGTCGCGGGCGTAACTCTCGACCCGCTTCCAGACGTTGAGCACCGAGCCACACGTCGTGTCCACCAGGACGCAGCCGACACCCTGCAGCCGCACGAAGTCCTCGCGGGTGACCCCGAATGCCGGCAGGATCACCACGTCCTCCGCCGTCACGGCGCTGAAATCGAACGTGCCCGCGGCGCTCCGGACGATGATCTCGATCCCCATCCCCGCCAGCTTCGCGTTCACGTGCGGATTGTGGATGATCTCGCCAACCAGGAAGATGCGCCGCTCCGGGAACTTGGTGCGGGTCTCGTACGCGTATTCGACGGCACGATCCACGCCATAGCAGAACCCGAACTCGCGAGCGAGACGCACGGTGAGGTCGTCTACCGTCAGGACGTAGCCCCGGACCTTGAGCTCGTCCACCACGGCGCTATGGTAGTCGCCCGTCAGGGCGCCTTGGATCTCCCCTTTGAGGCCGAACCCTTTACGGAAGTAGGTCTGTTCCACGGAGGTGGCGAGAATCTAGCTCCGGCGCAGGTCCTTGGGCAGCCCCGTCAGCTGCGGCGCCGTGCCAGCAGGGCCCGGGCCGCCTCCAACAGCGTGGACACGGCAATCTCCGACAGGCGCGGCGCCCCGATGCAGCGGTGTCGCGGTCCGATGAGCCCCCACCCTTCCACCTGCGGCTCCAGACCGAAGCCCACCGCGGACGTGCCGACCGCGTCGGCCAGGTGGAGGGTGCCGGTGAACTGCGCGATGAAGAGGTCGAGCCGGCGCTGCACCGCCGCGAACACCGCCAACGGGACGGCGGGGGCGATCACCGCCCCGGGAACCTGGGCCTTCACGAGCTCGGCCTCGCTGCGCTCCTCGCCCGTGCCGCACAGCACCACCCGGCAGCCGTCGGCATCCAACAGGCGCACCAGTTGCACGACCCTCGCCAGGGGCCAGGCCCGCACCGCGTGGCGCCGCGACCCGCGATGCGGCATCTGGAAGCCTACGAGCGGCCTCCCGTCCCGCCGCTCAAGCGTCGGTGCCACCTCGGCAGCGCGCCGCTCGGCCGCAGCGGGGACCATGAACACCGGGCGGATCTCGTCCGGCGGGAAGCCGAGCGCCGCGGCGGCGCGACAGTAGCGCGTCGTCTGGTGGAAATCGTCAATCCCGAGGATGAGGTTGGCTGCCGGGTGCGCGTACGTCGTATGGGTCACCATCCGGATCGGCGCGCCGCTCCATGCAGCAATCCATACGCCCGCCATGGACTCGGCCCTCAGGCTCACGCTCATGTCGAATGAGCCCCGGCCGAGCCACCACGCGAGCTCCGCCCAGCTGGCCGGGTCGCGGCGGAACACCGGCCCCTCCTCGCAGAACGGCAGACCGGCGAGCACCGCGCGGTTCTTGCGCCCCGCGACCACCACCAGCCGCGCGTCTGGCCAGCGCCGGTGAAGGGCCAGGAGCAATGGCGAGCAGCAGAGCAGGTCGCCGATCCGGTCGGTGCGCGAGACGATGATGTTCCGGGGCGTGAAGCCGTCGAGGTCGTGCACGGTTCGCAGCCTGCGGTCCAGCGGCAGAGCCAGCGCCCATGCGAAACCGGTCTGAACCGGGCGCTTCACCCTCTGCCGGATCCCCTTCAGGCGCGCCGGCGCCATCTCACCTCCCGCCGGAGTTTGAGGGGAAGAGCGCGGCTACCACCGCGGCAGCACCCTCCACTTGCGCAGCCAGGCAGCATAGAAGCCAGGGTTGAGGAGCGGCGTTCCGAGGGGGGCGCTGCGATAGCGCAACACGTCCCAACGTTGCCGCCCGATCCGCTCCGCCATCACGGCCGGGTGGCGGCCGGTCCAGCGGAACGCGAGGTCCGGACGCGCCAGGTCCTCGGCCCGCATCGCGCCCACGCGCCGCACAACCTCGGCGTCGTCATGGTACAGGCGCGCCAGCGCGAGAGCCTTCGCTTTGAGCGCCTCCGGGGCGAGCGCCCACCCGTAGTGGAAGATCCGTGCCCCGCTCGACCGCGTGGCCAGGCGGCCGCCGTCCCTGCGGCCAAATCCCGCCGCGTCCCGTACCGACTCCAGACGGCCGTCGTTGCGCACTAGCCGGCACTGCCGCCGGTACCGCACCGGATTCACGCGTCCGAACGAGCCCTCGAAGTGCAAGTACCGGAAGGTGAGCGCATCCACCCGCGGTCGGCCGTTCCAGCGCGCCAGCGCCGCCCGAATCGCGTCGTGGTCGTCCTCGTGCACCACCTCGTCGGCCTGGAGGTAAAACGCCCATGCGCAGCGGCAGCGCGCCAGCGCGAGGTTGGTCAGTCGCGAGAGTACCAGTCCCCGGCGCCGCACGCCCGCGTCCCAGTCGGCCTCGACGAGCAGCAGCCGAGGGTCGTGCAGGGCAGAGAGCGTTTCCCGGGTAGGGTCGTCCCCGCGGTGCACGAGGATGATCATCTCCTCGACCAGCGGCAGCAGCGATCGCACGGACTCCACGACCGGGTAGTCGCATTCCCTGGCACCGCGGACGATCGAGAAGCCCGACACCCGCACCTCAGGCGCCAAGGAACATGCTCCAAATCCAGTCCACCGTTCCGTGCGTCAGCGCCGCCGCGGCGAGCTTTCCCGTCCTCTGGTAGATCCACCCGTACGCCAGGCCCGCCACGGTGGCGAGCACCCCGTAGCCCCAGTTGGGCTGCGTCACGTGCTTGAACATGTGCAGCAGGCCGAACACTACCGAGCCCAGCACCAGCCCGACACGCGGACTCCAGATGCGCGAGAACGCCTCCTGGATCGTGCCGCGGAAGAGCATTTCCTCTGGAATGCCCACGAAGAGCGTCAGGCCGAGCAACCTGAGCACGCCGTGCGTGATCCCGAGCCACCGGGACTGGAACGAGAGAAACCCGATCGCGAGGCCGAGCGGGATCGCGATCAGGGCCAGCACGGCCACGGCGCCCAGCGCCAGGCCCAGCTCGCGTGGCGCCAGCCCCAGCCGGACATCGAACGTGCGCAGCGGATGGACGACGACCAGAAGAAACAGCGCCAGGACGATTGCGACCAACGGCCCAAGGCTCAGGTGCATCCCCCCGGGAACCGCGATCTGGAGCCCCCGCTCCCAGATGCCCCAGACTCCACCCAGCGCCACCGCCGCGACCAGCAGGCGCACCGGCGACGGTTCCTCCTGCCGGCCACGGCCCAGTACTGCGGTCGCCAGCCCCGCTCCCACCGGCCAGAGCAGGAGGTTGCGCCAGTTCTGACTGCCCGCGAGCAGGGCGGCCAGCATCCCGTACAGCGCAAGCGCGAACGGCACGTGCACCGCCAGGCTCGGATGCCTGGTCACGACCCGCCGGGCCCAGTGCTGGCACTCCGGTACCAACAGCAGCAGGAACGCTGCCGCGGCGACGAGGTTGAAAGCGAGCCACGGCCAACGCGCCTGGCCCTCGGAGCCCGACAGCGCGAGCAGCAACACCGTGACCGTCGCCACCAACCACCCGACCACACTGTCCCGGTCTCGCCTCACGGCGCGGCCCCGGCAGGCGGCTTCCACGTCTTCGCGTACCGGAGCCACGCGCTGTAGGCGGACATGGTCGCGAAGATGATGCCGGCCGTGCCGTCCAGGACGCCCAGCCGGAGCACGCAGCGAGCGAACACCTCCCACGGCAGCCGCAGCAGCATCCAGCCCCGGTACCGCACGCCGTGCTCCTCCTTCATCGCCGCCTGGATGTCCGTGTAGCGATTCATCTTCTCGACGTGCTCGGCCAGGGAGCGGTACGCGTGGTGCTCGAGCGGCGCGCGCAGCTTCCCCGGGCGCCCGCGAATCTCCACGTGCTCGTGCACCGGCACGGTCGAGAACCGGGCGCCCTCGCGCCGGAACAGCCTTAGCACCCAGTCGCTTCCCATCCCGCCGAACCGCAGGCGCCTGCCGAGAAAGAAGACGTCGCGCCGCACGAGAAACCCGTTCACGCCGGGGATCGCCCCGAGAACGCGTCGGATCTCTTCGCCGAGCGCAGGCGTCACCCGTTCGTCGGCGTCCACCGACAACACCCACGCTCCGGTCGCCATTTCGAGCGCCTGTTGCTTCGCAGCGCCGTAGCCCTCGAACCGGTGCTCGGCCACCCGCGCGCCCGCGGCGCGGGCGATCGCTACGGTGTCGTCCGTGGACTGGCTGTCGAGCACCACGATCTCGTCGACCAGGCCTCGCAGGCTCGCGAGGCAACCGGGGAGATTGGCCTCCTCATTGCGGGTGATGAGCACCGCGCTCAGGGCCGCCCGCTCCCGGGACGCACGACTCGTCGCCGTCAGGCGCACACTCCACGCCTGACCGCGTGATGAGCCTCGAGCGCCCGGTATGCGTCCAGCGTCCCGCCGACCGTGCGCTCGATGGAGAACTGCCGCACCCGCTCCCGGCCCGCTCTGGCCAGCCCCTCGCGGACGCGCGCATCGTCCAGCACGCGGATGATTGCCGCCCCCAAGGCTGCGCCGTCCCCGACCGGGGTCAGGAGCCCGTCCACGCCGTCTCGCACGACTTCCGTGACACCTCCCGCGGCCGTCGCCACCACGGGAACGCCCGCCAGCATGGCGTCCAGCAGGGTGGTGCCCAGTCCTTCGTCCCTGGAGCTCAGCACCGCCACGTCTGCCGCCGCGAGCAGCGCCACGGCGTCGTGCCGGAACCCGGTGAGCCGCAGCACGCCCTCGAGCCGGAAGGCACGGCGCGCGCGCTCCGCCGCGCCCACCAGCGGCCCGTCGCCGATCAACAGCGCCTGGATGCCGCGTCCCGCGTCCCGCACCGCCGCCACCGCCGCAACGAACGTCTCGGGATCCTTGTGGGGCGCGATCAACGCGGACACCATCACCACAAGCGGCCGCGTCCGGTCCACGCCCAGGGCCCGCAGCGTCGCTGCATCGGCCCGCCTGCCCGGGCGCGTGAGATCCACCCCGCTGCGGACCACGCAAATGCGTTCCGGAGCGATTCCGCTGGAACTGAGCGCCCGGCGCACCCGCTCCGAAACCGCAATGAACCGGGACGTGCGCGCGTACTTCCAGCGCGACAGTGGATTCCGCCGCAGCGGGAGCGCCACGCGCCGAGTCACTATCAGCTGCGCCGCTGTCCCCGCGCTGGCGAGCGCCGCGATGGCGACCGCGTGCGCCGCATGGGCGTGCACGACATCCGCCCGTGCGGCCTGCAGTGCGACGCGCAGACGGCTCGCGGCCCGCAGGTCCCATTCGAACGACGGCGCGAGCGGCACGACCTCTACCCCGGCGCCGGAGAGCTCGGCGGCCAACCGCGTGCACGGCCGGGCAGCCACCACGCTGCGGCAGCCCCGCCGCTGGAGGCCGATGGCGAGCGCGGCGACTTGGCGCTGTCCGCCGCCCCAGCTGCGCTCGGTGTCCACGTGGACGACGCAAGGCCATGCCTCCCCGGTGGTCATCGGAACAGGGACCTCGCGTTCACGGCCGCCGCCCCCAGGTGTTCCGGGCTACTGGGACGCACACGACCCCTTGGGGAGCACATGGAGGGGAAGGTGCGACCAGCGGCCCCGGAACGACACGTGAACGCCGGCCGTGTCGGGCGCCGTGAGGTCGAAGCTGCCGCTCACCGACCGCGACGCGTCGAGTCGCATCATGCCGCTTCTTGCGTACCAGGCCGCGCCCGCTTCCAGCGGACGGAACACCGCGGCGGCCGTACCCAGGCCGCCGAGCGAAGGCTGCACGGCAAAGGTGCGCGCAGCGCGGAGCGGCAGGGCAACGCGCATGGCGAACCCGCTGCTCCAGCTGCGGCCGATGGCTAGGACGAGGAGAATGCTGTCGTCGGGGCAGTATCCCGCCTGCCCGGGATCGCTCAGGAGCCGGGTGGAACCCCTGCCGACGCGCTGGACCACCACGCGACCGCCGGCGTTATGGTCCCTGTCGGCTCCGGAGCAGGCGCTGCACGCGGCGCCCGCCAGCCCCAGCGCCACGGCCGCGATGAGTGGCCTTCGCATCGCGGATGGAAGCTATGGACGCGAGCCACGCTTGCCTAGCGCCGCGCCCCGATCAGCAGCGTGACGATCCAGCTCGCCTTCGGCGCGACCGGTCGGGCGGCGTCCAGGCGCAGCAAGCCGTCCAAAAGCGAGACGCCGGCGCCGAGCGAGAACGCTGGCTGTCCGGCGAAGTGCAGCGCGCGCGGCGCGACCTGGCCGGCATCCGCGAACACGACGGGCGCGAGCGCGCCGCGCGTCAGACCCACGTCCAGCCCGAACGCCCACGCGGACATGCCGCGGAGGCTGCCGGCCGGGTAGCCACGCAGCGTCTTCGAGCCTCCCAGTCGGAACTGCCGCTGCGGAAGGCTGTCGCCGGCACCCGCGCCCACCCATCCCGACGCGGTGGCGTCCACTCCCGACGCCAGGCGAGCGCGTCCCGTCGCACTCATCCATCCTCGAGCGTACGTGCCTGCACCCGCCGTACCCTCGACGCCGACCCTCCAGTTGAGAGGCCGTGTGCCGCCGCCAAGTTCGACGCCCGCGACCCAGTAGCTCCCCTGGAGCACCGGCCCGTTCGGGGGAAAGCGGCCGTCGCCGCCCAGCAGATCGTTGAGGCCGTCGTGCGCGAGCCGCCGCGGCGCTGCTTCTTCCCCGTACCGCGCCTGGAGCGCCAGGTCGGCCGCCCGCCCGAGAGACCGCTGGTAGCGCAACTCGCCTCCCTGGACGAACACGTAGTCGCCGTCATCGCGCGCGAACCAGAGGGCGTCAAACGAGTTGGTGAAGGTGAGCCCTGGCGCGAGCGGGTCCGCATCTCGCATCTCGCGAAACGCCGTGACGTCTAGACGCGACGTCGGCAGGTCGCGCCGCAGGGTAAGAGAGGCCTGAAGACGCCCGTCGGTGAACGCGTAGCGTCCTTTCGCCATCAGAGAGATGAACGGGAGCCCCAGACGCCACTCGTACCCCGCGCCGAACGACGTGCCTTCCGCCCGGTTGTAGCGCCAGATGTCCGTGAAGCGGTCGAAGGCAAGGGCGAGCTTCGGTCGACCGGTCAGGCTGTCGGGCAGCCGCTCCAGCGAACTGAGCACGTCCTCGCGCAGCGCGCTCAGCCGCTCGGCGTCCGCCGCCGACAGGTCGAACTGAAGGGAGTCCGTCCATCCCTGGTAGCTGAGCAGCGTCGAGTCCGGCGGCACGTCCACCTCGAACCGGCCCCCAGGCCAGGTGCCCACCGTGATGCAACCCTCGCGCTGCGGGTCCGACTGCTCCTCCACCCGGGCTCCCATCTCGACGGTCGGCCCGCAGCGCCGGGTCACCTCCCCGCGCCGCCGTCGCGAGGCGCGACGCGTGGTATCGGCCGGCAGCGCGGTGAACGAGATGGGAGGGTTCTCGTTGACGCGTACACCGCGGAACGTGGTGATGAAATGCACCGGTATCACGAGATTCTTGAACCAGGGCAGCTGGATGTCGAGCGTCACGGCCTGGCGAAACGGCAACCAGTACCGCTGGTCGTAGAGCCCGTACTCCAGGTCAGCGGACACGCGTAGAATGCGCTGAACCAGCGCGTCGTTCCGGTTGGCCCGCGCCGTGTCACCGCGCGTGGGGCCGATCGAGTCCACCCAGAGGCGCCTGCCGATGAACACGAATGACAGGCGCACAGTCTCGGCCGTCTCCTCGTCGAGCCACAACTCGCCGGCAACCAGCGAGGCGTCGGCCCTCGTCGGGGTGACGCGGACGCCGATCGCCCGGACCGTCCTGCCCGGCAGGGACAGCGTTATCGAGTCGGTGATCGCGTAGCGATAGTAGGCGTCCGCCCCGGACGAGAGTGGATGGACCGCCGCGCGCTCCGGGAAATCCTCGCCCGACAGGAGCCGGATGCTGTCGCCCAGAAAGCGCGGAACGAACCACGGCCGCGTCCAGCTCGAGTTGATGTCCGCATTCCGGAACGCGGTGCGAAAGCGCCGCCCCACCGTGACGACCTTCACGTCGTTCGGCGCCTGCCAGGAGAGTTCGGATTCCTGCTCCTCAACGGCGATCGGCACGAACCGGGCGAACCCACCGGGCCCCAGGTCGGCATCGAGACGCGTCCGGAGCGTGGCGCGGTAGTCGTGCACCGCCGCGTCCTGCTGCCGGTGGCGCTCTCGCGCCCGGGCGATCAGGGCCGCAGTGGCAGAATCGGCGTACGGGCTCGCCGGCACCTGGAGCGACAGCAGCAGGGCGATCACCACGTTCACGCCTGGATCTACGAGGCGCCGGCGGCTGCGGTTTCTCCCCTACGCGCCCTCGGCCGGTGGACGGAATGCCGTGCCAAGGATTCTGCCCGAGCGTTGCTCACCCCAGGTCGCGAGCGCCAGCCCGCCGAAGATGACCGCCGCGGCCACACCCGCCCGGCCGGTGATCCGCTCTCCGAGCACCAGCGGCGCGCCGGCTGCCGTCATCAACGGCTGGAGGTACACGTACATGGCTACCAGGCTCGACGCCGTATGCTGGAGAGCCCAGATGGAGAGGTAGTAGGCGAGCACGGACGAGAAGAGCACGATGTAGCCAAGCCCCAGGAGCGCCCGGCTGGGAAGCAGCGAGAGATCCACGCCCCTCAGGGCCACGAGCCCGATCGGAATCATGATGACCGCGCCGAACGTGAAGACATGCGCCACCACGGTGACCGGGTGGTAGCGCTCGAGCAGCCGCTTCGACAGCACGAGATATCCGGCGTAGAAGCAGGTGTTCACGGCGATCAGCGCGTTGCCGAACGCCGTCGTGGGATCGAGGCGGATCCGGTCCGGCCCGATCAAGTAGACCGCGCCGAGCGCGGCCAGGGCGATCCCGCCCAGCTTCGGCCACGTGGCCCGCTCGCGCCGCAGCACCAGCGCTATGCCCAACGTGAAGACCGGGATGGTCGTGACCATGATGTTCGTATTGATCGCCGTAGTCCGCTTCACCCCTTCGAGGAACAGCAGCTGGTTCAGCACCACGCCCAGCAGGGCAAGGCCGGCCAGCGCCGCCAGGTCGCGCCGGCTCCGCACCGGCTCGCGAACCAGCGTGCGGTGTACCAGGAAGAACGCCACGGCGGCGCCTGTGACCCTGAAGAACACGATCCCCGCTGGCGAGATGCTCGGCAAGACGAACTTCGCCACCACCGTGAGGGAGGCGAACAGGAACTGCACGGTGATCAGGGCCAGATGGACCATCGCGTGACCTGCTCGTCCTTGACAGGCGATCCGGACGGGTTAGACTGACTGATCAGTCAATGCCGACTGGGTTAGCTGTGGCCACTCGGGACACGATAGTCGCCGCCGCGTGCGAAACCCTCGCGGCCCATGGCCTCTCCGCCTTGACGGTGGCGCGCGTCGCCAACGCAGCGCGCGTCTCCAGCGCCCTCGTGCACTACCACTTCGCGACCAAGCAGCGGCTGCTCGCTGCGGCGGCCGAGCAGCTCGCCGCTCGACGCACCGCCGGACGCACCGGGCCGCTCGGCTCGGGCAGCGGCCTTTCCTCACTCGACACCTTGTGGCTCAACCTCTCAGCCGGAGCGGAGCGAGGCGCCGAGCGCGCGTGGCACGATCTGGTGCTGCTGGCCCGCCACGACGCCGACATCCGGGCGTCGCTCGCGCGCGAGCGGGGTCGCGAGCGCGCCGCAACGGCGGCCGCGCTCCCTCGGCTGCTCGCCGGCCTCGGGTCGCGTCCCTCCATTCCGGCGGATGAGCTGGCAGCGGTCGTGATCGGATTCCTTGACGGCACCGTTCTCGCCCTAGCCGCCGGCGCTTCGCGCGACGAGGTCAGAGCCGCCTACGATGCTTTCTGGCTCGCGCTCGTGACCCTGGGTCAGGCCGCTCCGCCGGGCTGAGCAAGCGGCGCAGCTCCTCGAGCGATCCCGCGCGCACGGCGGCGTTCTTCCCACGCACGACCGTGAACGCGATCGGGCGGTCGAGCTGCGGCAGATCCTGGGAGCCGAGCGACCGGGCGAGCCGCTCCTTGAGCCGAACGCGCGCGATGCCGACCCCCGCCTCGATCTCGTAATCCACGCGGCATTCCTCGCCGGCGACGAGGACCGACGCCGGCAGCGCTTCCAGCGGCCGACGGCGCGCCGCCGGCACGAAGTCGTCAACGCTCAAGGCCAGGTCGGCCGCGAGGAAGTCGTCGAAGCGCCGCAGGCTCTGCAGCCTGCCCCCCAGCGCCGCGCGGATGACCGAGCCGTCCACGCCGGCCAGCGTGCCGCCGGAGCGCCGCCACAGCTCGCCCAGCCGTTCCAGCACGTGGCGCAGGTGGCGTGCGTCCTTATGACGCGCGACACCCGTCATCAGCGCCTCGACCAGCGCCGCGCGCGCTTGACCGGCCAAGTCGGGAGGAACGCGCTCAAGCGGCTCCGCATCCCGCTCCAGCTCGAAGCCGTGGAAGGACCGGCGCCGCACCGCCAGCAGCGGGAGCCGCCGGTGTCGAGGATCGTAGACCACCTCCGGAGCGCTCGGTCGCGCGTAGTTGCGGATCAGGTCGTAGGGAAGTTGCGTGCCTTCGATCGCTGCGCGTGGGACGCCGAAGCGGTCCGCGAAATAGCGGATCGCGCCCGCGATGCCGCCCCAGGTACCGCACACCGAGCCCCGCGAAACTCGCACCGGCTCGCCCCGCGCCATCTCCTCGTCGATCACGAGGTCGAACGGCATGACGCGCGCGATCAGATCCTGGAAGCGCCGCAGCATCCGGTCGTCGGCATAGGCGAGCGTGGCCGGCAGCCGGAGCTCGAGCGCGCGATACACCGATGCGAGTGCGAGCGCGGCATCCTCGATCGCCTTGACCAGCACGCCGCGGCGCTCGGCCCACTCCTCGAGGGAGTCGGCGAACAGGTGGCGCGCCAGCCCGTACACCTCGCCGAGCTGCCCGTGTTGGTTCACGGCCTCGGCGAAGATGTTGTACACGGTCAGGTGATCGGAGCCCGGCACGATCAGGCCGCGCAGCACGCGCTCCTCACGTGTCATGCGGTGGAGCGATTCGACCCCGGAGCAGGTTGCCACGGCCGGCACCAGATCGGCGTCCGCGTGGAGCAACAGCTCCGCCCACGGCCGCTCGACCGGCAGCGCTTCGACCTCCGCTCCGTACAGGGTGAGGCGGCCCCCGGACACGATCCCGCGGCCCTCCAGGCGTTGGAGTGCCGCAGCGTACGCCGCACGGTCGAGCGGGACCGGGAGATCGAGATCGGTCGCGTCCACTCCCAGCGCCGCGCAGGTCATCGCCACCCGCTCCACGTCGCCTGCAAGCTGGAACTCCGGCGGCCCGGGCTGGAGGTCGCTGAAGGAGATGTCCCGGTCGCTGAGGATCCACACTTCGCCGCCCTCGACGCGGCCATGCACCCGCCCTGCCATCTGGAGGATCTCGTTGGCGCCGAGTGGCAGGCGCGTGAGCACGTTGCGCCCGTGATCCACCACGTTTTGGTACCGCGCGTCGAGGATTACCACCGTATCGAGACCCGAGATGTTGAGCGCCGACTGCCCCGCCGCCGTCATGGCGAGGAGGAACGGCTTCCGGGCGGTTCCCTCGAGGAACGGCCGAATGACCCGGATCGGCTCGCCGCCGTGGTAGAACGCCGTGGTGAGTGCGGGCCATTGCGCGCCGACACCCTGCGCGACCGCCTCCACCTCGGCCCGCGTCGGCACAAACACCGCCACGCCGCGACGCTCACGCACCACCCGTCGGAGAAACCGCGCATCCAGGAACTCCTCCACCCTGGACGGGAGCACCCGCACCCGCGCGGCGCGCGAAGGGTCGAAGGCGGTGGTTTCCAGAACCTCGCGCGACTCCAGGTACCGGGCATAGAAGGAGGGATCCACGGTCGCGGAGAGCCAGATGAACCGGCATCCGGCCCGCTTGCCGAGCGCCAGGCACAGCTCCAGCTCGGCGGAGGTCTGGTGGATCTCGTCCACGACGAGCGTGTCGTCGCCGGTGAGCAGTCCGGCCTGGAACCAGCGGCGCGCGATGCCGGTGGTCACGATCACCACGTTCCAGAGCGGCGTCTCCGGCGTGGCTTCCCGCTCGCGGTTCACCACCCCCACCGCGAGCGGCAAGCCCAGCACGGTCTCCGCCATGGGGCGGATGCTCAGGGTCTTCCCGGTCCCCGTCCCCGCCACAACGCCGAAGCCCTCACCCCCGCCAGCCAGCGATCGGATCTCCGCCCCGTGCTCGGCTTCGAGCACGGTTTCGAGCGAGAGCCCCATCGCGAGCTCGATCGTTTCGCACGCGGCCCGGGTGGGGGCGATGACCACCACGCGGCCGGTCGGCGGCCGCGCGGCGTGGAAGGCTTGACGATCGGGTGGGAGGTAGTGGTCTCGACTCGGGTGCACCGGGCTCAGTCACCCAGGCAGACGCCGAGCTCGCGCGCGGTCGAGATCGTGTCGGAGTCGAGTGGCACCAGTTTCGGCTTGGCGAGGGCCTCTTTGAGCGCGATGTAGCCCACCGTCGGCGGCTGGTAGGAAACCATCACGCCGAAGATCTTGCTTGCGATGCAGCGCACCGCCGCCGCCCCGAAGCGGAGCGCCATCAGCCGGTCGAACGTCGTGGGAGTGCCGCCGCGCTGAAGGTGCCCGAGGGTGAGCGACCGTGTCTCCTTGCCCGTGCGTTGCTCGATCTCGCGCGCCACCGCGTCCGCGATCCCGCCCAGGCGCTCCATCCCACCGCCCGCGGCCGGGGGGCCCTTCAGCACCCGGGCACCGCCCTTCGGCACAGCGCCTTCGGCCACCACCACGACGCTGAACTTCCGGCCGCGCTCGTCGCGCTCCCGGATCTTCCGGCATACGCTGTCGATGTCGAACGGGATCTCCGGGATCAGGATCACGTCGGCACTGCCGGACACCCCCGAGTGCAATGCGATCCACCCGGCGTAACGCCCCATGACTTCCACCACCATCACGCGGTCGTGGCTCTCGGCCGTGGAATGCACCTTGTCCAGCGCCTCGGTGGCGGTCGAGACGGCGGTGTCGAACCCGAACGTGGCCTGCGTCCCACCCACGTCGTTGTCGATGGTCTTCGGCACACCGACCACGGGCAGGCCCTTCTCGTACAGCGCCTGCGCGATGTTGAGGCTGCCGTCCCCGCCGATCATGATAAGCGCTTCGAACCCGTGCGCCCGGAACGCCGCTATCAGTTCGTCGGAGCGGTCAACCTCCTTCACCGAGCCGTCGGGCTGCGTCACCGGCCACTTGAACGGGCTGCTCCGATTGGTCGTGCCGAGGATGGTGCCGCCGACGTGAGTGATGCCACGCACCTCGTCAGGTCCCAGCGCGACGACCCGATCGCGGCCCAGCAGCCCGCCGAAGCCGCGCTGGATGCCGTACACCGCCCAGCCCCGGTGCACACCCGCCAGCACGGCGCCGCGGATCACCGCGTTGAGCCCGGGCGCATCCCCGCCCCCGGTTGAAAGCGCTATGCGCACCGCTGTATCAGGTCCAGGATTTCGCCCGCTTGGGCATGCCGCCCCAGGGCCTTCTTCGAGAATACCAGCTTACCGTCCACCATGACCTCGAACACGCCGCCTGACGAAGGGATCATCTTCACCTCCGCTGACGGCAGGCTCTTGCGGATGTCGGCCGCCAGACCGGCGGCTCGCGCCTCGTAGCTTCAGACCACGCAGTATTCGATCGAAACGTGCATCGTTCCCCCGAAAGAGCTGTCTCGACGGCGTCACACTGTAGCACGCGGCGTGCCCCGGCGGTAGACCGCAACTTGACGCATCTCATGGTCTGACATACCGTGGGCTCGCCGCGATGTGCGCCCTCCAGCCCTCCGACTGGCGCCCACCGGTCATCAACCGGAAAGCGGTGTCTGACTGATCAATCAGCCAGTCGGCGAGCCTATTGGGAGGCAGCGTTTTGGACAAGAACACGGCGTCAAGGCGGGAGCGGGGCGCCCAGCAATTCCTGAGGGTCGGCATTGACCTCGCGGCGCTCGCAGCACTGGCTTACGTGGTTTTGACCGGCGCGCTTCCACGTCCGTTTCCAATCGTCGAGTTCGTGCTGCTCATCGGCGTGGCTGCCGCCACCCGCTGGTTCGGGCTCCCGCTGCCGGGCAAGGGGTACTCCTCGTTCGTGCTCGGGGTGGTGCTCTTCGCCGTCCTGCGCCACGGCTGGGGATGGGGTGTGCTGGTCGCCCCCTTCGGGATGCTCAGCGGGGACCTCCTGCTGCGGAGACTGTGGCTCCGGTCTGCCGTCGCCAACGCGGGGCACCTGACCTTCGGGACCGCCGTTGCCGGATTCGTGTACGATGCCATCGGCGGACTGCACGGGGCCGCCGCGTTCCTGCCCTCCAACGCCCTGGCGTTCGCGCTCCTCGCGGTGGCCCTGCCGGTGGTGGTCAACGCGACATTCTATGGTGAGCTGTCGCTGTCAGAGTTCAAGGCATGGGTCGACCTGCGATTGACGCTGCGCTGGGAGTCAGTGGTGTACCTGCTCAGCGCCGCGCTTGCGCTCGGGTGGCTGGAAGTGGTCACCCGTCCGCTGCCGGCCGAACTGGCGATCGGCCTCGCCCTTCTGCTCGTCGGGCTGACCATTCTCGCCCACTGGGTCACCCGCAAAGGGATTCGCGCCGACGAACTGGGACTGGTCGAGCGGCTCTCCAGCGCCATCGCGAGCGACGTGAACCTCAAGGGCAGCTTCGGCGCCATCGAGCGGCTGACCCTGCGGCTGCTGCCGTGGGATCGGATGGGCTTCTTCCGCTTCGACGCGACCAGCAACGATTTCCAGCCCGTGGTGGATTCGGCCACCGGCCGAACCCCGGACAGCCACCCCTCCCCGGAGCGCCAGATCGTGGCGGAGGCGCTGCGACGCCGGAAGCCCGTCGTCTCGGCGGACCTACGGCGATTCGGCGCAGGCAAGGCACCGGAAACCGGATCTGAGATCTTCATCCCGCTCTACCAAGCCGACCAACTGGTGGGTGCCTGGTCCATCCGCCACGGCGATACCGGCATGTACCGCAGCTCTGACGCGGCCATCCTCGCCCTGGTCTCGCCGCAGCTCGCCCTCGCCCTGGCGATCCATGACGTGCTCGGCCCGCTGCTGGAGTCCTCGGAGCAGACAGCGGGTTACGTGGAGCAGCTGACGGCCACGAGCGAGGAGATCCATGCCAGCTCCGAGGAGGTGGCGGCGGCGGCCGCGGGCGCCGAGGCCGGCGCGGCGAACGCCACCGACAAAGTGGCCCGAGCCGAAGAGACAATGGTGCAGTTGCGCGCCGCGTCCCACGACGCCGCCCTCGCCGCAGAAGAGACGCTTCGATCCGCGGAGGAGATGGAGCGCTCCGCGCAGGCCGTCCGCGGGGCGACTGCCGCAACGGCGGCGAATTTGCAGCGCATCGGAGCGACCGTAGTGGAAAGTGTGGCGGAAGTCGACCGCCTGCGGGACGCGTCCGAGCAGGTCGTGCGGTTCGCCGAGACGATCGGTGGCATCGCCAGCCAGACCAACATGCTTGCCCTCAACGCCACCATCGAAGCGGCTCGCGCGGGCCAGCATGGGGCCGGCTTCGCGGTGGTGGCCGACGAGGTACGACGCCTGGCCGAGGAGAGCGCAAACGAGGCGCAGCAGGCCGGCAAGGCCGCAACTGACACCCGCCGCGTGCTCGATCACGCGGCCGAGCTGCTCGAGAAGATGCGCTCGGAAATCGAGGACGTCGCCGCCGCGGCGGGCCGCTGGATCGCGGAGCTCGAGGGCATCGTCCGGGCGGCGGAGACGGCCGCCCATCTTTCGAGCCGGATGGTGGAGTTCCCTCGGCGGAGCGCAGAGCGGGCCGCGGAAATGCAAGCGGTATTGTCGGAGGTACGGGCGGCCACCCAGGCCTCGGCCGGAGAGGCCAAGGTGGTGGCCGCTGCCGCGGCCGAGCAGCTCAAGGCCATCGAGGACCTGGCGAAGAGCGCTATTGAGCTGTCGGCCAGCGCTGAGCGGCTCGCCGCCGCCACGCGGTTTGTGAAGGGATAGCTCACGCGCGCCGGGGTTGCGCTGGCCCAAACGACGCGCCAAGATTGTCGGGGCGTTCGAGGTTTCCAGGGCCGTCGGCCGAGAGGCTGGAAGCGGCCTGGAAGCCGTTCTTGCGCTTGCCGTGAGCGGCCCGTACTGTGTGCTAGCGCTCCACGCTCGATCAAGGTTGGGCGCCCGGCCGCCAGTGCAGCGCGCCGTGAAGTTCGGTGGGAGCCGGCGAGGTCAAGCGCTTCGCTGGAGCCGGACTAACATTCGCGAGGAGATTCACCATGCGAAACCGAGTAATGTTGGCGGCA
>Ga0153915_10002429_pt1 | contig 17025 bp, 14 predicted proteins | sample Opewatmetagenome_2_FD_107003 | JGI IMG/M metagenome (GOLD analysis project Ga0153915, IMG submission 107003) | Freshwater wetland microbial communities from Ohio, USA - Open water 3 Core 3 Depth 3 metaG | ecosystem: Environmental > Aquatic > Freshwater > Wetlands | place: USA: Ohio, Lake Erie...
TAGTTCTGAACACTCCGCCATCATTTCCGAAATAAATTATATTCGGATTAGAAGGATTGTAAAGTATACAATGATGATCCGCGTGAGAATAATCTGGTGGTCCCTCAGGCTCTCCGGGTGGTATAGCCTGACCAAGGTACCAAAGGTACCAGTATGATTTTTGTGTAAAGCTTGCACCGCTGTTTGTTGATTTATAAAGATCTATTCCGCCCACAATTATTTTCGTCGGATCATTCTGATTTATTCCTACAAAGTGTGAATACCAGCCCTGATAATCTGCATAATCGAGAGTCGATAAAGTTGTCCAGTTGTCTCCATAATTCGTCGTTTTCAGAAGCTTTGTGCCCGCCCCATTTGATGAACCCATTCCTACACTTGCGAATAGTATTGAAGGAGAAGCATTATAAATTTCCAGTAATATTTTTCCATTAAAGTTTGTTGGCACACCTGAGGTCAATGGTACCCAGCTGGCACCATTATCGGTTGTTCTGTAAATTCCTTTTCCGGTGCTTCCGCTGTTGCCGCAGGCAATCCAAACCATATTTGTATCAGACGGATTAATTCTTATATCAGTTACCATTATAGTTGAATTCATTACTTGCCAGGAAGCTCCTGCATCGGTAGATTTATAAGTCCCTTCAGTAGTGCCTGCCCAGATAGTATTGGGATTAAGTGGATTTAGTCTGATAACTTCAACCCCTCTCTCCTCGTTGCGAGTCCAGTCAAGACTTTTTGTCCAGGTAAACCCATAGTTTGTAGACTTAAGAATTCCAATCCCATACGAACCACGGGTCTCTCTGATCGTAACGCCGCCAAATGAATTCTGATAGTTATAAACTTCACCGCTGCCGATATAAATTATATTTGAGTCGTTAGGAGGAATTGCTATAGCGCTAACTCCCAGCACGGGATATCCCGTTGGTATCATACTCCATGCCTGTGCCCCGACACCTCCGGTATAACTTCTCCATAATCCGCCGCTTGCAGAACCCGCGAACATAGTATTCAGATTTTGAGGGTTAAATGCCAGCGCGATTGTCCGTCCGCCGATATTATGCGGTCCAAGTGTCTGCCATTGATCCGAATCCATGGATTCTGATTTCTTTAATGATGCTGCAAATTTTTGATATTGCTTAAAATATGTTTCTGAGGGGATTTGTTTATATGGATAAGCCCTTTGTTTACTCCAAAATTGCAGTTGCTGCCAGGCATCAGACGTATGAGGTACAGGTTTGACGTTAAAGATGGAGTAAGAAATTATTAATGATAGTATAACAACTATTGAAAGCAGTAAATGTTTAATTCCCATATTTGCCTCAATTAAAGAATTATGAAAAAACGATTTAATTTAACAATATCGATTTTCATTAAAAAGCCATTTCCCTTATGGTAAGTTGTGCTGTACATCTTATAGTACGGGTTTGAAGGATCTTTCAATGAATTTGAAATTTTTATACTTATCCAGTAAGAAAGCCATTTTTGACTTTTTTTCGATGTTTTATAATTCAACTCTAATTCCCCTGTAAATGTCTTTTAATACAATTCGAAATAATACAAAACCATTAATAATAATTAATTCTTTTTTAAGCTTGTATTCATTTAATAAGAATAACTTTTCCGTGTAAACAAAATGTTATTATTAATTATTTATTCGAAAGGTAAGTTCAATGAAAAGCCGCTTAATCTTTGCTCTATCGGTTGCAGTGATATTTCTTGCTACAAGTGTTCTTAGTTATTCTCAGGAAAATACTACTTCCACTCAGAAGCCTACTAAGCAGACACAGGAAAAACAAGTTACACCTACTACTACTAAGGCACCCAAAACTATGTCCAAAATGACAAAGACAACCAAAAAGGTAGAAACAACCAAACCGGTAACTACAACCCAGAAATCAACTAAAGTTACCGAGCATAAAGTTGCCAGCAACAAGGTGTCGAAAACAAACAAGCATGTAGCTGTAAGAAATCACAAAAAAATGGAAAAAAGAACAACCAAGCCAGAGAACGAAACTCCTCAAAAATAGTAGATTTACACATTTAACTGTAAATTTAGAAAGGAGAGTGTAAAAACTCTCCTTTTTTTTTATCTTTAAGGTATGAAAATTCTTGTTGTTGAAGATGAGAAAAAAGTAGCCTCTTTTATAAAAAAGGGGTTGGTAGAGGAATACTACACTGTTGATCTGGCATACGATGGGAGAGAAGGCCTGAAATTCGCTTTCCGGGAAGAATATGATTTAATGATACTTGATGTTATGCTTCCTGTTAAAGATGGTTTTACAATGGTTAAGGATATCCGCTCTGAAAAGATTGATACCCCTATACTTTTATTAACTGCAAAAGATACAACTAAGGACATTGTCGAAGGTCTTGATTCGGGTGCGGATGACTATCTGACTAAACCATTTGCTTTCGAAGAACTTCTTGCCCGCATAAGAGCTTTATTAAGGAGAAATGAAGGAAGAAAATCTCTGAAATTAGGTGCCGGTGATCTGGTACTGGATACTCAATCTCATAAGGTAACGAGGTCCGGCCAGGAAATAACTCTTACACCCAAAGAATACTCCATACTTGAATATCTTTTAAGAAACAAAAACCGCGTCGTATCCCGCACTCTGCTTTCCGAACACGTATATGATTATCATTTTGATTCCGATACAAATGTAATCGATGTTTATATAAACAAGTTGAGGAACAAAATTGATAAGCAATTTGATACCCCTCTGCTCCATACTATCCGAGGCGTCGGTTATATTATAAAAGACGAATAATCCATATCTGTCCGGAATAAATCATTATAAGAAAAATCCCAATCTGAATTAGAGTGAGTGTACCCGATGGAATGAGTTTCTGACTGCCACGATACAGAAATTGAATGGATCGTCTGGACCGTGGCAGCCCAGACTTCTACCCGGCCAATTCTGAATAATTAATTTTTATTAATAGTTCTTTAAGAGAATTTTAATACTTAAAGAATAGCTTTGTATTGTAAAATCAATGCATAACCTCCTTTAAGTATCATGCATAAAATAAACAGAGAAATTATGACTGGTTAAATAGGAGCGAATGATATCCGGTAGAATAAGGAGGGCAAGAGGAGAGCGATTATTCAGCTCTCCTTTTTTTATTAATAATTGTAAAGAAATAAATAATACTGTATAATACGGAGTGTACGTTTGGGCAAGTTAATGAAATTAAAAAATAATATTAAATCCACACGATTTAAAACTACACTCTGGTACTCCGGTCTGTTTCTGCTGCTGGAAGTTACAATCGGCTTAACAGTTTACCTTTACCTGAAACAAAGTCTTGAAACGGACTTAAATCATTCGCTCAGTAAACAGGCCGATATGATTTACAATTTTGTTGAGGAGAGTAAAGTTGATCTTTCAAGCTTCGAACCCGATTCGGTATATTCCTCACCTGATGAACTGGTATATGATCTGATATTTGAAGCTGTTGCATTAAATCCGAGGAACAGTTATGTACAGGTAGAGTTGAATGACAAAATGCTCTTCAAAACCCAGAATCTTGTTGATCAGAATATCCCGTTTCCCAACATCTCGCAGGATAAAATTGTAATAAGGGATATTCAGAACAACAATCTTTCCGATTACCCTATCCGTGTAGCATACCTGAAAAAGAACAATTATGAGATTACAGTCGCATACCCTTCACATCTTATTGATGACACTCTCGGTAGTCTTACTGAAATTTATATTATAATTGCACCGCTTTTCTTTATTCTGTCAATCTTAGGCGGTTCGTTTATTTCAGCAGGCGCTCTTTCAAGAATGGATAAAATAACAAAGAAGACGGATGAGATAACCACAAAAAATCTTAATGAAAAAATTCCCGGTGAAGAATTTAATGATGAATACGGCAGACTCGCACTGACTATGAACAGGATGATTAAAAGGATAAAGACTTCACTTGATTATATGAACCAGTTTTCCATTGCTGCCTCGCATGAATTAAAAACTCCTTTAACAATTCTGAGAGGCGAAATCGAGGTTACATTACGGCACCCTAAAGTATCGGAACAATACCGGGAAATCCTCAAAAGTAATTATGAAGAGGTATTAAGACTTATAAACATTGTTGACCGCTTGTTTTTAATTTCGCGTTTTGATAATGATCGTGTAAGTGTAAACAAAAAAAGAGTAAATCTTTACAGTTATCTTGAAAAAACACTTGGAGCTCTCGAGTACCTTTCCTCCGAGAAAAATAATCCGCTGGAGCTTGAAATTGAGGATAATATTGAAGTTGAACTTGATCCCGATTTAATGCTTCAGGTGTTTACTAATTTAATTGATAACGCAATAAAGTACGGTTACGAGGATGAGCCCATAAAAGTAAAAGCGTGCAGGCAGAATAATAAAATTAAAATTGCAGTTATAAATAGAGGGGAAGGAATCCCTTCTGAAGACACTTCCAGAATCTTTGACAGATTTTACAGGGTCGAATCTTCAAGAAGCAGGAAAACAGGGGGTACGGGATTGGGGCTTTCGATAGTCAACTCAATAATAAAACTCCATAATGGAGAAATTCATGTAATCTCTGAGCCAGGTAAAGAAACTGAATTTTATTTCTTACTAGATTCACCCGTTAATCACTAAAAAATACTATCCTTATTAATTTACCCCTGATAATTATTAAGGCAAGCATCTTTATGATTCCAACTTAAGCAGAACAGATTACCCATCAGAATAAGGTAACCACTTACGTAACTTCATTTCAAGCATTTGATTTTTAATCAACGCCTGATTCTATTATACCTGCAGCTTTTATTCATTGAAGATAAAGCAGTAAAGACTTAATTTTGAGGTTTAATTATTCAATGAATTGGGAGAAAACTTGATGTCAAATGCACATTTCAAATTACCGGTACCGGTAAATGAGCCAATATTAAATTATAGTCCGGGAAGTCCGGAAAAAGCCGAGTTAAAAAAGAAGCTTACCGAGTTACAATCAAAAGAAATAGAAATTCCATTAATTATTGGTGGTAAAGAGATTAAAACAGGAAAAACTGTCGAGATCAGGGAACCGCATAACATTTCAAAGAAATTAGGAGTATACCATAAAGCCGGGGAAAAAGAAGTTAAGATGGCTATTGAAGCTGCTCTGGAAGCCAGAAAATCATGGGCTTCAATGCCATGGGAACACAGAGCATCTGTTTTTCATAAAGCAGCTGAACTGCTGTCAGGACCCTGGCGTGCGTCCTTAAATGCTGCAACAATGCTGGGACAATCGAAAACCGCTTATCAGGCTGAAATTGATTCGGCTTGTGAACTTATAGACTTCTGGAGATTTAATTCTTATTACATGACTCAGATTATGGCTGATCAACCCTATTCTCCGAAGGGAATGTGGAACAGGCTTGAGTACCGACCGCTCGAAGGATTTATCTTTGCCGTTACACCATTTAACTTTACATCAATAGCAGGGAATCTGCCTACAGCTCCTGTGATTGTTGGTAATGTTTCTCTGTGGAAGCCCGCATCAAGTGCTGTTTATTCCGCTTATTATTTAATGAAATTGTGGGAGGAAGCGGGTTTGCCTGCTGGAGTTATTAACTTTATTCCCGGTTCCGGCAGTCAGGTTGGTGATCCGGTTCTTGGAAGTCCCGATCTTGCAGGAATACATTTTACTGGTTCAACAGCTGTATTCCAGGGAATGTGGAAAACGGTAGGAAATAATATTCATAAAGCCAAGTATTATCCGCGGATAGTAGGAGAAACCGGAGGTAAGGATTTTATCTTTGTTCATAATGCTGCGGATGTTGATGCATTGGTAGTTGCGGCTATTCGGGGAGCCTTTGAATATCAGGGACAGAAATGTTCGGCCGCATCAAGAATGTATATACCAAAATCATTGTGGAAAGAATTTAAAGAAAAGTATGTCGCTAATGTTTCTAAAATAAAAATGGGAGATGTACAAGATTTTACGAATTTTATGGGGGCTGTGATTGATAATGCTGCTTTCAACAGTATTAAATCATATATAGATTTTGCAAAAAAATCCAGCGAAGCCGAAATAATAACAGGCGGAAAGTGTGATGATTCAAAAGGATATTTTATTGAACCCACTACAATCGTTACAACCAATCCCGCATTCAAAACTTTACAGGAAGAGATTTTTGGTCCTGTATTTACTATATATGTATATGATGATAAAAAGTTCGATGAAACTCTTGATCTCTGCAACAATACTTCTCCGTATGCATTAACAGGAGCTATATGGTCGCAGGATAGAGATGCACTCATAAAAATGTCTGATAAACTCAGAGATGCTGCAGGTAATTTCTATATAAATGACAAGCCGACTGCTGCTGTCGTTGGGCAGCAGCCGTTTGGAGGAGGACGGGCCTCAGGTACAAATGATAAAGCCGGTAGTGCGATGAATATAATGAGATGGATGACAGTTAGAACTATAAAGGAAACTTTTGTCCCGCCGAAAGACTGGAAATATCCGTTTATGAATGAAAAGTGATTTGAACCAGCGGGACAACCGAACAGGTTGTCCTGCTGTTTAATTAATGGGCTGGTACTTCTTTTTTAATCAATTCTACAAACTCTTTTTCTATTTCCGATCCCTTATTTCTTGAATACCATAAATGAAGCTTTTCCATCCATTCCTGCTTCTGCAATCCCTCTTCCTTCCATTGATTTATTAATTTCACTGCAGCTTGAGGACGCGGGCCCCATCTGAACAATTCTTCGCCACCTTTATTAAATGCTATCAGTTTAGGAATGCTCCGGGTACCGTTTGTTAAATATTGATCCATAATATCAGGATTAGAATCCCGCAATAAAATTTTCAAACTGATTAGAGAATTTTCCCGGGTAAAAGCTGTGATATAAGGAAGATTTTGTGCTGAATCCCCGCACCAATTTTCGGTAATTATCATCCATAATTGTGGTTCGGTAACTTTTTCGAGGATATTCTTCAGCTCCGCGTTTATTTCATAAGTGCCGGTTATTCTTGAACTTCTTTTCAGGTTTAGAGATTTGAAGTTAAATCCTTTTAATTTTTCTTCCGATAGGTCAGAACTATTTGTGTTCTCAATTTCATCAATGGTGGCGACTACGTACTCCTCGTAACTCATTCCTTTTTCAAGCAGACGATCTTTAATATCTTTAAAATTCATTTCTCTTTCACTTTAAATCAATATTTGAATTGGTCTTACAATTAGAAGCAAATATTGAAATTAAGGTTCAACAATTGTTTCAGCAATAGTAATTTATATTATAAAAATGGAAGTGTGAATTGTTGCAGAGTAAAGAACCTGCTATCGTGTTTTACGTCTCCTTTAACTGTGATTTCCGGCTCATCCTTAAGCTTATTTATTATAAGATCATTACAAATTTTTAACTTTCTTTAAACAATAAAAATTTTAATTTACTGGTCCGAATAGTAGGAAGTTTTATACATGGTTACCGCCACGCGATATTTTACTCCGGAAGAAGCCCGCCGTACACTTCCGCTGGTAAGAAAAATTGTAAAAGATATTTTAAATTCCTCACGGGAAATCAGGCTAATTGCTGAGGATAAAGACGGAATTATCGAAGATGATCCCCAAATCAGAAAAATGATGAATGATATAAATGGATTTATAGCTGAACTTGAAGAAATCGGATGCTACTACAAGGACTGGAACTTTAACACCGGATTGGTGGATTTTCCTGCCATTATTGATGGGAATGAAGTTTTTCTCTGCTGGAGGAACGATGAGGATGAAATTAAATTCTATCACGATATCGAAGCCGGATACGCCGGAAGGAAACCTATTCCCGGGAAGTATTTCAATAACAATTAAGAATTGTCTTAAAAAGGAATCCTGGAAAGGAAAATAATTTTTATTCTTTCTGCAGTTTGAATGAAGCAGATGCTGAAGCGGTACTGCCCGTTTCAGCATCTTTAATATTAAATATGAGCTTATAATCTCCATCCTGATAGGTTGAATCAAGATCAAACTGAACTTCTACAGGAGCATCCATAAATTTTTCGTCATTTACTTTATCTTCGGTTTTGCTGACAATGGATTTTATTGTTTTACCGTCCGGCTTAACAAGATCAATAGTATAACTGATTCTTGCCGTGAATTTATTATCCTTTTCTCCCTGCTTAAATCCTTTCACACGGGTAGTGGCATCAACTTCCCAGCCGTTTTCAAGATAGTATGCAAATGCCTCCGCATTAAATACTTCCAGCTTTTCCTCTTTTTTTGAACAAGCACTTAAAAGAAAAAGAAGACTAATTACTGAAATTATTAATGCTTTCATTTATAACTCCTGCAAATTTTAATAAATAATATTAACCGTTCTTTTTCTGGAAATCTTTCATAAAGCTCACAAGGTCCTCAACACCCTTTTTCGGGAATGCATTATATATCGAAGCTCGTAACCCGCCTACAGAACGGTGTCCTTTTAATCCGCTGAAACCGGCTTTAGTGGCTTCATCAACCAGTTTCTTCTCAAGTTCTTCGGAGTTAAGATTAAAAGTAATGTTCATTAACGACCGGCTGTCTTTATCAGCGTGACCTTTAAAGTAACCGCCGCTCTCATCAATACATTTATAAATAAGATCAGCTTTTGCTTTATTAGTTTTGTACATTGCATCGAGTCCGCCGTTCTTCTTTAACCACTTTGCAGTCAGTCCGATAAGGTAGATACCGAATACTGTAGGGGTATTATAAAGAGAATCATTCTCAACGTGCGTTTTGTAATTCAGCATTGTGTGAAGTGAATCGCTGCTCCTTTCGACCATATCCTTTCTGATTATAACTAATGTAACTCCCGCTGGTCCCATATTTTTCTGTGCACCTGCATAAATAAGGGCATACTTGTTTACATTTATTTTCCTGGAAAGAATATCGGATGAGGCGTCGCATACAAGCGGAACATTTCCCACTTCGGGTTCATATTGAAATTCCGTACCGTATATTGTGTTGTTGGAAGTAAAATGAACATAAGCAGCTCCGGGATCAAACTTTAACTCCTGCTGTTTAGGTATTCTTTTGAAATTCCCTTCTTCTGTTGAGGCAGCAATGTTTATAGTACCCACACGTTTTGCTTCTTTAAGTGCTTTCTTCGACCAGCTTCCGGTAATGATATAATCAGCTTTATTAATCGGCGGCATTAAATTAAGAGGTACCATAGAAAACTGAAGACTTGCTCCTCCCTGCAGAAACAGGAGAGCATGATTATCATCTAATCCCAGAAGTTCTTTTAAATCTGCCTTAGTATCAGCGAGTATTTTATCAAATGTTTTTGAACGGTGACTGATTTCAAGTATTGACATTCCCACACCGGGAAGAGCCATTAAATTTTCCTGTGCTTCTTTAAGCACTTCTTCCGGCATAACAGCCGGACCGGCACTGAAATTATAGATTCTTTTTTCCATATTTTTCTGCTTTCCTTCTTATTACCTATTTAAATGAATAATAATTTTTTAAATTGTATGTACCAATAACCCATCCCTGAGTTTAGGTTCAAACCAGGTTGACTTTGGAGGCATTATTTCCCCGGCATCGGAAATTTTCATAAGGTCGTTTAAAGTAACCGGGTAAAGTGAAAACGCTATCGCGGCTTTTCCCTGGTTCACAAGTTTTTCAAGTTCTTTGGTGCCGCGGATTCCGCCTATGAAATCTATTCTTTTATTTGTTCGCGGATCATCAATGTTTAAAATTGGGTTTAACAGGAAATCCTGCAATATGCTCACATCAAGTGTTTCAGTTACCGATCTGGAAAGAGAACTGCTTGCAAGAACAGAATCTCTTACTTTCAACATGTACCATTCCCCATCCAGGTACATACCATAACTTCCTCTGGATGCGGGTTCCTTTTTTATTGACTTCTCCACAACAAATTTTTCACTAACTCTGCTCAGAAATTCCTCTTTTGAGAGTCTGTTCAAATCAGCTACAACCCGGTTGTACGGCATAATATGTAACTGTCCGGCGGGGAAAATAACAGATATAAAATAATTATACTCTTCGTTGCCAGTATGATTTTTATTACTGGATTTCTTAACATTCCTTGCTCTTGCTGCACTTGCTGCACGGTGATGCCCATCGGCAATATATAAATGTTTTATTTTCTTAAACTCATTAATTATTTGTTTGTCACATTTTTCCGGGACAACCCAGACTGTATGACCAATCCCATCCGGGGAAACGAAATCATATTCCGGTTTATTTTGTTTCATTGTATCGTTAACGATTTTATTAACTGCATCGACATCCCCGTAAGTCAAAAATACTACTCCTGTCTGCGCTTCTGTAGTAATAATATGATTAGTCCTGTCATCCTCTTTTTCTCTTCTTGTTTTTTCATGTTTTCGAATAACATCATTTTCATAATCATCAACAGAAAATGTAGCGGTAATTCCCACCTGGGCTATGCCGTTCATCTCAAGTCTGTATAAATAGAAATGCGGAACATCATCTACAATAAGAGGGACTTCCTTTTTCAGCCGATCCAGGTTTTCTTTTGCTTTTTTATACACTTCCTGCGAATAAGAATCTATTCCATCCAACTCAATTTCTGAACGGGTTACTCTTAAAAAACTTAACGGATTTCCTTTTGCTTGCTCCTTAGCTTCCTCCCTGTTTACAACGTCGTACGGAACACTTGCAACAATTTGTGCTTTATCTTTTGAGGGTCTTAATGCCTTGAATGGTCTGATTACTGCCATAAAAAACGAATCTCCATAAAAAGAATAAATTTGTAGTGTTTAAAATCCACAAAATCTAATAAATATGCTATTTATAAGGCATTATTTCTTGTTATTTCTGTATTAGTATACGGAAACTTGTTATAGAGTTGCAATCCGCCTGTTATAACGGTTCTGAGACGAATGTGGGATTATTTTTGGGAAGGATTTATTGAATTATTAAACAGCTAATTTAACGTTCATAAGCTAACGTGGCATGGATGTATGGCTGTCTAATAGATTAATTTTTCAATAAAACATTATAAAATTTTTTCAGATTAAAAACAACTTCTTCAGGAATTAACGAATTATCCAATGCAATCATATCAGAGCAAAGCGAAAATCCCGCTTGCGGGGCAAACATACAAACATACTATCATATTTTAATAAAGCATACATCAATCCGGCAGTTCTTCACACTCATATCCCCAACGGTTCATCCCGTTTATTATTTCTTCCTTCCTGAGATTATTTCCTATTACCCTGACGACTCTATCACTGTCTTCCAGATCTATTGTGCAATCATTGATTTGATATAGATTAATCAGGTTAACTTTCATCGAATTAAAATCATCGCTGGTATTTATATTCGTTTTTAAAATCAATAGTTCCATTTGTCTGCCTTTGAATAATCTACTCTATTATTAAGACGAATCAGGAGTGAAAATATTTTAAAGATGAAGGAAATTTAATGATAGTTTACTTCAGTAGGTTACGGATAAAGACTCTGATAGAATTTTGATTGAGTTCAAGTGTTTAATTGTTAGATTGCTAAATTGCTGTATTGTTATCCCGTTTCTTAAAACATATATTCATTGCGATGGTTGAGCCGGCAACAAGAAGCATGAGGTAATTTCATCTCATCGCATCACTTAAAATTTCCTTATATTTGTGACTCAAATTGAAGTAATATAAAAGGAAACAGATGTCCCCGACCGAAATTCCAAAGGCTTATAATCCTGCTTCGGTAGAAGATAAATGGTATAAATACTGGCTCGATAATAAATTCTTTCACTCAGAAATTGATAAGCAGAAAAAACCTTATACAATTGTAATACCCCCGCCTAACGTTACCGGTATGCTGACTATGGGGCATATACTTAATAATACTATCCAGGATATTTTTATTCGCACTAAGAGGATGCAGGGATTTAATGCCTGCTGGGTGCCAGGGACTGACCACGCATCAATTGCAACTGAAACCAAGGTAACCAACTATCTTAAAGAACTGGGAATTGATAAACGGCAGATCAGCAGGGAAGAATTTCTGAAGTACTGCTGGGAATGGACGGAGAAATACGGTGGCATTATCATTCAACAGCTGAAGAAGCTTGGTGTAAGCTGCGACTGGGATCGTGAACGTTTTACAATGGATGATAATTATTACCGCGAGGTAATTAAAGCATTTGTTCAGCTTTATAATGAAGGAAAAATATATCGCGGCTACAGGATGGTAAACTGGGATCCCGCAACACGCTCCGCTATATCCGATGAGGAAGTTGTTTACAGGAATGTAAACAGCAAATTATGGTATTTCAAATACCCTGTTAAGAACAGTAGCAGATTTATTACTGTTGCAACTACCCGTCCGGAAACAATGCTTGGAGATACAGGCGTAGCAGTAAATCCGGGTGATAAAAGATATAAAGACTTAATCGGAAAAACAGTACTGCTTCCTATAGCCGATAGAGAAATCCCTGTCTTTGCTGATGATTATGTTGATATGGAATTCGGAACAGGTGCAGTAAAAGTAACTCCGGCGCATGATTTAAATGATTACGAAATGGGTAAAAGACATAATCTTGATTCAATAAATATTTTTAATGAAGACGGCAGTACAAACGGTAATGTGCCTGAAGGTTTGATAGGGCTCGACAGGTTTGAGGTTCGAAAGAGAGTTGTTGCCAAAATGGAACAGCTTAACCTGCTTGAAAAAATTGAAGATTACGAGACGAAGATCGGATATTCGGACAGGGGCGGGGTTCCCATTGAACCTTATCTTTCCGAACAATGGTTTATGAAAATGGAAGAGCTTGCTAAGCCTGCCCTGAAAGTTGTTGAAGATGGGGAAATAAATTTCTATCCCAACCACTGGGTAAAGACTTTTAAGCACTGGATGGAAAACATAAGCGATTGGTGTATATCACGTCAGCTATGGTGGGGACACAGGATTCCTGTCTGGTATTGTGAAGGAGATGATTTCTGTACACCTGAGTGTAAAAATCCTATAGTATCAGCAGATAAACCGGAGAAGTGTCCACACTGCGGATCCAAAAATCTGCGGCAGGATGAAGATGTACTCGACACCTGGGCGTCAAGCTGGCTTTGGGCTCACGCGGTATTTAACACTAAAGAAGAACAGGATTATTATTATCCTACCAATACTCTCATAACAGCACCCGATATAATATTCTTCTGGGTTGCAAGAATGATAATGGCGGGGCTTCATTTTAAGAATGATATTCCATTCAGCGATGTTTATTTTACATCTGTAATCAGGGATATCGAGGGAAGAAAAATGAGCAAGTCGCTCGGAAATTCTCCCGATCCCCTGGACGTTATAAAAGAGTACAGCGCTGATGCACTCCGCTATACCGTGATTTATCTTGCCCCGATGGGTCAGGATGTTCTGTTCAGCATCGATAAATGTGAACTGGGAAGAAATTTTGCCAATAAGATCTGGAATGCGGGAAGATTCCTGTTGATGAACCGGGATTCAGTTACTGTCGATAAAACCCTAGAAGAAATACATATAGATTTTGCAGATAAGTGGATCGATTCACGTTTCAATAAAACTCTGCTCCTTCTTCAGGATGCAATGAATAAATTTGAAGTAAATAATGCTTCAAAAATTGTATATTCTTTTGTGTGGAATGATTTCTGCGATTGGTATATTGAGCTCTCAAAGAACAAACTTTATTCGGATAATAATGAACTTAAATCGGCAGTACTCACAAGGGCTCTCCATATGTTTGAAAACCTGCTTAAAATTGTTCATCCGTTCATGCCTTTTATCACAGAAGAACTCTGGCAATTAATTGAAGAAAGAAACGTAGGAGAAAGTATCGTTATTTCAAATTACCCTTTGCCTGATGAAAGCAAAATTGATCCTAAAGCTGAAGAAGAGATGGAGTTCGTTCAGGATATTATCACTTCTATTCGTGCAGTCAGAGGTGAAATGAATATTCCTCCCTCAAAACAAATCAGGGCTTTGATTAAATCATCTGCTGTTAAAGAATATCAGGTTGACTATATTAAAAAACTTGCAAGGGTTGAAGAGCTGATTGTAGGTGAGAAAATTCAAAAGCCCAAAGCAAGCACTTCCACAATTTTAAAGAAATGCGAGATTTATATTCCACTTGAAGGATTAATTGATCTTGATTTTGAAAGGACACGACTTCAGAAAGACATAAGCAGACTGGAAGGATCTCTTAATTCAATCGAAAAGAAACTTGAGAACGAAAAGTTTGTCAGTAATGCTGCTCCTGATGTTGTTGAAAGAGAAAGAAATAAAAAGGCGGAATGGGAGAAGAATCTCAAAAAGTTAAAAGATATTCTCGATAACCTTAGTTGAAATTGAAGAGTTTATTTTGAGAGAGAAATAAACGGGTATGCATGGGTGATTGTATGGTTGTATGATGGGTATGGCATTCCGATTTTATTCCGGGATTTAAATGTGGTTCTGTTTGACCCTTAAATACTGTACGCTGAATAATTGGTTATTATCGGTCCATACTTTTCTTACTTCGAAGAAATCGTCTATAAGCTCTTCAAATTCTTTTAGTGTGTATTTGTAAGAATACTCTGTTGTAATATCATCATTCTCTTTTAAATTTATGACGGTTCCGTTCAGACGGATATTCTGAATTTCCTTGCTTATTAAATGCATTTCAATCCTTCCTGCAGATTCATTATAAAAAGCGTGATGATAAAATTTCCCCGTTCGAAAATCAGATCCCGTCAAATGATTAATATGATTAAGAATGTTCAAATTAAATCTCGCTGTTATTCCCCTGCTGTCGTTGTAAGCTGATTCAAGAGTATCTTTATCCTTTTTAAGATCTACTCCTATAATCATCCCTCCGTTAGTGCCAAGTAATCGGGCTATCTTACCAAGAAACATTTTCGCTTCCTCAGGTTTAAAGTTACCTATGGTTGAGCCGGGATAGAAGGCTGCGATATGATCAAATGGTTTATTGAGCCGGGGCAAATTAAAATCCCGGGTATAATCCGTTACGACAGGAACTATTTCAAGATCAGGATAGTCTGCAGAAAGCTGCCTTACTGAATTTAAAAGATGTTTTTCTGAAATGTCAATCGGGATATATGCTGCGAGTCCGGGTATATGATCAAGTAATAATCTTATTTTTCTGCTGCTTCCACTTCCAAGTTCGACCAGAACAGTGCCCTCACCCAGAAGGCCGCCTATTTCTTCGATATTATCCTCCAGAATGTTCATCTCTGTCCTTGTGAGATAATATTCAGGAAGGCGTGTTATCTGATCAAAGAGTACGGAGCCTGTTGAATCATAAAAGAACTTACTTGGAAGTTCTTTATCCGGTTTCGTTAAACCATTCAGAACTTCGTGTAAAATTTCATTTTCTATTTTTGCGTTGAAAAACATTTTGATTACTCATCTTTTGCAAGCCGCAGTCCCATAAACTGCCAGCGGTTCTGAGGATAGAAAAAATTCCTGTAAGTTTTTCTTATATGCGTAACTGATGTTGCACAGGAACCTCCGCGAAGTACTATCTGGTTTGACATAAATTTTCCATTATACTCACCTAAAGCGCCCGGTAAGGTTTTAAAGCCCGGATAGGGGACATAAGGACTCATAGTCCATTCCCAAACATCTCCGAACATCTGTGCTAATTGTTTATTCCGGTTTTCAGATACAGCCACAGGATGAAAATATTCGTTCTCAACGAAATTCCCCCCTATAACTATATCACCCGCCGCCACTTCCCATTCACCTTCTGTGGGTAATCTGTATCCTGTCCACCTTGCAAAAGCATCTGCTTCATAATAACTAATATGACATACAGGTTCATTCAGATCGACTTTATGATATCCGGTTAATTTAAAATTCCACCATTCGCCTTCCACTTTCTCCCAGTACAACGGAGCCTGCCACTCATTTTTTTCTGCACTGGCAAAACCATCCGATAACCACAGCTCGGATTTTTTATACCCGCCGTCATCAATAAAATTAATGAACTCGCTGTTGGTTATGAGACGATGAGCAATACCGAAAGAATTCAGATATTCTTTGTGCTTAGGAAATTCATTATCATATCCAAACTCAGAACCGTCATTTCCAATTTTATAAATATTCTCAGGGTACTTTTTAAAGGAAAGTTCGGATACATAATTCACCATCGGAGGATATTTATCTGCGTAAACGGGGTGCAAAGGATTGACAGAAAATACGTGTTTTATATCTGTCAGCATTAATTCCTGGTGCTGTTGTTCATGATTTATCCCAATTTCTATTATGGGACCATATTCATTCAGCTCATTTTCGGTACAATTCTGCAGAAAATTTATAATATTTTCATCAACATAATTTCTATAAATATAAACTTCTTCCACAGTGGGTCGTGAAAGGAGTCCTCTTATGGCTCTTGTAAATCTTTCGCCTATCTGCACATAGTATGAATTAAAAAGATAACTGTACTGGGGATGGAGAGATTTGTAATTTTTAATCGCATTTTTAAGTATAAATGCTTCGAAAAACCAGCTTGTATGTGCCAAATGCCATTTGGTGGGACTAACATCAGGCATGGACTGAATCACATAATCTTCGGTTTTGAGTGGTTTACAAATTGAGAGAGAGAAATTCCTGACAGTTTTAAATCTTTCTATCAAATTATTCCTGTCGTCAAAAATCCTTTTGTTTTCTGAAACAGCCAATGTTTCGGAATTGGTATCCATAGTTTCTTATTCTTTTATAGTTTTAATGAATCTACATCCCAGCAATTATAAGTTAACTTAATTCCTCTCAGAATAAAGTGAGTGGGATAACATCATTCCCTTGAAAAGTTAATTTATGCTATTTTATGATGAATTTGTGTATTTTATTCAGATGTGATAGTACTGATTTCAATTGTAGCATCATTATGATGATATTAATTATTACTAATTGTCAGAAATAAAGGACAGAAAAATGAAAAAATACTTAATCCTAATAATTTTAATACTATCTTCATTTACTTATACCGAAGCCCAGACTTTTTCACCATATGGAAGGCAATTTGGCTTTGGTATTATGGTTGGCGATCCTCTTGGATTAACTTTAAAATTCTGGACGCA
>Ga0153915_10002430_pt1 | contig 17007 bp, 13 predicted proteins | sample Opewatmetagenome_2_FD_107003 | JGI IMG/M metagenome (GOLD analysis project Ga0153915, IMG submission 107003) | Freshwater wetland microbial communities from Ohio, USA - Open water 3 Core 3 Depth 3 metaG | ecosystem: Environmental > Aquatic > Freshwater > Wetlands | place: USA: Ohio, Lake Erie...
GGCGGGTTTTCCCAATCCGAGGTGTGGGTCCAGGTGTGCGGCGGCGAATAGAGGCAGGGGTTCCAATGGATGGAGCCGTTGGTTTCGAGCTTGTGCTCGAAGAGCGTTTTCGAGGATTTTTCGGTGATTTCATAGATGACGCCGCTCTTTTTGTTCAATGTCACCTTGTAGAAACTGTTCTCGATCGTTTTGCCGATGGCCTGACTGGGGCCGCTGACCTTGAGGTCCGTGGTATAGACGGGTCGGGGGGCCTGGGGGTTATTGTAGAAAACGATGTAGGTGGCCTTTTCCTTGGGTTTGAGGTTGACGAGGAAGGCGAGGCTGAACGACGTTGTGGGCTGATAGCGCACGATCGGCTGACCGGTTTTCTCGTCCCTTTCCTCTTCCGCAAGAAGCTTGGGGTCGGACCAGGTGGTGAGGTCGAAGACCTGGGACGGGATCTCCTTGTACGCCACATCGCCTCCCGAGCGCTCCGCCTTGACGACCCTGATCTCGTGGCCGGACCGCAGGTAATGGGCGAACAGGCCCATGGTTGCCTGGACCGGAAGGTTCGAGCGCTCGAGGCCGTTTTCTTCGGCCACGACCAGGGCCAGATAGTTTTTCCAGGCGGGATCCCAGTAGCCTTTGAGGGCCGGAGATGCGGTCTTCTGGGTCAGTAAGGCGGCCTTTCTGTTCTTGAGGTTCTCAAGTTGGACGCTCACCTCGTAGGCTTGGTTGGGCTGCCAGGAGAACCGAGCTTTGACCTCAAAAGGTTGTCCTCCTTGGATGTCCTTGCCCAGGACTTCCTGGTTTGCCTGATAAAGGAGGAAATCGCGGGTCCGGACTGCGTTCACCGTGATTCGCGTTACTCTCCAGGCGCCCTTGGAGAGAGAGACGGTATCGCTAAACGCGACCTTGATGAAATACCAGGGCTCGCCGTCGACCGGGTAGCCGAATTCCGCTGCGCCGGCTGGAAGCAACCATATCCCAGCCAGCAGGAGGAGGACAATCAGGTTTTTTTTCATCGCTTCCTCCAGGTCGGGCCCCTCATTTTCCATCAAAATCCCGGTTTAAATCAAGGGGATGTTCAGGGAATTGATTTGAGGCGATTCTCTATGTTAGATATGTTTTCCGGGTGAACAAGAAAGGAGATAACGAGATGACCATGAAGCCAAGGAACGCCCCTTTATTCTGGCTGGCGCTTTCTGCCCTCATCGTGGCCGGCTTGGCCCTGACCGGCGCGTCTTTCTCCCCCCGGGCTGACAATCTCGCCCTCTGGGAGATCTATGAGAAGGGGATCAGGCCCCGGGAGTTCGTCGACCTGACCCACGCTTTCTCATCCGGCATACCCCGCTGGCCCGGCTTCCCCGCCGAGGAACGGAAGACCATCTATACCTACGAAAAAGACGGCTTCTTTGCCGAGCTCTTCACCCACGTCGGGCAGTACGGCACGCACTGCGACCCTCCGGGCCATTTTCACAAGGGTTTGCGCATGATCGACGAGATCCCCGTTAAGGAGATGGTGCTGCCTCTTGTCGTTATCGATTGCAGTCAGAAAGTCGCCGCCAACCCCGACTATCAGCTTGTCCTGGGAGACGTCAAGGCGTGGGAGGATAGGCACGGCCGCGTCCCGGCGGGGTCGTTCGTCGCCATGCGCTCGGACTGGTCCAAAAGGTTCAACGATTTCGATGCCTTTTATAACAAGGACGATAAAGGTCAGTCCCATTATCCGGGCTGGAGCATCGAAGCTCTCAAGTTCCTCTTCGATGAACGGGGTGTGACGGCCATCGGGCATGAGCCCATCGATGCCGATGCCGCCGTCGCTCAGAAGGAGGGCTTCTTCTCCTGCGAGAGCTATGTGCTCAAGACCAACCGCTTCCAGGTCGAGCTCATCGCCAACCTGGACAAGGTCCCCGAGGCCGGGGCCCTCGTGGTTTGTTCCTGGCCGAAGCCAAAAGCAGGCTCGGGGTTTCCCGCCCGCATTTTTGCGATCGTTCCCTGATGAGACTCAGCCCGATCGATTGGTTGGTGGTCGCCGCCTACTTCGCCTTTAACCTGGCCATTGGGCTCTATTTCCGGAAAAAAGCCACCCGAAGCGTCAGCGATTTCTTCGTCGGCGGCCGGAAGGTCGTCTGGTGGCTGGCCGGAACCTCGATGGTGGCCACCACCTTCGCCGCCGACACGCCGCTGGCCGTCACCGGGCTCGTGGCCCGGAATGGCATCTCCGGGAACTGGATCTGGTGGAGCATGGCCCTGAGCGGCGTCATGACCGTATTTTTTTACGCCCGGCTATGGCGGCGGGCCGGCGTCCTGACCGATGTCGAGTTCGCCGAGCTCCGCTACAGCGGCGGCCCGGCCCGGTTCCTGCGCGCTTTCCGGGCGCTCTACCTCGGGCTTCCCATAAACCTCGTCATCATGGGCTGGGTCAACCTGGCCATTGTCAAGATCCTGATGCTTATCCTGGGTCTGACCAAGGTCCAGGCGCTGATCATAGCCGTAGCCATCATGTTCATAACAGCCTCTATCTCAACCCTAAGCGGGCTGTGGGGAGTCCTTGTTACGGATTTGTTCCAATTTGTACTCAAAATGAGTATGGTTATCCTCCTAGCCATATTCGCCGTCAAATCGATCGGCGGGATGAGCGGACTCGTCAGCGGGATCCGCTCGGTCGAACAGAGCCGCGGCGCGACCGGCTCGCTCCTATCTTTTGTCCCCGACCTCCACTCGACTTGGATGCCGCTCATCACCTTTTTTGTTTACATCGCTGTCAACTGGTGGGCCTCCTGGTACCCTGGAGCCGAGCCCGGGGGCGGCGGGTTCATCGCCCAGCGCATCCTCTGCGCCAAGGACGAGAAGCACTCCCTCCTCGCAACCCTCTGGTTCAACCTGACTCACTATGCCCTGCGTCCCTGGCCCTGGATCCTGGTGGCTCTGGTGGCCGTGGTCAAGTTCAGTGCGGACCCGGCCTTCGCCGCCGACCCGGAGTCCGGATACGTCCGCATCGTCATGACCGACCTCCCGGTGTCACTCCGCGGGCTGATGATCGCCGCCTTTGCCGCCGCCTACATGTCCACTATCGGGACGCAGCTCAACTGGGGGGCCAGTTACTTGGTCAATGACTTCTACCGGCGGTTCCTTGTCCGCGGCCGCGCCGAAAGGCACTATGTGACCGTTTCTCAGCTCACCACCATGCTGCTTATGGGCCTCTCCGCCGTCGTCACTTTCTTCATGAGCTCGATCGCCGATGCCTGGAAGTTCATCATCGCGCTCGGGGCCGGGACAGGGCTCGTCTATCTGCTGCGCTGGTTCTGGTGGAGGATCAATGCCTGGAGCGAAGTCGCGGCCATGGTCGCCGCTTTTGTGACCTCGGTGACTGTCAAGCTCGGCTTCCATTGGGATGAAAGCGACCCCAGGGAATTCGCTTATATCGTCCTTATAACAGTGGGGGTGACGACCGCTGTTTGGCTGGCTGTGACCTTCCTGACCAGACCCGAGCCGCAGGAAACGTTGCTTGTCTTTTACCGCCGCGTCCGGCCGAGCGCCGCCCTTTGGGGGCCGATCGCCCGGGAGGCGGCCGATGTCATTCCCCAAAGGGACGGCCTGTTCAACCTGATGGACTGGCTCCTCGGCGTGGCCATGATATATATGTTCCTCTTCGGCGCCGGGAAGATCATCTTCGGGCAGCTCGTGATGGGGCTCGGGCTCGTCGCCGCCGGCCTCACCCTGGGCGCCGTCATCTACCGAGACCTGAATCGCCGCGGCTGGAAGGTGGTCAGTGGATAGATCGGAAATTAAGGGGGAATCTGGAAGGTATCTCCGGAGAAGTTGGAGGCCGTTGATGGACAAGAAAATTCTTTATCTTTCACGGGCGGACGTGGAGGCGGCCGGTGTCCTGATGGACAGGATCATCGTGGCCATAGAGACGATGTTCCGGGAGAAAGGGGAGGGCCGTACCGAGATGCCGCCCAAGCCGGGCATCCATCCGCGTCCGGATTCGTTCATCCATGCCATGCCGGCCTACATCCCGAGCCTTCATTCGGCCGGGATGAAATGGGTGAGCGGGTTTCCCGAAAACATCGCCAAGGGTCTGCCCTATATCAGCGGGCTCATCGTCCTCAACGACCCCGACACGGGCCTTCCCGTCGCTGTTATGGACTGCACCTGGATCACGGCTAAGCGCACCGGCGCGGCCACGGCTGTGGCCGCGAAATACCTGGCCCGGCCGGATTCGCGGACCATCGGCATCCTCGGCTGCGGCGTCCAGGGACGGAGCAACCTGGAGGCCCTGCGCGTCCTCTTTCCCGTCGAGCGTGTCATGGCCTACGACGTGCGGGCCGACGCCCGGGACCTCTTCGCGAAGGAGATGGCGGCGAAGTTCGGCGTCGACGTGCGGCCCGCCGGCAGCCCGCGGGAGGCCGTCAGCGGCTGTGACGTTGTGGTCACGGCCGGACCGATCCTCAAGGTGCCCCACGCGGCGATCCAACCCGGATGGCTGGACAAAGGCGCCTTCGCTTCGCTCGTCGATTATGATTCCTACTGGCACCGGGCGGCACTCAAAGAGGTGGACAAGTTCTGCACAGATGATATTCCCCAGCTCGTATACCACCAGGCGGCCGGCTATTTTCAGGACATTCCGCAAATCTACGCTGAGATCGGGGAATTGGCCTCGGGCCGGAAGCCGGGGCGGGCGCTTCCCGACGAGCGGACGATGGCCTGCAATCTCGGCCTTGCGCTGGACGACATGGCTACGGCGCCTCTCGTCCTCCAGGCAGCCTTGGAGAAAGGGCTGGGAACGCGGCTTCCCTTCTGAGGAGGATCGTCTTTCCTACGTCCTCCGCCCTGACTTCCCGGATCAGTTTTCCAGTTTCAGGCCCATGTTATAGAACATGAAGGACCATGTGTCAGTCAACTGTTCTATCGCCTTCGTGACATTGCTGGCGCCGTGTCCCGACTTGGTATCGATTCGTATCAAAACGGGGTTCTTGCAGCCCTGCTTTTCTTGCATCGTGGCTGTGAACTTGAACGAATGTGCCGGAACCACCCGGTCATCGTGGTCAGCGGTCGTCACGAGAGTCGCCGGATAGCAGACGCCCTCCCTGATGTTGTGGAGAGGCGAGTAGGCATAGAGATACTTGAACTGCTCGGGGTTGTCGCTCGAGCCGTATTCCACCGTCCAGCCCCAGCCGACCGTGAACTTGTGGAAGCGCAGCATGTCCATGACGCCGACGGCCGGGAAGGCCACTCTGTAAAGCTCCGGACGCTGCGTCATGCAAGCGCCGACAAGCAGGCCGCCATTGGAGGCGCCGGAGATGGCCAATTCGGCCGAGGAGGTGTATCTCTCCCGGATCAGGTATTCGGCGGCGGCGATGAAATCGTCGAAGACGTTCTGCTTCTTCTCCAGCATCCCGGCCTTGTGCCAGGCCTCGCCGTATTCCCCGCCCCCCCTGATGTTGGCCATGGCATAGACACCGTTATTCTCAAGCAGGATGAGATTGGAGACATTGAAGTAAGGAGTTGAACTGGCGTTGAAACCTCCGTAGGCATAGAGCAGCGTGGGCCGCTTTCCGTCAAGGACAAGCCCTTTCCTGTGGACGATGAACATCGGGATCTTGGTCCCGTCCTTGCTCGGATAAAAGACCTGCCTGGACTCGTAATCCTCGGGGTTGAATTTGACCTCGGTCTTCCGGAAGAGCTCGGATGTCCCCGTCGGGATATCGTATTTGTAGATCGTCGGGGGGTAGGTGAACGAAGTGAACGTGTAGAAGACGAGGCTGTCTTCCTTCTTGCCGCCGAACCCGCCGGCCGTCCCGAGAGCGGGGAGCGGGATCTCCTTCTCCAGGTTCCCGGCCAGGTCGTGCTGGTAAATGTGGGTGCTCGCGTCCTTGAGGTAGGAGGCGAAGATCTTGCCGCCGACGATGCTGGCACCGACCAACACCTCGGGCTTTTCCGGGATGAGGATCTTCCAGTCCTCTTTGGCCGGATGCAGCGTATCGACGAGCATGACCCTGTTGTTCGGGGCGTCCATGTCGGTCATGAGCACGAGCTTGTCTTCGAGGTTGTTGACCACGCCGGTGTTGTATTCAAAGCCCTGGACCAGGGGGATGAGCTCCGGTTTCTTGGCCTTCAGGTCCTTGAAGTAGAGCTCGTTACCGTGGGTCCCTTCCGAGGTGGACAGGAACAGGAAGCGCTCGTCTTCCGTTACCTCCACGTTATGGTAGCGGCGCGGATGGGCGGGTTCTTCATAGATCAGCTTGTCTTCCACCTGGGCCGTCCCGAGCTTGTGGAAATAGATCTTCTGGTTCTCATTGGCCGCGGTGAGCTCCTGGCCCTCCGCCGGCTTTTCGAACCCTGAATAGTAGAAGCCGTCACCCTGCCAAGCGGCGCCGCCGAACTTGGTCCATTGGATGCGGTCTTCGAGCTCCTTGCCGCTCTCAACCTCCATGACCCTCATTTCCGTCCAGTCGGATCCGCCTTCTGACCGCGAGTAAGCCGCGTAGCGATCGTCGTTGGAAAACCCGGTCAAGAAAGCCCTTGTCGTTCCGTCCGGCGAGAGGGCGTTAGGGTCGAGAAAAATCCTGGGTTCGCCATCCAGCCCTTCCTGGATGTAGATGACGCTCTGGTTCTGGAGGCCGTCATTCTTCATGAAGAAATAATACTTGCCGATCCGGAAGGGGGCGGAATAGCGGGGATAATTATAGATTTCCGTCAACCGGGTCCTGATTTTTTCCCGGAACGGGATCTTGGAGAGATAGTCAAAAGTGACCTGGTTCTGGGCCTGGACCCATTTCGCTGTCGCCTCGGACTTGTCGTCCTCCAGCCAACGGTAGGGATCAGGCACTTTGGTCCCGAAATAGTCATCCACCACATTTCCCTTGTCGGTGACAGGGTAAACGATGGACGGCTGTTTCTCCTTGCAGCCGAAAGGCAGCAGGGCGAACAAGAGAAGAGAGATCAGGATAAGGGACCGTTTCTTTGGCATGGTGTCTCCTTTCATTTTCATCGCAAGGCGAGCGTGACCACCATTCTATCCAGGTGGGCTTCCATTTTCAATCCGGAGGGGAGGTTTATCCCGTCCGTCCTATTTCCCGCCCTCAGCGGCCGGCTTCCGGCGGGCAGCGACGGCGAGGTCCCCGCAGCGGATGCCTCGGGGGTTGAAGCACTTGTTGCAGGAGATGCAGGCGGACTTGGCGATCCTTCCCAGCCGGAATTCCTTAACCAGGTCGGTCTCCCTGATGAGCGGCCGGCTCAGGGAGATCAGGTCGACTCTTCCCGTTTCAACGGCCCTCTCCATGGCCCGGAAGGTGCGGAAGCCGCCGAGCCCGAAGACGGGGATGCGGAGGGCCGCCTTGAAGCGGGCGGCGGAGTCGACGAAATAGCCCTCTTTTTCTTCCGGCCTCAGCCCTTTCCAGACAGAACCTTGATCCGCCTCCGACATGCCTCCGGTGACCTCGACTCCGTCCAGTCCGTCCGCCTCGAGGAGACAGGCGATCTCGATGCTGTCCTCGAGGGACAGCCCGCCGGAGATGAAATCGGAGGAATTGAGCTTGGCGATGACGGGGAATCCGGAACCATATTGGTCCTTTAAGCCGCGCAGGATCTCCCGGACGAGGCGGGCGCGGTTGGTCACGGAGCCACCGTATTCATCGTCGCGCCTGTTGGTGTACGCCGAGATGAAGCTGCTCAGGAGATAGCCGTGGCCGACATGGAGCTGGACGCCGTCGAACCCGGCCTCTCGGGCCCTCCGGCCGGCTTGGATGAAATCGTCGCGCGTGGCCGCGATTTCTTCCTTGGCCATGGCTTTCGGCATGACCCTATATACGGGCTCATAGACAGCCGAGGGCGAGAGCGGGGTGCAGCCGCAGATCTTTTCCTTGGTCTGACGGCCCGCGTGGGCGAGCTGGAGGAAGATGCGGCTGGGGAAATGGTGGACAGCCTTCGGGAGGCGGCTCAAGCCGGCCACCATCCGGTCCTCGTGGACACCGAGCTGCCGGGGACTGGCCTTGCCGGCGGGATGGACAAAGGCATGGCCGGTGATGATGAGACCGACCTCTCCCTGAGCGAGGGCGGTAAAAAGCGCTACGTTCCGGTCGGTGACGGTCCCGTCCTCTTCGGCCATGAAATCGTGCGTGGCCGAGCGGACGAAGCGGTTGGGAATGGTAACGCTTCCGATCTGGGCGGCGGTAAAAAGGACGGATGGGCTCATCCCGTGACCCGGGCCGTCATCTTATCTCTTATAAACGAAGATGGTGTGGTCCTGACCGGTCCCATCCTGCAGCGTGGCGTAGTTTGTTTCTTTCGCTTCCCAGCCGGGGATCGAGTAGTTATGGGAAACGACCAGCGTTCCCGGGCTGAGCTGCTCCTCGAGTAAGGGCCGGAGCAAGGCGTTGGACTCCGGAAGAAGATAGAGGGTGACGACGGTGGCCTTCCGGATGTCGGACTTCATGACGTCCTGGAGGCGGAACTCGACCAGGCCCTCCACTCCGGCTTCTTTGGCTCCCCGGCGGGATTCCTCGATCCGCTGCGGGTCGAGGTCGATGCCGACTCCCCGCGTGCCGAATTTCTTGGCGGCCGTGATGACGATCCGGCCGTCCCCGCAGCCGAGGTCGAAAAGGACATCGCCGCTGTCGACCTGACCGAGTTCGAGCATCTTCTCGACCACGGCCATCGGTGTGGGAACGAAAGGGGCCAGGTCGGCGACGCCGAACAGCCCGTGGGACCCGCTGTAAAGGTCGAGGTTGTCGCCCTCATCGTAGCGGAAGGTATAGGGAAGGCCGCACTCGAGGCGGTAGCTCGCCGGTTGGCCGTTCGTCCGCTCAAAGGAAACATCCAAGGGGCTTTCGCAGGGCCAGCGGTCGATGGCCTGCGCCTTGAGAAAACGAACCTGCGGCTGGGTGTCCCGGATCAGCCGCCGGATGGAGTAGCGGACGGTCTCCTTGGTCAGGTTGCGGATGGTGGTCTCTTTTTTTTCGGCCGGGGCCGAGGAGGCCTGGCCTCCCGCCGCCGGTGGCGCCAGCCTTGAGGCCGTCCCCCCTAGGAGTGCGCTGCAGAAGAGGATCAGGATCGTTTTCTTCATTAGAAATGGACCATCAAACCGGTATCGAAGACGAACGAGAACCGGCTCTCAGCAAAGTCCCAGGAGGTCGTCGCATACGCTGCTCCCACCGCACCGCTGAAGGCGAGGTGCCCTAGTCGGAGTTCCACACCGGCCAGGAGGGACGGTCCCCACAGCGATTTCTGTTCGTGGCTGAACACATACTGATAATCCCAGATCCCGATGATGACCTGGGCCGCCTCGACCTTAAGGCCCCCGTATTGGGCATCAATAAAAGGAGAGAACGAGGGGGTTCCGATGGGGAGGTAGTACTTGAGACCGATACTCCAGAGCATCTCGTTCTCGACCCAGTCGGTCTCGGAATAAACCAGGCGCGTCGGATAGAGGCCTACTCCGGCGTGGAGAGAGAGACCCCACGCGCTGTTCAGCTGAAGGCATCCGCCCGCTCCTCCGAAGGAGGACCCGAAGCCCAGGCCAAGGCTGAGGAAACCCGGACCCTTTCGGGGCGGTCGGACCTGGGGCATCGTCACGGGCTGGGGCTCAGCCGGCTTGGGCTCGGGCTCCCTGGCCGGCGGCTTCTTACTGACCTCTGGTGGAGCTGGTTTGGGTGCAGGCTTGGTCTCTTTGGGCTTTGGCTCGGGTTCCTTAGCCACCGGTTTCTTGCTGACCTCGGGGGGAGCAGGTTTGGCCTCTGTGCTTTTTTTCGGCTGGGTTTCCTTGACGGTCGCGGGTTGCGCTTTCTCTATGACAGGCGGCGTCTTCTCCATGACCGGAGGCGGCTCTATGATCCTCCAGGCCATTTCTTGCAGGGAGGCCGTCTGGCGGGGGAAGCTGTAGGTCCTGCCCCTGGGCAGTCTAGTCGCTGCCAGCGACTCAACGATGCGCGGAGGGGCCGGGGGTACCTTGGGTGGCTCCTCTTTTTCCTTGACAGGAGCGGGGGGGACCGCTTCCGCCGGCCGGGGTTTCTCCGGCTCGATTTTGGGCACCGCTTTTTCCTCTTTTGCCGGAGGCGGGGCGGCAGAACCGGGAACCGCCAATTCGACAGCGGAATCCTGGATAAACCCGGATATTCTCGACCCGTAACGGGGAGAGTTATAGCTGACATAGTACCAGACGGCCTTGACCTTGCTCTCCTGGAGGAGGTTGAGCACAGTTCCTTTGGCCACGATATCTATTCGGGCGCTCGTGCGGCTTGGCTCGATATAGATACTGGCCCTCTCTTGGGTTACCCTGACCTGTTTAACAGCCGAAAAGAGGGGTCGCGCCGACACGACAACGAGGCCGGCCGAGAGGAGGAGGAACCGTATGGCTGTCGAGGGCAGGCCGCGCATGCCCTTCAATTTAAACCAGAAAAGGGGAATGGTCAAGCCTTTGCTATTGCCTCCGATATATGGTAAATAGACCTCAAGAGTTGCGGGATCGGGTGCAAAAATGAAGTCGATTGCCGCTTTCGGGGAGATCATGTTGCGGCTTTCTCCGCCGGGGAGGGAGAGACTTTTCCAGAGTCCCGGGCTTTCCGCCCGTTTCGGCGGGGGAGAAGCGAACGTGGCTGTTTCGCTGGCGCTTTTTGGGCATCGCGTCCGCTACATCTCGGTCTTGCCGCCCAACGAGGTCGGGGACGCGGCTCTATCCGAGCTCAGGAGATGGGGTGTAGACACGAGTCATATCCTGAGGCAGGGGAGCAGACTGGGCGTCTACTTCGCGGAAAAGGGGGCCAACCAAAGGCCCGGCAAGGTCATCTACGACCGCGAACACTCGGCCATTTCCGAGGCCCCGCTGGGGGCTATAGACTGGGACGCGGCGCTCGCCGGGGTCGACTGGCTGCACACGTCGGGCATCACGCCGGCCATCAGCGCCTCGGCGGCCGACCTGGCTCTCCAGGCCGTCCGGAGGGCCAAGAAGCTGGGGATCCAGGTCTCGGTCGACCTCAATTATCGCGCCAAGCTCTGGAGATATGGCCGCCCCGCCGCGGAAGTGATGACCGAGTTCGTTCGCGGGGCTGATGTGGTCGTGGGCAACGAGGAAGATTGTCAGAAATCCCTGGGTATACCGGTCGAGGCGGACGTCGAATCCGGTTCACTCCCTGTCGCCGTCTATGAGAGACTGACTGACGAGGTGCTGAAGCGTTTTCCCAACGTGGGACTCGCGGCCATTACCCTCCGGGAGAGCCGGAGCGCCGAACGGAACGTCTGGTCGGCCGTTTTGAGGAGCAGAAGCGGTTTTGTTCAGGGGCCGCGTTATGAGATCAACGATATCGTGGACCGGATCGGCGCCGGGGACGCCTTCGCTGCCGGGCTGATTCACGGGCTTGACCTGTTCGCTGAGACGGAGAAGGCTCTGAGCTTTGCCGTTGCCGCCTCCTGCCTTAAGCATTCTCTCCCGGGGGATTTCAACCTGGCCACGGAAAGCGAGGTCCTGGCCCTCATGAAGGGGCAGAGGTCCGGCCGGGTCCAGAGATAGCGCTGCCTCCAGGCGAAAGGAGCGGATATGAGCAAGGCCGAGGTCCTAGACATCATTCTTGCCGGCAAGGTCATCGCCGTGATCCGGATGGCGGAGGCGGGGAGGTTGACCCGGGTGGTCGAGGCGGTCAGAAAAGGTGGAGTCCGGGCGATCGAGATCACCATGACCACGCCCTCCGCTCTCGACATTATCGCTGACCTGGCCGCGAATAAGCCGGCGGGGACATTGATCGGCGCGGGGACGGTGCTCGACGCACCGGCCGCAGAGAAGGTCATCCGAGCAGGGGCCGAATTCGTTGTCTCCCCGATCACCGATTACGGCGTGATCGATGTCTGCCGGAGGAATGATGTCCTCGTGGCCCCCGGCGCGCTTTCTCCGACCGAGATCATGGCCGCCTGGAACAGAGGCGCGGATATCGTCAAGGTTTTCCCGGCGACGTCCCTCGGGCCAAAGTATTTCCAGGACCTGAGGGGCCCGCTCCCCCAGGTCCGCCTCATGCCTACAGGCGGGGTGAGCCTAGAAAACGCCCGGGAATTCATCCGCAGCGGGGCCTGCTGCGTGGCCATCGGCACAGCGCTCCTCGACCGTAAGGCTATCGAGGCCGGGGGCTGGGATGTTCTGACCGAAAAGGCTCGGGCCCTTGTCGAGTTTCTGGCCTGAGGGCCCGGCAAGGCGGGAACAATCAAGAAATCGAGCCGGTTTGCTGCCGGCTGTGCTAGAATCGAAGTATTGAGGTGAGAATATGAACCGACGCAGTTTTCTCAAAACATCGTTTTCTACCTTGGCGGCCGTCCCCGGCCTCCGGTTCCGCACAGCGCTCTCCCAAGAGGTGAGTAAAATGACCAAAGTCGCCGTCGTCAAGGCGCCATCCCGCGAAGCCGGGATCAAGGATGCGTTCGGCCTTCTCGACCTCGCCCCGATGAGGGGAAAGCGGGTTTTCCTTAAACCCAACTTCAACACCGCCGACCCATTCCCGGCCGGGACGCACAATGATACGGTGGCCGCGCTCGTGCGGGAGATCAAGTCAAGGGGCGCGGCGGAGATCACCTTGGGTGAGCGGAGCGGTCCTCCGCCGACCCGGAAGGTGATGGAGGAGAAGGGGATCTTCGACCTGTCCAAGGAGCTCGGGTTCAGCGTCCTCAATTTCGAGGACCTGGATGAGGCCGGCTGGAAACACTTCAACCCGCCCGGCAATCACTGGCCCGAAGGCTTCTTTGTTCCCAAGTCGCTCGCCGAGGCGGAATACATCGTCTCCACTTGCTGCCTGAAGACCCACCAGTACGGGGGCGTGTTCACGATGTCCTTGAAGCTGGCCGTCGGGACGACCCCCAAGAAGCTGATGCGGGCCCTTCACAGCTCGCCGTATCAAAGGCTGATGATCGCCGAGATCAACACCGCCTTTTCGCCCCAGCTCATCGTCATGGACGGCCTGGAAGTCTTTGTCGACGGCGGCCCGTCCTCGGGCAAAAAGGCATCGGCCGGAGTGATTGTCGCCGGTACGGACCGGGTGGCCGTGGATGCGGTCGGAGTGGCCGTGCTCAAAGAGCTGGGGTCTAACGAGGCCATCATGGGCCGGAAGATCTTTGAGCAGGAACAGATCAGCCGGGCGGCCGAGCTCGGCTTGGGCGTCTCCTCAGCCCGGCAGATCGACCTCATCGCCGCCGATGCCGCCGGCCGGCTTTACGCCGAGAAACTGAAGACGATCCTGGCGGAAGGCTGACTCGATGGACGTCTCGGACCTCATCCTCTCCCGGCGGACGGTGCGCCGGTTCAAGCCGGTTCCGGTCGAGCGCTCCCTGCTCGAGAGACTCGTTGATGCCGGCCGGCTGGCCCCCTCCGCCTCGAACCTTCAGCCCCTCGAGTTCATCGCCGTCGACGACGCCGACATCCGCCGGGCGGTCTTTCCTTGCTTACGCTGGGCCGCCTACATTGCGCCGCGGGGCGACCCGCTCCCCGGTGAGGAGCCGATGGCCTATGTCGTCACCCTGATCAACCTTGCCGTGCGCGAAAAAATGTATGAATACGATGTCGGCGCCGCCATGGAGAACATGATCCTGGCCGCCCGCGAAGCGGGCCTGGGGAGCTGCTGGCTGCTGTCCATAGAGAGAGAAAAGCTGGGCAGGATCCTCGGTGTTCCGCCAGGATACAGGGTTGACTGTGTACTGGCCCTCGGCTATCCGGCCGAAAGCCCGGTCGCCGAGGAGTCAACGGGCTCGATCAAGTATTGGAAGGACGAGGCCGGGGTGCTCCATGTCCCCAAGAGACCCCGGGGTTCGGTCCTGCGGATCAACCGCTTCGCCTGACTTTACTCCCCGGCGACAGTCATTGCCGCGACTTTGATGGTCGGGCCGCTGACCGGAGCGCGGAAGTCCAGGTCGTTGCCGACGAGTTCCACCTGACGCAAGACCTGCTCCAGGTTCCCGGCGACGGTCACCTCGGAGACAGGGTAGGCGATTTCCCCGCCCTCTACCCAAAGCCCGAAGGCCCCGCGCGAAAGGTCACCGGTGACGGGGTTTAGACCGTGCCCGATCGTCCGGGTCAGGATCAGGCCTTTTTTCGTTGAGGCGATGATTTCGGCCGGAGTAGATGGTCCGGGCTGCAGATAGAAATTGTTGGGGCCTACCCCCCCGCCGTCCGAATTACCCGTCAGGGGGAGGCCAAGCTTGCGGCCGGCATAAGCGTTTGAGAGGAAGCTCCGGAGGACCCCGTTCTCGAGGACAGCAGTCCTGCGGCAGGGAACGCCTTCGCTGTCGAAAGGCCGTGAGCCGAGCCTTTTCGGAAGAAGACCGTCATCGATGACGGTGATCTTCTCGTTCCCGATCCGGTCTCCCAGCCTCTCGGCCAGAAAAGTCGTTTTCTGGTATACGGCCACGGCTGACACACAGGCGAACAGGAAGCCGACCAGCCAGTCGGTCATACCCGGCTCAAAGATGACGGGGACCGTCTGCGTCCGGACCTTCCGGGGACGGATCTGCCGGATCGTTCTCTCCACCGCTTTTCTGGCCACGGTCTCTGGAGGCTCCAGGTCCTCGAAGAAACGGTTCACGGAGACCCAGTCATCCTCCACTTTTTCGTCCGTCTCGCCCGCCTGGAGTCCGACGCTCAGGCTGCAGAAGGTCTGGTCGTAGGAATCGGTAAAGCCGTTCGATGAAGCCAGGACGGTGCGGACTTCACTGCTGGTGAAGCTCGCTCCATGGGAGTTCGTGATCCTCTTGTCCTCGAGGGCGATTCGCTCGGTCTCCAGGGCCAGGCCGATCTTCCGGTCGGCCTGGAGCTCCGAGACGCGCGGGTCGAAAAGCCGCAGAGCGGCAACGTCAACTTTTTCCGGGGAGAGAGCCGGCAGGCCCGCGCACTCGTCGCGGCTTCCGAGCATCGCCCGGTCGACCGCATTCCTGACCAGCCGCTCCAACGTTCCAACCTGGAGGTCCGATGAGGTGGCATGGGCGGTCCTTTTATCCTTGATGACGCGGAAGCTCAAGTAGCGAGAGCCGGCCTCGACGAGGCTCTCTACGCTCCCGAAGCGGACGTCGACGCTGAACTCGCGGCCGTCGCTGACAGTGGCTTCGACCTCATCGGCACCGCATCGCCTCCCCAGATCGACGATGCGCCCGGCCAGCTCGAGAAGAGGCTCGGCTCCACCGTTTTCGCTCACGACTGGCCCCCCACGGTCATCCGGGAGATCCGGATCGTCGGGCACCCGTCGGTCACCGGAACCTCCTGCCCCTCCTTGCTGCAGGTCCCGGTCTGGAGCCCGAACGAAAGGTCGCTTCCGACCCGGTCGACTTTCTGGAGGATGTCGATGTTCGTGCCGATGAGCGTCGCCTGCTTGATCGGGGCGGTTAGCCTTCCTTCCTCGATCAGGTACCCGGCGCTGATCGAAAACGTGAATTTTCCGGAATCCTCGACCTGTCCTCCCTCGAATTTTTCCGCATAAATACCCTTGGCCACCGACCGGATGATGTCCTCAGGGTTGTCCTGGCCGGCCGCAACATAGGTGTTCGACATGCGGGGGAGGGGGATGCAGGCGTAGTCCTGCCTCCGGCCGTGGCCCGTGAGCGGCAGGCCCATCAGCCTGGCCGAAAGCCGGTCCTGGAGCAGAGAGCGGACGACGCCGCGTTCGATGAGCAGCGTTTTCGCCGGCGGGGTGCCCTCGTCATCGATGTTGTACGAACCGCGGAAGGATGGCCGGGTCGGGTCATCGTAGATAGTGAGCAAAGGGGATCCGACTCTCTTGTCAAGCTTGTCCCAGAAGATGGACGTCTTTTTGCGGTTGAAGTCGGCCTCGAGGAGGTGGCCGACTGCCTCATGGACGAGGACTCCGGCATGCCCGGGAGCCAGCACGACCGGCATCTCCCCGGCGGGCGCCTCGACGGAGTCAAGCAGGAGCAGAGCCTCCTCGGCCGCTTCCCGGCCGATCCGTTCGGGTGAGCAGACCTGTCCGAAATACTCGAGGCCGACCCGTCCTCCTCCTCCTGAAAACCCGAATTCTTTTCGCTTTCCCTTTTCGGCGACGGCCGTACAGACGAGCTTGACCTGCGGGCGGGCGTCCACCGCCAGGCTGCCCTCCGAATTGGCGATGACGACGAACTGGGCGCTGTCCTGGAAGAGGGCCTTCACCTTCTTAATCTTGGAATCCGCCCCTTGACAGGCGAGGTAAGCGCGGCGGACGAGCTCGATCTTCTCTTGAAGGGAGGCCTGATGGGCGGGCTCGGTCAGAGGACAGCAATCCTCCAGCGGCTGAACCCTGCTCAGAGCGGCATTCCCTGCCGTCCTCTCTGAAGCGGCGATCGAGGCGGCCGTGAGGGCCGTTTTTCCAATGCTTTCGGAGGACAGGTCGCTCGTATAGCCGTACCCTGTTCTTTCTCCTGAGATCACCCGGATCCCGAGGCCGAGGCTGATGCTCTCGGCGGTTTCCTTGATGATGTCCTCCTCCATGTTGATAAAGTCATACATGCGGTATTCCAAGAAGAGTTCGGCGAAGTCTCCCCCCCGCGACAAGGCCCGGTCAAGGATCCGGGTGACCTCTGCGTCGGACATCCCGAAGTGGTCTTCAAAGGCGATCACCGGGACCTCTTCCGCAGGAGGTAGGGCCAGGCCAGCACCAGGATGCTGCCGATCCCGAGAGAGTATTCAAAAATGTTCGTCAGAAGGTGGACGCCGATCCCGGAGATAACGGCCAGCTTGGGGTCGAAATCCATCAGCCTGAAGGTCAGGGCCCAGGCGGACTCCCAGGTGCCGAACCCGGCGAGGCCCTTAATAGGCAGGGCTGAGGTCAGCTCGGCTCCACTCAGGCCGAGGATTAAGGTCCAGAAGCTGAGGTCGTGAAGGTCAAACCCGTGGCTGCGGAGGAGCGCGAAGAAAAGGGCAAAAATGGACGCGTACTTGGCCAGCCGGATGAGGAAGGAAAGTACGAAGACCGGAACAGTCTTCTGGGACCGGCGAGCCGAATCCAGGCTGTCGATGGTCAGCTCGAACTTCCGGACCGCGGTGCTCGAGCCTGGCCTTTCGTTGACCCC
>Ga0153915_10002431_pt1 | contig 17005 bp, 17 predicted proteins | sample Opewatmetagenome_2_FD_107003 | JGI IMG/M metagenome (GOLD analysis project Ga0153915, IMG submission 107003) | Freshwater wetland microbial communities from Ohio, USA - Open water 3 Core 3 Depth 3 metaG | ecosystem: Environmental > Aquatic > Freshwater > Wetlands | place: USA: Ohio, Lake Erie...
AAGATCAGGTGCCCGGACCGGACCCACACGCGGAAGAACTCGGATACGAGGATGTACAGGACGGCGCCGACGGCCGGCCCCCAGGCCGTCGCCACCCCACCCAGCATCGTGACGAGAATCATCATCACGGAGATGTCGTGGAGGGAGAAGACGATCCCCGGGTCGATGAACCCCATGTAGTTCATGTAGAAGCTGCCCGCGACGCCGGTGAAGAAGGCGCTGATGAGCAGGGAGTAGAGCTTGTACTTCGTGGTGTCGATCCCGAGCGACTCGGCGCAGTCCTGGTCCTCGCGGATCGAGAGGAAGTAGAAGCCGAGCTTCGAGCGCATGACGAGGCGGATGACGACGAAGCTCGCCGCCGCGAGCGCGAGGATGATCCAGTAGTAGTACGCCTTCGACGTGAAGGCGGGGATGTAGAGGATCCCCTCGGCCCCGCTGGTCACTGACTTCCAGTTGACCGCGACCAGCCGAAGCACCTCGGAGAGCGCGAGGACGGACAGGGCGAAGTAGGGCCCCCGGAGCCGGAAGCAGATCCAGCCGATGACCAGGGCGAGCGCCGCCGCCACGAGCCCGCCGAGAGCGAGCCCCGACCAGGCCGCCGCGGGGGAGAGCCCGGACTTGACGAGAATGCCGGAGGTGTACGCGCCGACGCCGAAGAAGGCCGCGTGGCCAAAGGAGACCTGCCCGGTATAGCCCCCGAGGAGGTTCCAGCTCTGGCCGAGAAGGATCCACAGGAAGCTCAGGATGATCAGGTGAAGGATGTAGGGGCTGCGGACCGCCAGCGGCAGGAGAATCAGAAGCGCCAGGGGGGGGACGGCGGCGAGAGCCTTCTTCGCCGTCACGCCTGCCCCTTGCCGAGGATGCCCCTGGGCAGGAAGATCAGGACGAGGACGAAGATGATGAAGCCGAAGGCGTCCTTGTATCCGAGGCTGACGTACACGGAGCCGAGCGACTCGGCGAGTCCGAGGACGAGGCCCCCGAGGACCGCTCCCGGAATGTTTCCCATCCCGCCCAGGACCGTGATGATGAAGGCCTTGGCCGTGAAAGGCCCGCCGATCTGCGGATAGAGGTAGTAAACGGGATCGAGCAGGGCTCCGGCGGCGCCGACCAGCCCCGCTCCCAGGCCGAAGGTCACGTAGGTGATCCTCCTCGTATTGATCCCCATCAGGGCCGCCGCGCGCTTGTCCTGCGAAGTCGCGCGGATCATCCGCCCGAGGTCCGTCTTGCCGAGAAAGAGAAAGAGGAGCGCTCCGAGGAGAACCGCGATCCCGAACGCCGCGAGAAACGGGAAGCTGATCGAGAGAGAGATCGTCTGGCCGCCCGCCTTGATGTCCCAGTAGATCGTCTTGGAGGCGTAGGAGACGGGAACCGAGCGGTAGTTCGCGGTGAAGAGCAGGAGGGCGAGGTTCGAAAGCACGAGCCCGATGCCGACCGTGAGAAGGACCTGATTCTCCGGGAGGATGGACTCGGCGTCCATCACGGGCGTGATCAGGAACTTCTGGATGGCCGTGCCGAAGAGAAACATCGCCGGGCAGACGATGAGCAGCGAGAGGTACGGATCCATGTGCAGCAGCGTGAACGCCCAGTACGTCATGTACATGGCGACCATCATCAGCTCGCCATGGGCGAGGTTGATGATCTTCATGACGCCCATGATGAGCGACATGCCGAGGCCGATTAAGGCGTAGAGCCCCCCGACCAGGATCCCGGAGATCAGGACCTGCCCGAGGAGCTCGATTTGTCCGGCAACCTGGGGAGACATGGCGTCGATCAGGTTATCGGAAGTGCGAGACGTCTACTTGCGGTCGCGCCAGCGGGGGACGGGATAGACGTACTTGGCGGAAGCGGCCTCCTTCGGCCACACCGTCTCGTACTTCTTCTTGATGACCTGGAGCATCAGCGTGTCCATCTTGTTCTGGTTCGTGAACTGGGCCCAGGAAACGAACTTCACCGGCCCAAAAGCCGTCATCATATTCGTTTCCGCCAGCGACGCGCGCAGTTCCTCGGGCGTCCGGCCTTTCGCGCGCTTGAGCGTATCGGTCAGAACGTAAGCAGCCGCGTAGGCCTCGGCGCCGTGGTAGTCCGCCTCTTTGTTGAACTTCTTCTTGAAGTTGTCGAAGAACTCCTTGGCGCCGGGAAACTTGGCCTGCGGGGTCCAGAGGGTGGCCGACATGCAGTACTCGGAGGCCTCCGCGGCGTTCTGCAGGAACTCGGGCAGCGTGTGCCCCGCGGCGCCGCCGATGAATGCCTGCGGGTTGATGTCGAGCTCCTTGGACTGCCGCATGAGCAACGACGCGTCCATCAGGTAGGAGACCATGTACACGATGTCCGGCCGCAGCGACTTGACCTTCTGGAGGATCGGCTTGAAATCCACCGCTCCCGACTGGTAGCCCTCGGAGAGGACGACGTTGACTCCGTGTCCGTCGCACCAATAATTCATGGCCTTGGAAGTGCTGCTGCCGAAGTCGGTGTTCTCGTAGAGGATCGCGATCGACTTGGGCTTGGCGACCTCTTCGAAGAAGCTGAACACTCCCATGTTGTAGAGACTCGAGGGGGGGTTCATCCGGTAGACGTACTTCCACCCCTGCTGGGTGATCTTGTCCGCGGCCCCGGTTACGACGAGGTAGGGCACTTTGTACTTCTCGCAGACGCCGGCCACCGCGTAGCTGCACTGGCTGGTGTACTCGCCCACCACGATCGGGTACTTGTCGATCGTGATGAACTTCTCGACGATCGCGGTGGCGGTCTCGGGCTTGCCGCCCGAGTCCTGGATGTCCAGGACGAGCTTCATTCCCTTGACGCCCCCCTTGGCGTTGATTTCCTCGACGGCCATCTCGTAGGCCTGCTTCTCCATTTCGCCGAACTTCGCCTCGGCGCCGGTCAGGGGCAGGGGAATTCCCACGGTGAACGTCTTGGCTTCGGCCGCGACGGCGGCCGGAGCGCTGATGCCGGAAAAAACAAGCACCGCCAGAGCGGCGCAGACGAGCGTGAGTCGGATTCTCATCCTGTTCCTCCTTCGAGTTTGGGTTCTCTGCGCTGACTATCTTTCGGGAGCCCCGGGCGCCGGGGATGATTCATTTGAATCATTCCCGGGGCGGCAGGGCTGGGGGGCCGGGCCGCAACCCGGGCGGCTGGGGTTAATCGGCTTCGACGGCCACGTCGGCGAACTTCTTCGACAGCTCGACGCGCAGGCCTTCGGGGGAGGGGCAGTCCACGCGCATGACGAGCTCGCGCTTGCCGGCGGGCACCTTCGCGTAGGATCCGACGATCGAGAAGATCGTTCCGCCCTGGTCGCGGCAGGTGTCCGCCACTTCACGGATGCTGCCGGGCTTGTCGGGGATCAGGAGACTCACACGCACCCTCTTCTTCGACACGCCGGTCAGATCGACCAGGGCCCGGAAGATGTCGCCTTCGGTCAGGATGCCGACGAGGTTCCCCTTCGCATCGAGGACCGGCAGGCCCTCGACCTTCTTCTCCAGCATCAGGAGCGCCGCCTTCTCGATAGGCATCTCGGGAGTGACCGTCCACGGGTTCTTCGTCATGACGTCCTTGAGCTTGAGCTTGTCCAGCACGTAGTGGAGCTCCCAGATGTCCAGGGTCGTGGCGCGCGACGGGGAGACGTCCTTCAGGTCGCGGTCGGAAACGATGCCGACGAGCCTGCCGGCGTCGGACAGGATCGGGATCCGGCGGATCTTCTTCTCCTTCATCACGTCGATCGCCCGGGCGAGAGAGTCGGAAGGCTTCAGGGTGATCGGTTTGGGGGTCATCCACTTGGCGACGCGCACGGGGCACCTCCCGAGGGGATTAGAAAGCCCGGTCCCCCTCGGGCGATGATCCAATCTCATCATTCGGCGCCGGCGCCGGCGCGCCGGGACGCCCGGGCGGCGGCCAATCCGGCGGGCCTGAAACCTGCGTACTCCCTGTGGAATCTAAGGTCGGGTCGCCCGGTTGTTTCGGGGCGAAGAAGGAGGCTTGTCTTGAAGTTCCGCATTCTTGCCGGGCTGGCTCTCTGGGCCGGCGCGGCTCTGTTTCTTGCCGCCCCTCCAGAGCGCGCGACGGCCATCTTCGCCGGCGGCTGCTTCTGGTGCGAGGAAACCGCCTTCGAGGGGCTGCCGGGGGTGCTGTCCGTGACCTCCGGCTACACCGGCGGGCAGACGAAGAACCCGACCTACGAGCAGGTGTCGTCGGGAGGGACCGGCCACGCCGAGTCGGTCGAGGTCGCGTACGACCCGAGAAAGACGAGCTACGAGAAGCTCCTCGAGGTCTTCTGGCACAACGTGGATCCCTTCCAGAAGGACGGCCAGTTCTGCGACCACGGCACGCAATACCGCTCCGCGATCTTCTACAGGGACGATGCGCAGCGAAAGGCGGCCGAGGATTCGAAGAGGAAGCTCGAGGAGGACCCGAAGTTCAAGGGGAAGATCGTCACGCAGATCGTTGCGGCGTCGACTTTTTATCCGGCCGAGGAATACCACCAGGACTTCTACAAGAAGAGCCCGGTGCGCTATCAGTCCTACCGGCTGGGATGCGGCCGCGACGCCCGCTTGATGCAGATCTGGGGCGACGCGGCGGGAGGCCACAAGTGAGCAGAGAGACGAGGATTTCCATGACGATCGTGGCCGCTCTGGCCGCCCTGGCCCTGGCCCTGGCGGCGCGCGGCGAGGAGCCGAAGATGAAGGGGTGGACCGGAGCCTTCCAGAAACCGTCTGACGCGGAGCTGCACAACAAGCTCACGCCGCTCCAGTACGATGTGACCCAGAAGGCGGGCACCGAGCGCCCCTTCGCCAACGAGTACTGGAACAACCACGCCGCGGGCATCTACGTGGACGTGGTCTCGGGCGAGCCTCTCTTCTCCTCGCTCGACAAATTCGAGTCCGGCACGGGCTGGCCGAGCTTCACGAAGCCGCTCGAGAAGAGCAACGTCAAGACCAGCACCGATTTCCTGATCGGTTACCCCCGCACGGAAGTCCGCTCGGCGCACGCCAACTCTCACCTCGGCCACGTCTTCAACGACGGGCCGGCGCCGACCGGCCAGCGCTACTGCATGAACTCGGCGGCCCTGCGATTCATCCCCGCCGACAAGCTCGAGGCCGAGGGCTACGGCCAGTACAAAGCCCTCTTCGAAAAGCCGAAGAAGTAGTTTCCGCCCGGGAGGCGCAGGAACGAGGGCCTGCGGTCGTCTTTACGTGCCGTAGGGGCGGCCCTTGCGGCCGCCCGCCTCTCGTCGTAATGACAGTCTCGTCGCGGGCTGGGACAAGCCCCGCCCTTACAGCGCGTTGGAACGAACGAGTGCCTGCGGCTAGGCGTGAAGCGCCTGGTACCGCGCCATCAGCACTTCCTGCGGCTCCGTGAAGGCCGGATCCACCGTGATGCAGTCGGAGATCGGGCAGGCTTCGACGCACTGCGGCTTGTCGAACGCGCCGACACATTCCGTGCAGCGCTCGTGGTTGACCACGTAAATATTCTCGCCGGCGGAAATCGCCTGATTCGGACAGGTCGGCTCGCAATTTCCGCAATTGATGCAGGTGTCGACAATGACCATCGCCATGAAGAAACTCCTTTCCGGCCGACAGCCTGCCATGCCCCGTTTCCGTCGTAATGATGCAAAAACATCAGTCGGGCCCACGCGGTCCGGGAGAGCTCTTCCCGCCTGTCCTATGATCCTTTGGTGGTGAGTCTTTCAGCGCCTGGCGACCGCGCGAGGCCGGGAACCGTCTACTACTACGGCACTTGTCTCGCGGACCTCTTCTTTCCCGAGGCGGGATTGTCGGGGATCCGGCTGCTCCAGCGGGAGGGCCTGCGGGTCGTCTTCCCTCGTGGGCAGACCTGCTGCGCGCAACCCGCCTACAACTGCGGCTACCATGACGAAGCCCGGGCGGTCGCGCGCGCGCAGATCGCCCTCTTCAGGAAGCCCCATCCCATCGTCGTTCCCTCCGGCTCGTGCGCCGGAATGATGAAGCGCCACTACCCGGCTCTCTTCGAGGGAGATCCCTTCCGGGAGGAGGCCGAGGCGTTCGCCGCGAGGGTCTTCGAGCTCACGCAGTTCCTGTCGGATGTGCTCGAGGTGAAGTGGACCGATCGCGGGGAGAAAGTCCGCGTGACGTGGCACCCCTCGTGCCATTCCCTGCGCGAGATGGGGATCGACGAGGAGCCGAAGAAACTGCTCGCGCAGCTCGCCAACGTCGAGGTGGCGCCGCTTGCGCGGGAGCGCGAGTGCTGCGGCTTCGGCGGGACCTTCGCGGTGCGGGAGCCCGAAATCTCGGCGGCGATGGTCGAAGACAAGGCGAGCGACGTGGTCTCGACCGGCGCCCCGCTCCTCCTCTCCGGCGACGGAGGGTGCCTCCTGAACATCGGCGGCCGGCTCGCGGCGCGCGGAGAGCGCGTCCGCGCGCAGCACATCGCGCAGTTCCTCTGGGAGAGGACGAATGGGCGCTGAAAAGCGCGCTCCCGCCTTCCGTCCCGCGGCCGCCGGGGCCCTGAAAGATCCGGAGCTGCGCGCAAACTTCCGGCGCGCGATGGACGGCCTCATGGCCAGGCGGGCGGCCCTCTTCGCCGACCCGGCCGAATGGCGCGACCTGCGGGCCCTGGGAGCCTCCATCCGGCAGCGGACGCTCGCGCGGCTGCCCGCTCTTCTCGAACGGCTCGAGAGCAAGTGCGCAGGCAACGGCATCCGCGTCCGGTGGGCCGAGACGACGGAGGAGGCCAATGCCCTCGTGCTCGAGATCCTCCGGGCGCGCGGCGCCACGCGGGTCGTCAAGGGGAAGTCGATGGTCTCGGAAGAGATGCACTTGAACGACTTTCTCGAGAAGCACGGCATCGAGTCGCTGGAGTCCGATCTCGGCGAGTACATCATCCAGCTGGACGGCGAGACCCCTTCGCACATCATCATGCCGGCGATCCACAAGAACCGGCGGCAGATCGCGAGTCTCTTCGGGCGCAAGATCCGCGAGGCGAAGTACACGGAGGACGTGGACGAGTTGACCGGTATCGCGCGCCGCGTCCTGCGCCGGAAGTTCTTCGAGGCGGAGGCCGGGATCTCCGGCGTCAACTTCGCCGTGGCGGAGACCGGCACGCTCTGCCTCGTGGAGAACGAGGGGAACGGGCGGATGTCCACGCACGTCCCGCCCGTCCACATCGCCCTCATGGGGATCGAGAAAGTCGTCGAGAGGCTCGAGGACGTCCCGCCGCTCTACAGCCTCCTGACCCGCTCGGCGACCGGACAGGCGATCACGACCTACTTCAACATGATCACCGGCCCGCGGGGCGCGGGAGAGAAGGACGGCCCGGCGGAGGTTCACCTCATCATCCTCGACAACGGGCGCTCGAGGATCTCTTCGGACGCCGAGCTTTCGGCCACGCTCCGGTGCATTCGCTGCGGCGCTTGCATGAACCACTGTCCCGTGTACACGAGGGTCGGCGGGCACGCCTACCAGTCCACTTATCCGGGCCCGATCGGGAAGATCCTGACTCCTCAGACCGAGGGGGTGGGACGGCGTCACGACCTGGTGCACGCCTCGAGCCTCTGCGGAGCCTGCGCGGAGGCGTGCCCGGTCGGAATCCCGATCGCGGAGCTGCTCGTGCGCCTCCGACGGGAGGCCGCGCACAAGAGCCAGGGCTCATCGGTCCTTGGCGCCGGCGAGGGACGAAGCCGCTGGGAGAGCCTCGCCTGGGCGCTCTGGAAGGCGGCGCACCGCAGTCCCGCCCTGTATCGCCTGGTGGGCTTTGCCGCGACTCGTTTCTCCCGAATCCTTCCCTCGGGACTTCCGATCCTGTCCGCATGGACCGGGGAGTCCGGCCAGGCGCAAGGTCTCCCGCCGGAGCTTCTCAAAACGACGCGGCGCCTCCGCGAGGCCCCGCGGCCTGCCCGGCGCACCCTTCATGAGCTCGTCGAAGAGATCGGCGTGGACGATGCCTGAGGGCGCGCGCGAGAGAATCCTCGGGAGGCTGAGGCGCGCGCCCGGGGCCGAGGCGTCTCCCTCGGACTTCGGGGTGATGGAGCGCAAGGCCTGGCCGGCGGCGGAGCGCTATCCACGCTTGAAGCGGATGATGGAGTCGGTCAAGACCGAGTTCCTGGAGGCGACCGAGCAAAGTTGGCCGCAGGCGATCTTCGGCTTCCTCCAGTCGCAGGGGCTTTCGACCCTCCTCTTCGGCCCCGGTACCGCGGCGGGCGGGCGTCTCTCGGAATCGTGGCCGTCGGGAGACGGAGCGCTCCTCGTGCCCTACGACCGTCCGGTCGAAGAGATGAAAGAACGGCTCTTCGACGAAGTGGACGCCGGATTCACGACGACCCGCGGCGGCATCGCGGAGACGGGCGGACTGATTCTCTGGCCCTCGCCGGAGGAGCCGCGGCTCCTCTCGCTCGTCCCGCCGGTGCACCTGGCGTTGCTCTACACCGACGAGATCTACGACACCTTCTGGCAGGCCCTGCGCTCCCAGGGCTGGGCCGGCGGGATGCCGCCCAACGCCCTTCTCGTGTCGGGTCCGAGCAAGACGGCCGACATCGAGCAGACGCTCGCCTACGGCGTCCATGGTCCCAGGAGACTGATCGTGGTCGCGGTCCTCCGCGGCCCCCTTTGAAGAGGCCGCGGACGGGATCGGAAGACGGCGTCGGTATTCCACAGGTCCTGCCCCCGGCCCCCGCGTAAAGGGGGCCGAGGCGATCGGATTTGATTCATTTGCATCATGGTGGGCGCCGGATCAGTCCCTACTCTCTGCCCGACGGCGCCCTCGAGGCATACCCTCCTTCGCCCCGCGGGCAACCCTCCGCTCCCGCGCCGGTCCGCCCGCCGGCGCGGGAGCTTTTTATTACGGCTTCCCGGGGCCGTGGCGGCAGCGCCTCGGCCGAGCTTTCCAGCCGCGTGTTAAGGTTTTTTCCGTGCCCGTGAGACGCGGAAGGCGCGGACCGCTCTATCCGGCCGATCTCCTGCAGTCGCCTCTCTATTCACGGACCTGCAAGGAAGCGTTTCGCGTGATGGAACGCCTGGCGGCGGTCGCGGTCCGTCGTCCCGGCGCCGTTCGGAACAAGGACGTCCTTTCCACCGAGACCGGCCTGTCGGGCCCCGCGCTCGAGCAGGTGCTCCACTTCCTTCGGCTCGCCGGGCTCCTGGAAGTGCCTCGAGGGACCTCCAGCGGCGTCCGCCTGGCGCGCTCTCCCTCCAGGATCTCGCTCCTCCAGGTCGTGCGCGCGATCGACGGCGGGGGCCTCTGGGGGAGATGCATTCTCGGCCTGGAGGAATGCTCCGACACCATGCCATGCCCCGCGCATCCGGCCTGGAAGGAGACACGCGCACTTCTCGAACGACACCTCGAGAGCCAGTCGCTCGTGGACCTCACGAAAGCCGTGGCGCTCCGGTACAAGGCCCGGCGGTCGGGAGAGCGGCCCTGGCGTTGAACGTTTGCCGGGGTCCTGAACGCAGCCGGTCGGCGCCGATCCTGATCGAAGCCGGCGGCGCACTCCTCGGGGCTCTCCGCGGAGCGGGAAAGGAGGGGCCGTGAAGACCGAGAAGGAGATCCGGGAGGAGTCGCGCCGAATCCGCGAGAGGGCGAAGAGCCTCTCCGGTTTCTGGACCGCGGAGCTCGCGGCCGCGGCTCATGCGCTGGAATGGGCCCTGGGAAAGCACCCGCATCCTCCCTCGGAGGACATCGGGTCGAAAGAGAGCGCCCAGGGCCGGATCGCGGCTTCCCTCCTGAAGGCCGCGGAACAGCAGGCGGCCTCCCCCCGGAAGGCCGGTCCGCCCAGGGCATCGCCGCGTGGTTCGCGCCGTCGCTAGCGGTGCCGGGGCGGCGCGAGGGATCCGGCCGCCGCCAGCGGGTCGGAGCGATCACCGCCGCCGGCGGTCAGGCGGAATAGCTTCGCGTTCACGATGGCGGTCCCGTCCAGTCGGACCGTCGCGTTTTTTTCCACCTGGCTGTAGGCCTCACGCGTGAACGTGACCTTGTAGGTCCCCGGGGGAAGAAGCGGGAAGTGAAACTGGCCGTCCTTGCCCGTCGTGGTGGTCCGAGTGGACGATGCGGTTCTCGCCTCCACCGTGACGCTGTCGAGCGCCTTTTCGTCGTCGTCCACGACGGTTCCCCGCATCCGCCCGGACGTCTGAGCGTGGAGAATCGCCGCGATGACGAGGCAAAACAGCCCTGCGCCCGCAGTCCCACACCGGATCGACCGCATCAAGCCTCCTCGAAGGCCGGTCATTCTACATTCAGCGATATGCCTCTACCTGGCGTCGGCGCCGGAGACGCCGCAGAGGCTCGCGACCCGGCGCGGCAGGGCGTCCACCATCTCGGCCGAACGGGAACCGATGCCCCACGTGTTGGAGAGGACCGCCACGACGATGTCGGAGTCGGGATAGACGAATAGGCCCGCCTGGAGTCCGGCGTTCGAGCCGCCAGTGTGCAGATCCCGAGGGGCGTCGCCGGCTTTCGGAACGAACCATCCGAAATTCATCGGCGACTCGGCTTTCTCCGTCTTCGGACGTGTCTGGAGCAGCCGCCACGACCGTTGCTCGAGGAAGCCCGGCCGGACGAAGGCGCTGCCGAAGCGGGCCAGGTCCTCGGCGGTCGAGACCATATTCCCCGCCGCCATGTTGTGGCTGTAGTCCCAGTCCGGAACCCGGAACAGGACGGATCCTTCTTTGTAGGTCACCGGGTCGTAGAACGAGTAGCGCCGCGCCCGGTGCGGGAGGACCCGGCGGACGTCGTCGAACCGCGTCGCACCGAGGGCGAGCGGCTTGACGACCGCGTCGTCCACGTACGCGGCGTAGGGCTTGCCGGCTGCACGCTGGATCGCGACGCCCAGGAGGTCGTAGCCGTAGCTCGAGTAAGCGTACTTCGCGCCCGGCTCCGCTTCGAGCGGATCGTTTTGGAAGAGGCGGAGGATCTCCTCGACATCGTCGAAGTGCGTGGCATACAGCTCCGGCGTTCTCTCGGCCTTCCAGTGCCTCACGCCGGCCAGGTGCGCGGCGAGGAGCCGCACCGTGACGGCGCCGCCAGGCTTGACAGGAAACGAGGGCACGTAACGCTGGATCGGAGCGTCGAAGTCGATCGCGCCGGCCTCCCAGAGCTTCAGGAGCGCCGCTCCGGTGAAGGCCTTCGTGACGCTGGCGACGCCGAAAGCCGTTTCCGCGGTGACGGGAACACGATGCTCGAGGTCCGCGAAACCCAGGTATTCCGTGAAGACTGTCTTTCCTCTCGAAGCGACGGCGACCGCGAGGCCGACGTTTTTCTGTTTCTCGTGAACGCGGCCGATCGCCTCGCGAATCGATGCCGCGTTGGCCTGGCAGGGCGCGCCGTCCGCGGGAAGGGCGCGCATTGCCGCCGAGGAGGCAAGAAGAAAGAGTGCCGCCGCCTTCGTCCTGGCGCTGCGCATGGCGCCCTCCGGAAGTTGCTACGCGGCCGCGAGGTCGAGGTTTCGCGGCATAATCCGGCCGGGCGGGGACTCTGGGTCCGCCGGGCTCCTGGCCGTTGCGGAGCAAGCAAGATGAGGATGGACCTCCACACGCATTACTACCCGCCGCGTTATTTCGAGGCGATCCGCGGCACGCCGGGAGAGTTCTCCTTCGGGACGGACCCGGCGGGCCGAACGATCATCCAGTACCGCGGGGCGCGCTTCTTCGGGATCACGCCGCCCATGACGGATCCGCTGCGGCGCCTCGAAGACATGGACCGGGTCGGAATCGACGTCGAAGTCGTTTCGCTCTCCACCCCCAACGTGTTCTTCACCGACGCGGCCCGCCAGGCTGAGATCGCCCGAATGGTCAACGACGCCTACGCCGAGCTCGTCGCGCGATACCCGAAGCGTTTCCTGGCTTTTGCCTCCATCCCCATGGACGCGCCGGAGGCGGCCCTGGAGGAGCTCCACCGGGCGATCGGAGTGCTCAAGTTCCAGGGAATCATCCTCCTCTCCAACATCCGCGGCCGGCCGCTGACCGATCCCGCCTACAGGCCGTTCTTCGAGGAGGCGAACCGGATGGGACTCTGCATCTTCCTTCACCCGATGCTGCCCACCCACGCGGAGCCCTACAGGGAGTACGTCCTCGGGCCGCTCATCGGCTTTCCGTTCGACACGACGCTCGCCGTGGCTCGGATGTGCTTTGACGGCATGCTGCGCGACCTGCCGCACATCCGATGGATCGTCGCGCACCTGGGCGGAGCAATCCCGTACCTGATGGAGCGGCTCGACAACGGCTTCCGCGACCTCGCCGAATGCCGCGCGAAGATCGACGAGCTGCCGAGCGTGTATTTGAAGCGTCTCTACTACGACACCGTCACGTTCAGCCCCCACACGCTCGGCATGGCCAGGGACCTCGTGGGGACCGATCACATGGTGATGGGCAGCGACTACCCCCACCTGCTGGGCTCGATCGACCGCGCCGTCTCCTCCATCGAGGCCCTGGGCATCCCTGCCGCCGAGAAAGACCGCGTCTTCAGCGGTACCGCCCTGTCCATCCTGAACAACGTCTAGGTCCAGGTCGCGTGGCCGATCCCTCCAGGCCCCGACTCGTCCGCGCCGTAGGGCTCGCCGGCCTGGTCGCCATCGCCATCAACGGCGTCATCGGGTCGGGAATCTTCGTGCTGCCGGCCACCGTGGCGGCGATCGCCGGGAGCGCCAGCCCGGCCGCCTATGCGCTGGCCGCTCTCGTCATGGCTCTCGTCGTTCTCTGTTTTGCCGAGGCGGGGAGCCTCTTCGAGGAGACCGGCGGCCCCTACGTCTACGCGCGCGCGGCCTTCGGTCCCTTCTTCGGGTTTCTCGTCGGTTGGATGTTCTTTCTCTCGCGCCTGGCCGCCGCGGCGGCCATCGGAAACGCGTTCGTCGCCTATCTCGGCGACTTCTGGCCGGCGGCCGGGAGGGCAGCCGGCAGGGTCGCCGCCCTGACCCTGGCGATCGGCGCGCTCGCCGCGGTCAACATCGCCGGCGTGCGCCCCGGCGCGCGGACCGTGAACGTCCTGACCGTCTCGAAGATGCTTCCGCTCCTTCTCTTCGTGTCCGCCGGGCTCTTCGCCGCCGATCCCGGGCGCTACCGGCTCCTGGCGCTCCCTCCGGCGCCGGCGCTCAAGCAGGCGAGCCTGCTCCTCGTCTTCGCCTTCGGAGGCTTCGAGAACGCGAACGTACCCAGCGAGGAGGTCGAGGATCCCAGAAGGCACCTGCCGATCGCCCTGATCTTCGCGATCGTGTTGACGGCCGTGCTCTATGTCCTGATCCAGATCGTGTCGCTGGGAACTCTCCCGGGCCTCGCCTCGGACCCGACTCCGCTGGCCTCCGCGGCGGCGCGGTTCCTGGGCCCGGCCGGGGCAGGCATCATGACGCTGGCGGCGGTGCTCTCGACTCTCGGCAGCGAGAGCGCTCTCGTTCTGGTCGGCCCGAGGATCCTCTACGCCTTTTCCCTGTCGGGCCGGCTTCCCCGGGCGCTGGCGCGAATCGGCGCGCGTCGCCGCACGCCTCACGTGGCGATCGTGGTCTTCGCGGCGTTGGCCTGGGCCGCCGCGGTTGCCGGCTCCTTCGGGTCTCTCGCCGCGGTCAGCGCCATCGCGCGCTTGATCTTCTCCGCCGCCACTTGCCTGGCGATCCCGGTCCTGAGGCGCCGGATGCCGGGCGCCCGCTTCCGTGTGCCCGGGGGGTTCGTCGTTCCGTCGATCGCCGCCGGTCTCTGCCTCTGGCTGCTGACCGCCGTCAGCCGCGAGCAGGCGGCCGCAGGGGCGGCCGGGCTCGCGACCGGGCTGGCGCTGTACGTTCTTTACGGAAGGTCGGCTTTCGGCCGCGGCGGTCGCGATGCGACCGGCAGCCGAGAGTTTTCAAAGAGCCCCCGGGAGCCAGGCCCTGGCCCTTGAGCTGGCGGAGCGAACGCCCGCTGCCGACAGTCGGGCCGCAACGCCCGCATCCATTTTTCCACCGGCTGTTAAGCTCGCGCGCCGTGACCTCGTCGGGCCGGGCAGGCTTCGCTCTGGAAAAGGACTCGCTCCGGATTCTCCTGGAGGCGGTGGAGAGGCTCGAAGAAGGGTTCGCCGGCCTCCCGCCGGTCAGCGCCGGCGCCGCGCCCGAGCCCGCGATGAGGGAGATCCTCCTCGAGGTCGCCGGGCGCCTCACGGAGAACTACCCCTTCTTCCATCCACTCTATGCGGGACAAATGCTCAAGCCCCCGCATCCCATCGCGCGGGCGGCCTACGCGCTCGCGATGTGGGTCAATCCCAACAACCATGCGCTCGACAGCAGCCGCGCGAGCTCCCGCATGGAGAAGGAAGCGGTGGCGGAGATCGCGCGCCTGTTCGGGTGGGAGACCTTTCTCGGCCACCTCTGCGGCGGCGGCACGATGGCGAATCTCGAAGCGCTCTGGGTCGCCGGCCGGCTCTCGCCGGGCAAGACCGTCGTCGCTTCGGACCAGGCGCACTACACGCATGGCCGCATCGGGGGCGTGCTGGGGCTCCTCTTCGAGACGGTCCCCTGCGACCGGCGGGGCCGCATGGATGCGGAGGCGCTCGAGAGGCGCCTGGCGCGCGGCGGCGTCGGAACCGTCGTCGCGACCATCGGAACGACGGCGACCGGCTCCGTCGACCCGCTGCCGGCGATCCTCTCTCTCAAGGAGCGATACGCTTTCCGGCTGCACGCCGACGCGGCCTACGGCGGCTACTTCGGCCTGGCGGGGAACCTCGAGGCGGAGGCGCGCGCGGCCTACGACCGGTTGGGCGAAGCGGACTCGATCGTCGTCGACCCGCACAAGCACGGCCTGCAGCCCTACGGATGCGGCGCCGTGCTCTTCCGGGATCCCGCGGTCGGCCGCTTCTACAAGCACGACTCGCCCTATACGTACTTCACATCCTCCGAGCTGCACCTGGGCGAGATCAGTCTCGAGTGCTCGCGCGCCGGGGCCGCCGCCGTGGCGCTCTGGGCCACCCAGAAGCTCCTGCCCCTCGTTCGGGGAGGAGCGTTCGCGCGGCGGCTCGAGGCGAGCCGCGAAGCGGCGCTGGCGCTCCACGCGCGGCTCGCGGCCGACACCCGGTTCCTGACGGCCTTCGCCCCGGAGCTCGACATCGTCGTCTGGACGCCGCGGGCTCCGCGGGCGAGCCTTTGCTCGGATCTCGCGCGAAGAGTCTTCGACGAGGCGGCCCGAAACGATCTCCACTTCGCTCTCGCTGAGATCCCGGCTGAGTTCTTCGACGCGGACGGCTCCGGCATACAGAAAGACCACGACCGGATCACGAGCCTGCGCTCGGTTTTGATGAAACCCGAGCATCGCGAGTGGGTGCCGCGAATCTGGGAGATCCTGGACCGGGCCACCCGCACGGTCCTGGGCTGAGGCCAATCAGTAGTGGCAGTATCCCCGGATCGTGGCGAGGAGCTCGTCGGGCTGCGCGGGCTTGCGGATGCAGCCGGCCGCCAGGAGCTCCTCCGTACTTTCATCCGCTCTGCTGTGAGCCGTGACGATGATCGTCGGAATCGCCGCCAGGGTCTGATCCCGGAGTTGCTCGCGCCGGAACTCCCATCCGTTCATGATCGGCATCATCAGGTCGAGCAGGATGACGCAGGGCGGTTTGCCGCGGCGCAGCTGTTTCAAGGCCTCCAGGCCGTTGGCGGCCAGGGAGACTTCGTATCCCTCGTCCTCGAGAACGTCCTTGATGGCATCCAGGACGGCGTAATCATCGTCCACGACGAGGACTTTCATGCGGCGGACCCTCTGGACGCATCGCGGGGCAGTTCGACCCTGAACGTCGAGCCTCTCCCGGGCTCGCTCGAAACCTCGATCTTCCCTCCGTGGGCGTCCACGATCTGCCGCGAGATCCAGAGGCCCAGACCCATCCCGCCGTAGGACCGCCGCGAAACTGCCCGCTCGAAGCGTTCGAATATCTTCGACTGATCCTCCTGAGAGATTCCGATGCCGTGGTCCCGCACGGTGAAACGGGTCCATGACCCGTTGGGCTCGACGCGGATCTCGATCGGCTGGCCTTTGCCGAATTTCACGGCGTTGGAGAGCAGGTTTGTCATCACCTGATCCAGGCGGGAGCGGTCCCAGACTCCCGTCGCCCCTGGCGGCGCTTCGATTCGAACCTCGCAGCCCGCGCGGCTGGCGGCGTCCCTGTACCGCTCCGCGGCCTCGCGAGCGATCTCCGCCAGGTCCGTCTCTTCCCGGTCCAGCGTCAGACGCCCCGAGGTGATGCGGGTCACGTCCATGAGCTCCTCTGTCAGCCTCACGAGGCGTTCGAGCTGCGCCCGCGCCCGATCGAGAATCTCGGCCAGTTTCTCCGGCTGACCCGCGGACAGCCTCCGCCGGAGGGTGTGGAACTGGAACTGAAGCGTCGTCAGGGGTGTGCGGAGCTCGTGTCCCGCCATGGAGAGGAAGTCCTCGCGGGCCCGGACCGCTTCCCGCGCCTCCCGGAAGAGTCGCTCTCTCTCCGCCTGGAATTTCTTCTGGTCCGTGATGTCGCGGGCGATCTTGGCGGCCCCGACGATCTGCCCGGCGGCATCCTTGATCGGAGAAACGGAGAGCGAGACCGCGACCCTCTCGCCGTTCTTCTTCAGGCGCTCAGTCTCGAAGTGTTCCACCCTCTCGCCGCGGCGAATCCTTTCGAGGATATCCCCCATATCGCTCTTGTGTTCCGCTGGCATCAGTATCGACACCGGCCGGCCGACCACCTCCTCGGCGCTGTACCCGAAGAGCCTCTCCGCGCCGGCGTTCCACCCGGTGATGATTCCATTGAGGTCCTTCGCGACGATCGCGTCCTCGGAGGACTCCACGATCGCGGCCAGCCGCTGCATCCCTTCCTCCGCCTTCCTGCTGGCGGAGACGTCCCGGAAGAAGATCGAGGCGCCGTCGCGGGAAGGATAGATGTCCGAGGCGATCCAGCGCCCGAGAGTCGCGTTGAAGGCCTGGGCGTGACAGGTTTCCCCATCCTCCATCGCCTTCCGAAGAGCGGCGATTCCCTGGCTGCTCGCCGGCGCGTCCTCGACGACGGGCCTGCCCAGGAGCTCCTCGCGGCGGCGCCCCAGAATCTCTTCCGCCCGCCGGTTGACGTACTTGTA
>Ga0153915_10002432_pt1 | contig 16997 bp, 15 predicted proteins | sample Opewatmetagenome_2_FD_107003 | JGI IMG/M metagenome (GOLD analysis project Ga0153915, IMG submission 107003) | Freshwater wetland microbial communities from Ohio, USA - Open water 3 Core 3 Depth 3 metaG | ecosystem: Environmental > Aquatic > Freshwater > Wetlands | place: USA: Ohio, Lake Erie...
ACGCCGCATGCCCAAATTATACGGTTCTTGGACGTTTTGTATAAACATGCTCGTTTCATAAATGAACTACAGTTTAACATTATTTCCAATAAGATGCCTGTCAGAACTAATGGTTTACACAAGGTCAGAAAAATTTATTCATAAATATATTTTTTTCGGTAAAAGATGGAATTTTATAGATAATTTCATGTGGAAATATATTTTAGTAAGAAATAATTGATTAAGAGTGAAACAATTAGTATTTGCAAGGCAGATCAATAAATATAAAAAATAGAAACGTCTGTTAGGTGTTATTTCAGGGAAAAGCGGTAATTTTAGGCGCTCAGGAAAAACACGTCAATACCAGTTACCCAATGAAACAGACCTTACTTCTTTTTCTTGCTCTATTTACCCTGCAGACGGCGATTGCCGGCAAGGTTATCCTCCAACATGTTTATGGGCGTAACATTCAGACACTGAATGGATCGTGGAATTACATCGTCGATCCTTTTGATAATGGCTATTACAATTACCGGCTTGCGGTCAATCCGGATGGCTTCGGCAGAAACCAGCAGGCAAAATCCCCATCCGACCTGGTGGAGTATAATTTTGAAACTTCTCCTGTACTTCGGGTACCTGGCGACTGGAATACCCAGGATGACCGCTTCTTTTTCTATGAGGGCACCATGTGGTTCAAGAAAGATTTTTACAGTATACCTAAGGAAGGAACCAAGCAATACCTTTATTTCGGGGCTGTCAACTACCGTTGCAATGTCTATCTGAACGGCAAGTTCCTGGGCGACCATCTGGGTGGCTTTACTCCGTTCAGCTTTGATGTGACCGGAAAAGTAAAACCTGGTAAAAACTTCGTTGTTGTACGGGTGAACAACGTCCGTGAAAAAGAAGATGTGCCAACCGTCAATTTCGACTGGTGGAACTATGGTGGCATTACCCGTGATGTATTGCTGGTTGAAGTGCCGTCGCTTTTTATCGATGATTACCTCGTGCGACTGACCAAAGGTTCTTATACTCAGATTGAGGGATACATCCGGTTGAATCAAGCCAAATCTGGTGTTAATGTGGCGGTTGATATACCCGGATTAAAACTGAAAACCATCCTGATGACCGACAGCACCGGTAAAGCCACGTTCTCATTGCCTGTCAGAAAGCTGAAATTATGGTCGCCGGAACAGCCCAAACTGTATGATGTCACCATCAGCCAGGGAGACGAAACGATTGCGGATAAAATTGGCTTTCGACAGATTGAAGCAGTTGGCAGGGAAATCCGTTTGAATGGTCAGAAACTATTTCTGAAAGGTATTTCCATCCATGAAGAAGCACCTTTCCGTCAGGGACGGGCTTGCACCAAAGAAGATGCTACTGTTTTGCTGGGCTGGGCCAAGGAACTGGGTTGTAATTTTGTTCGTCTGGCTCATTATCCCCATAATGAATTCATGGTTCGTACTGCCGAAGAAATGGGCATCATGGTCTGGTCGGAAATTCCAGTGTACTGGACTATTGAATGGAAGAATCAGGAAACCTATGACAACGCCGCCAACCAGTTGGAAGGCATGATCGATCGTGACCACAACCGTTGTGCCATTGTCATCTGGTCAATAGCCAACGAAACTCCGCACAGTGATGCCAGAAAGGCATTTTTAAGTAAACTGGCCGTACTGGCCCGTTCCAGGGACAATTCCCGCCTTATCAGTATGGCCATGGAAGTAACCGGTAGTTCTGCCAACGTCAGCAAGGTGTATGACGATATGAATGAATACGTGGATATTGTCAGTTTCAACGAGTACCTGGGCTGGTACAGCGGGACACCAGATATCTGCAAAAACCGCATTTTTGACATTCCCTATGATAAACCTGTCTTTGTCAGTGAGTTTGGAGGGGAAGCCCTTCAGGGTTTCCATGGAGATGTGAACGAACGTTTTACGGAAGAATATCAAGAACTGTTGTACAAAAATACCATGGAAATGCTGGATAAAATCGAAGGTTTTTCAGGTTGTTCCCCCTGGATTATGGTGGACTTTCATTCTCCGCGCCGTCAATTGCCAGGAAAACAGGATTTCTTCAACCGCAAAGGGTTGGTATCCGACAAAGGGCTTAAGAAAAAAGCGTTTTTCGTTCTACGTGATTATTACAATTCAAAACAATGAAACGAGTACTTTCGTTTTTACGCGAGATTCAGGAGAACAATACCAGGGAGTGGTTTGAGGCTCATAAGGTGGATTATCTGGAAGCCAATGGCCTTTTTACAGCGTTTGTCGAAAAGCTGATTACAGGCATAGCGGTTTTTGATCCGTCTGTCAGAAACCTTACCGCAAAGGATTGCATGTACCGTTTCTATCGCGATACCCGGTTTTCAACCAACAAGATGCCTTACAAAACCCATCTGGGAGCATTCGTATGTCCTTATGGCAAGAAGGCGCCCTATTCGGGTTATTACTTTCACATTGAGCCTCAAGGAAATGGCTTCCTTGATGGTCATCAGCTCGATACCGGATTGTATTGTCCGGAACCAGCTGTTTTGAAAAGTGTCAGGGAAGAAATAGTGCTGAATGGTGACCACTTTCATGCGGCTGTTCTTGAGGCAGAAGGCTTTGTCCTTGAAGACAGTCAGGCACTAAAAAAAGTGCCAAAAGGCTATCCTGCTGACCATAAATATGCTGAATACCTGAAACTGAAGAATCCATGCCTGTGCAAACGGGTGGATGATGCTTTCATGGTAAGCGACTATTTGTTGGAAAATACGCTGGAGGCTTTCAGTAAGACTGTCTCTTTCAATAAACTGCTGAATGAGGCGGTGGCTTATGCCCTGGAGTAATTCAATCTCATTTTTTTAGTCATGTATAAGGAAAATTGCAAAGTAATGGATTGCACCATCCGTGACGGCGGATTGATGAACAACTGGCAGTTTAGCGATGAATTTGTCCGTGGGGTTTATCAAGCCTGTGTGGAAGGTGGTATCGATTACATGGAGATAGGCTACCTGAGCAGTGAAAAATCCTTTGATCCGGCCATTGCCGGTCCCTGGAAGTTCTGCAAAGAAAAAGACTTGCAACGCATTTTCGGTACCAATGATACGTCGCTTAAACTGTCTGCCATGGTTGATATCGGTCGTATAGAACTGGACGATATTCCTCCCAAATCAGAAAGCGTGCTGGATATGATCAGGGTGGCTTGTTATGTGCATCAGATTGGCAAGGCTATTTCGTTGGCGCATCATTGTATGGACAAGGGTTATGAAGTTACCATCAACATGATGGCTGTTTCCAAAGTCAATGAGGTAGAACTGGACGAAGCTCTTCACGATATAGCCCAGTCAAGGGTCCCCATTTTCTATGCTGTGGATAGTTTTGGAAACATGCAGGTGGATTCCATCCAACACCTGATCCGCAAGTACAGGAAGTTACTGCCGGATAAAGAAATCGGCATACATGCTCACAATAATATGCAAATGGCTGCGTCAAATACCATCATTGCCATGTTGGAAGGTTGCACCATGCTGGATGCTACGTTATTGGGTTTGGGAAGAGGTGCTGGTAACTGCCCGATCGAGGTGCTGGTTGCTTATCTGAAAAATCCGAACTATCGTTTGCTGCCGCTATTTCAGGCTATTCAGAACCATGTGTATCCCATGCACGAAAAAATTCACTGGGGATATCATATTCCATATCTGATTACTGGTGCCATGAACGAACACCCGCGCAGGGCCATGGAATGGATGGATTCCGATCAGCGGGACGATTATGTGACGTTCATGCGGAAGATGCATGACAACGAGGCGTTGGAATAATCCCGACCAACTTATTTCTTCATAAAAAACGGTCGTTCCTCCTCGGAAAACTGTTCTATGGCGTACCGCAACATAGTACGTGGCATTTTCAGGTAGCGGTTATCTTTCAGCAGAAAGGCTGTTTCAGCTTCGTGATCGCGTTTGCCGATTTCGCGAAGCATCCAGCCTACAGCCTTTTGAATCAGGTCGTGTTTATGATTGAGCAGGATGGTTGCCATACGGAACGTATCCTCAAAGTCCCCTTTTCGCAGAAAATAGAACGTGGAAATCATGGAAATCCGTTCTTTCCACAGGTTGCCGCTGGTCGCTAGTTCGTAAAGTGGTGTCCTGTCTCTATCCCACAGCCAGGCACCAACAATGTGGTGACAGGTCAAATCGACGAGATCCCAGTTGTTGAAACAGGCGGCATGTTCGATGTAGCAGTCGTAGCACGCCTTTTTGTCATCACCTTTCGCTTTTTTATAGTAATCTACCATTAGCATGCCACCTGTCATGCGCACCTCGTGAACGGGGTTGGAGAGGAGCGTCACGATTTCGTCCAGTGGAGTTCCTTTGTATTTTTTGACGATGTTACGGATAAGCGGTATCTGAATGCCCCAGAAAATGTCACCCTCCCCGTATTCATTGGGTTTGGTCTTGAAAAAACGTTGCAGGATAACTGCTTTGGCCGGATTTTGAAGGAGAATCAGATCGGCTATGATGGATGATGCGAGCATAAGGCCGGCTTTAAAAATCAGGTGTTGCTTTTAGGTGTTTCCATGTCACTTAGATGCAATTCAAGTGCTTTAACCGATATCTGGATTTCCCATACGGAAATGCTCAGCGAAGCAATCAGCAGTAAGAGTGCCAATCCGAAAACATACATGGCAGGAACTTGCAATCCTATGTAAATCAAAAACATAGTAACAACACACATAAACAGGCTACTAATACCGAGCAGTTGCATGGACCGTGTCAGGTATAACCGTTTTCGAAGGTTGGCGATTTGAGCTGCCTTGACTTTATCCGGATCTTCCAGGTATTTATCTTTCAATGAACGCACTAATTGGGCATACGATAAAAACCGGTTGGTGTAGGCCAGCAATAACAACGAAATAGCCGAAAACAAAAATGTGGGGGTGATGAGCGTCAATTCTTCCATAGGGGCAGGATTTTCTTGTTCAAAAATAGTATAAATCTTGGTAACGATGTTGCAGTTAAGATAAATTGTTTGGGTGTTCATGGATTTCAGTATCTTTGTTCAACGTTTGCTATATGGAAAACATTCGAAAAAATTCGCCGAAAGCCTGGCTGCTGGCCACTCGTCCAAAGACATTGGCCGCCGGTTCTGTACCTGTTATTGTTGCTTCCGGCCTTGCTGCTCATTTCGGTCAATTCAACGTGGTGCCAGCTTTATTGTGTCTGGTGTTTGCCTTACTGGCTCAGATTGCTTCCAATTTTACCAACGATTATTTTGATTATGTCAAGAAAACCGACAACGAAGACCGGCTGGGACCGGCTCGTGCAGTCGCTTCAGGCTGGATTGATCCTAAGCGGATGCTCTACGGCATTGGTTTTACCATCATACTGGCTTGCCTGTTTGGTTTGGGATTAATTTACTACGGAGGCTGGGAGATGATTATTATCGGTGCCATCTGTGTAATTAGTCTGCTGGCATATACCGCTGGTCCCTGGCCATTGGCCTATCATGGATTGGGCGATGTATTCGTACTCGTGTTTTTCGGTTTCGTGGCTGTCGTGTTTTCTTATTTCGTTCAGGCGCAATCCTTTCATTTTCTGGCTTTTGTTGCTGGTGCCGTGGTGGGTCTGCAGGCTGTCAACATTTTGGTGATCAATAATTACCGTGACAGAGATACCGACAGGAAAAGTCATAAGAATACCACCATTGTTCTTTTTGGAGAAACTTTCGGACGTTGGTTTTATCTGATGAATGGGATTGTAGCTTGTATGCTCTGTTTGTTCTTTCTGACAGACGGTTCTGTCTGGGCTACCTTGCTACCTTTCTTGTACCTGATTCCTCACTATATGACCTGGAAAAAAATGGTCGCCATTAATCAGGGAAAGAACCTGAATGTCCTTCTGGGTGAAACGTCACGCAATTTGCTGATACTGGGCCTGTTGCTGACGGTTGGACTGTTATTGTAAACGGCTGGCTAGTAATAAAATAAACCGCAAGGAATGGACAGTACAAAAGACAATCTCTTCAGGCAAACAGCTGTTTGCATTGAACCAATGATGGTTGAGGAAATTCCGATAACATACCGGTTTGTCCAAAGCCCCTTTGGCTGGTTGCTGATGGCTTCGGCAGAAAAAGGGATTTGTCTGATCACGTTGGCAATGGAAGAAGAGGCAGCAGTCAAACGCGTACGCTCTCTTTTCCCGAAAGCACACGTTGAAGCAGATAAGTCGCCCGTTGAAGTCAGCATAGATTACCTGTTTGACCCCGGCTTATTATCATCAGGAAAGACTCTCCATCTTCATCTAAAGGGAACGCCTTTTCAACTTCAGGTATGGCAGGCGTTGTTGGAAATACCATTTGCAAAGACGGTGTCCTATGGAGATATTGCCAAAAGAATCGGCCATCCTAACGCTTGTCGGGCCGTTGGGACAGCCGTAGGGGCAAACCCCTTGTTCTTTTTAATCCCTTGCCATCGGGTTATCCGGTTCGACGGATCCATCGGGAAGTATTACTGGGGGACGGCCTTAAAGATTGTCCTGCAAGAATGGGAAAAAAACAGCTTATAGCCCCAGCGACCGCATTACTGCCTGAATTTTCGTGTCGGCTGCCACTATCGCTTTTTCGTAGTCGTCGCGGCGTACCATTGTGCCCCTCACTTCGATGTAGAACTTGATTTTTGGTTCAGTACCAGAAGGACGAATAGAGACCTTGCTGCCGTCTTTGGAAAAATACTGCAGCACGTCGGACATATCAGGCATTTCGAGCTTGTACGTCGTGTTGGTTTGTGGTTCGGCAGCGGTCAGACTCATAAAGTCTTTAGCCAGTACGACAGGAGAACCTGCTATTTCCTTAGGTGGATTGGCACGGAAATTGGCCATCATCCGCTTGATCTCATCAGCACCCGATTTACCTTTTTTCACGACAGAAATGCCTTTTTCCTTGGAGAAGCCATATTCCACATAAATATCGAGCAGTAGCTGATAAAGTGATTTTCCCTGGCTTTTGGCCCAGGCTGTGATCTCTGCCATCAAGGCACAGGAAGATACAGCATCCTTATCCCTGACAAAATCTTCGGGGAGAAAACCATAGCTTTCTTCGCCACCACCGATGTACACTTTTTTGCCTTCCAGTTCACGCATAACGGCAGCAATCCATTTGAAACCAGTGTAACAGTCGAAACATTCCACATTATTTTTATCGGCTATGGTCTTGATCAGTTCAGTTGTAACAATTGTTTTGACAACATATTCGTTTCCTTTCAGTTTGCCGGTCTCTCTCCAACGGGTGATGAGGTAATAAATGAAAAGCAAGGCTGTCTGATTGCCGTTGACCAATACCCATTCACCCCTGTCGTTCTTGACAGCGATACCAACCCTGTCAGCGTCAGGATCGGAGGCCATCACAAGGTCAGCATCCACCTCTCTGGCTTTTTCAATGGCCATACTCAAAGCGGCGGGTTCTTCAGGATTGGGAGAAACAACCGTCGGAAAATCACCGCTAACCACATTTTGTTCAGGGACAGGAATGATGTTGGCAAAACCAAAGGCTTTCAGACAGGCAGGAATGATCCTGACACCGGTACCGTGGATAGGCGTATAGACAATCTTCAGATGACTTTGTTGTTTGATGGCTCCCGGTGACAGGCAAATAGTCTTGATTTTTTCAATATATGCCTTATCGATTTCTTTGCCGATGATTTCAACGAGTGCGGGATTGCCCCTGAACTTGATGTCGGTTGTTTTAACCAGACCAACTTCCTTAATGATGTTCACATCATGCGGGGTGACAATCTGGGCTCCATCATCCCAATAGGCTTTGTAGCCGTTGTACTCCTTTGGATTGTGTGAAGCAGTCAGTATGATGCCGCTCTGACATCCCAGTTTGCGGATGGCAAACGACATTTCAGGGGTTGGACGAAGGTCCTCGAAGAGATATACCTTGATGTCATTGGCAGTAAATATATCGGCTGAAATTTCAGCAAACTTCCGGCTGTTATTGCGACAATCATGACCGATAACCACGGAAATCTGTGGCAGGTTCCTGAAATTCGCCTTAAGGTAGTTACTCAACCCTTGAGTGGCTGCACCTACTGTATAGATGTTCATTCTGTTGGTTCCTGGACCCATAATACCGCGGAGACCGCCCGTTCCAAATTCCAGGTCACGATAAAAGCTATCAATCAGGTCGGTTTTATCTTCATTGTCCAGCATGGCCTGTACCTCGGCACGGGTTTGTTTATCATACGTATCACTAAGCCATATTCTGGCTTTTTCAGTGACGGTTTGTATCAATTGTTCGTCCATAATAAATCAATTTGTTTCATGAATGGTTTTGGTAATCTTGAGTTTGTCACCAGTCTCTTTAACAATATTCCGGTAATAGGGTTCATCGTATCCCGGAAAATCAGGATATACAGGCTGTCCGTATTCGTTGCGTTCAAACTGGCCGTCCTTTTCTTTCTTGAGATTTCCGTCCATATATTTAACCATCAGGTACTCACCTAGCTGTTTCCAACGTGCTGTCGTTTCCTGGGCACGCGATACAGAATAGGCTGTCAGCAGTGAACGAACCGAATCCGGATGCTGTTCAAACAATTCCCTGGCTTTGATATCCAGCGCAGGAATATCTTTCATGAACGATACCTCAATGGATTGTTGAACTGGCCTGATGTCTTTGATCATGTAACTGTATTTGGTATAACACATGTTAGCCACCCAGTTGTTTATCCAGAAAGCAGAGGTCCAGGAGAAGGTCAGCATATCACCGTTGCCAACCCTGAAACATTCCGGTATGTCATTGATACCACAAAAAACAGGTATATAGACGCAGGTATTGGCATCGTCAACACCAAACCAGAAGATACCACCGGCAGGATCGGGCATCCAGTCGCGCATTTGGGCGACAAAACTGAACCCTGTTTGCTGGGTGGCGGTTGCACGTTCGTTTACGTATTCCATGGAATCGACAGTAAATGTCATAGGTCTCCAGCGATACGGCACATGATAGGGGCCTGCACCGATGTCAGTGGACATATCGAATACTGTTCCTTCGTAGTGGTCGCGCATGAAGTTTTTAAAGTCCTGTACACCCAGTTTTTGGTCCGGTTTGATGTACAGCGGCATGGCTTCTTTGCTTTGACCTTTGATGTAAGGGAGATAGTAATCCATGCCCGATTTGGCCCGGCTGAAAAAGCACCAGACTCTGGCTTCACAACTTCGGAGACTGCTGAATTCCAGAGGGGCATACGCTTCGGCAAAACTAAAATCCTTGTTCATGCCGTCAAAATAACCCTTTTGCCTGGCAAAAGAAATGACATCGGGCGCATACAGGCAGTTGTCCGGATCATCCAACGGGAACTGCCGGATACGTGCCTGATTGGCATGGGCCGAAATGCAGTCATCAGGAATACGCACGGCAACCCAGACAGCCCCTCTGTAATCGGGACCTTTTCCAATCATTTCCATAATCCATACTTCATTCGGATCACCGATGGAGAACGATTCACCTTCACTGCAATAGCCGTATTCTGCTACCAGGTCAGTCATAACCTTGATAGCTTCCCTGGCCGTCCGTGAGCGTTGCAAGGCAATATATATGAGGCTGCCATAATCCATGGCGGCAGTTGTATCAACCAGTTCAAGCCGTCCTCCATAAGTGGTTTCACCGATGGTGACCTGATGCTCGTTCATGTTTCCAATAACGGCATAGGTATGGGGTACCTGAGGTATCTTGCCCAATGGTCTGCCGCTGTCCCATTCCTTGACTTCAAGCATGCTCCCTTCAGGCCAGTCTTTGGCTGGCCAGTGATATAATTCGCCATAAAGGGTATGCGAATCGGCCGCGTAGGTGATGATGGTCGAACCATCCAGTGTCGCGTCGGCACCAGCCAGAAAATTGGTACAAGCCTTGATCTGCTGTCCTGACGAGATCGGAAAAACCAATATGATAAACAGAAATGAAACGTGCTTCATAAGCCATGGGCATCAATAATAAAACATATACTGAAAGGTGCTTTCGTTACCGCAGGCGTCAAAAACATGGAGCTCAAGCGTATGTTGCCTGTCTTTGTCCAGCCTGTTGTCATCAAATGCGTACCTTAATTGTCCAGTTTTCGTGTGGTATTCAAACAATGCCCATTTTCCGTCAATTGTACCTCTCCAGGTTGAAAGACCGGTAGCATCGTCTGTAATCCGGATGCGAAATAAACGATTTTTGATTGCATTTTCAATCTTTACGGGTGTAATTTTCGGAGGCATTGTATCGGCCAGAACGGTATATTTCCCGAATTCACGGATGGTAGTGGCCAGCCAACCGTTCTGATAGGTGCCGGCGCTGACATATTGAAAATTGCCGTACCGGTTTTCACGAGCCAGATAGTAAGCCTTTTTCGAAACCAGATTATCGGTTGTTAGGCGTAGTTTTAAAGGCACGGACTGATGCAACGGAGTATAGCTGTCGTGCAGGCAAAAAATGTCAGAATAATAAACTGAAGTCCTCTGACAGGCTTCAAAATCAATATCCTCATACAATGAACCGGGAGGAATATACAACTCAATATCGTTGTCTCTAAACATGTTAGCTTCCTGGTACTTCATGGTGACACCTTTTTTTACGGCTTTCGGTATATCCATCCGTTCACCTTTTAGTATAAACCGTATTTCCGTCGTGTTGCCGTATCTGTCACTTAACTGATACCGGTAATGAGTGACGGATTCTTTATCTACAGTTAAAATGCCATCTGATACGCCGGAACATAATGGAAAATGGTTTCCTGGTAACAAATAAGACCTCATAGTCAGTGTCCGTTTTCGCTGCCAGGCTTCAAAATCGATCAAGGCATTGATGTAACGGGTGTCAGCAAAAGAAAACCGCGACAATTCCTGCGTGAACAAAACGTCCTCTTCCTTATACAAGGTTAGTTTGCAAATGCCATAGATATTTTCGGCATTATCCATATAATCATAGGCCTTGATGCCTAATCCGATTTTACCCCAGACGGCAGGTAAGGTATCCTTCAATTGCCAGGAACTATCTTTCAATTGAATGGCACTGACAGCATGCTGCTGAAGGTTACCTTTTAGTATGCCTTCATGGGGAATGGCAAAAACGGTAATTTCCCGTATCCGGGGAGCCTTATGGTCTGGTATTCGGTTAAAATACCAGATTAAGGGATCTATAGTCTCTTCGGTTTTTGTGTCTCTGATTTCAAAATGCAGGTGAGGTGCCGAAGAGGAGCCGGAATTACCGCTGTAGGCAATCAGCTGGCCTCTTTTAACAGGTATCTGACCGGGTTCATACATGGAGTCCAGCTCGAATTGTTCAATATGATACTGGTGAGCGATAGCAATACTGTCAAACGGGTAGGCATAGCGGTCCAAATGTCCGTAGACACTGGTAAAGCCGTTGGGGTGATCCAGGTATAAGGCATATCCGAAACCCCAGGCACTGATGCGAATACGTGAGATCCAGCCGTCAGCTACGGCATAAACAGGTATACCAGTTTCTTTGTTGGTCTTGAAATCCAGACCGGAATGGAAATGATTGTTGCGAAGTTCTCCGAAGTTGCTGCTTAGGACAGGAACGATGCGCATCGGCAAATCAAACTGGTCAGAATGGGTGACGAACGAGGATTGTTGCTCATCGATTCTGGTTGCAGAAGTGTGCTGACCAATGGTGCAAATAACGACAAACAAAAGAAGTCCGGCTAGCAAGATACGTATGTAGTGCATCATAAGCACAAGGAAAATAGACCTGTGCGTATAGGGGAAATGTTCCGGTACGCGTCGGTCTGTCAGATTAATTTGTTCGTTCTGGTGTCAGGGAAAATAATGGATGGCTTAAAGCTTTTGGCTGCTTCGAATTCCATCTGAGCATAGGCCATAATGATCACGATGTCCCCTTTCTGCACCTTTCGGGCAGCGGCTCCGTTCAGGCAAACGGTTCCTGAACCACGTTGCCCTTTAATGACATAGGTTTCAAACCGTTCACCGTTATTGTTGTTCACCACGTGTACCTTTTCATTGACAATGATATTGGCGGCATCCATCAGGTCTTCATCGATGGTGATGCTTCCGATGTAGTCCAGGTTGGCTTCTGTCACATGAACACGGTGTATCTTGGATTTGATGACTTCAATCAGCATGTTTGTAAACTATATTGTCAATTAATCTGACAGGTCCGCAAAATACAGCAACACAACCGACAATATAGTCTGAATCAATCCAGTCGCTCACAGTCTGAAGTGTTTTGCCGTCGACGATGTCGAAATAGTCGAGACGGAATACCGGATCTCCGGAAAGACCGTCACTGACAAACCGGATCGTTTCGCTGACGCTGTTATTTGCCGCGAAGATACGACTTTTGAATAATAATTCAGCAATCAGCGGGGCTTTTTCACGTTCATTTGTTGTTAACCGTTTATTGCGGCTGCTCATGGCCAAACCGTCAGGTTCTCTGACGATGGGGCAGGGAACAATCTCAACGGGAAGGTTTAACTGCCGAGTCATTTCACGGATAATGGCAAGCTGCTGGAAGTCTTTTTCCCCGAAATAGGCCCGGTCCGGTTTGACGGCATCAAACAACCGGCTGACTATTTGGGCAACACCATTGAAATGGCCAGGTCTGAATTTTCCTTCCATTACTGATTGAAGATTACCAAAATTGAAAATCCGGGTATCAGGTTCGGGATACATCTCTTTTACCGAAGGCATGAACAAAAACAAGCAACCGGCCTTTTCAAGCATGGATGCATCTTTTTCAGGTGTCCGGGGATAGGTTTCCAGATCTTTCGGATCATTAAATTGAGTAGGATTGACGAAAACGCTTACTACACATACGTCATTTTCCAGGGCACAGCGTTCGACCAGCTTGATGTGACCAGCATGCAGGGCACCCATGGTCGGCACAAAACCGACCGATTGGTGATTGTCTTTTCGGTCTGAGAGAACAGACTGCAGTTCTGTTATTGTTGTCAGCAGTTTCATTCAGAAGAGGATTTAATAGCAAAAATTGATTGGAAAGAGGGTCAGAAACCATTTGCCAACGGGCTGCAAAAAAACTAAATAATTGTCAAAGGAAGAAATAATCGGGAAATTACTTGCGCAGGCAACAATTTTTTTTTAGTATCTTTGCAGACAGTTTTACGTGAAAATTTTAATATGAAGATCACCAAGGTTCTTTTTATCAATCAGGAAATTTTCCCATATCTACCAGAATCTGAAATTGCTACCATTTGCAGGGATTTACCCCAGGGGATACAGGAAAGAGGCAGAGAAATCAGAACCTTTATGCCGAAATACGGTAACATCAACGAGCGTCGCAATCAACTCCATGAAGTGATCCGTTTGTCGGGTATGAACCTGATCATAGATGACAACGACTACCCCTTGATCATTAAGGTGGCTTCAATTCAGTCGGCCCGCATGCAAGTCTATTTCATAGATAATGATGACTATTTTCAGCGCAGGTTTACCGTGGCTGATGATAAGGGAATTGAATTTGAAGACAACGATGAACGATGCATCTTTTTTGTACGAGGTGTCATTGAAACCATTCGTAAACTACGCTGGGTACCGGATGTAGTGCATTGTCATGGTTGGATAGCCGCCCTGGCACCGCTCTATATCAAACGTGCATTTGCCGATGATCCTTGTTTCAGAAGTACCAAGGTCATTTATTCAGTGTACGATAACGCATTTCACCAACCATTCCGGTCTTTATTCAAACGCAAGCTGATGCTTGATGGTATCGGAGAGTCTGATCTGAATGACATTCAGGGAGATATTGACTTTGTCGCATTGAGTAGACTGGCTTTCCGTTATTCGGATGGTATTATTCAAGGTAGCCCTGTTATTGATCAACAGGTTCTGAAAGCCACCGAAGAGATTGCTATTCCGTTTTTGCCCTATAAAGATACAGACTGTTATATTGACACTTACAACGAATTTTATGATCAGATTTGTGGTTGATCACTCCTCTATGATGAGTAATACCGTTTCTCGTATCAAGTTTTTCTTTTTTACCAGTCTGATGTGCCTTGGGCTGCTTGCCGGAGTTACTTCCTGCAACGACGATAATGTTATAGGTGGTTCCCTGCAACCCGTTCAGGATGGCATAGATATCTATTATGATACCATTTGTGTATTTTCTGAAACAGTCCAGGTTGACTCCGTTCTTTACCGAAGTGCTTCAGCTTATCTGGGTGAGTTTACGGATCCGACTTTTGGTACAACTAACTGCGATTTTCTGGCACAAATCTATTGCCCCTATGACTACGCTTTTCCGGACGATGTGAAGCGCATCGATTCATCCTATCTATACCTGTATTATACTGAATGGTTTGGCGATTCAACCGCCATTATGCACGTCAACGTTTATGAGTTGAACCAAAAGCTTACTGTAGGACAGTCTTATTATACCAATCTGGATGCAGAGGACTATTGTGACAAATCCAAACTGCTGGGTCACGTTTCTTTTACAACGGGTGATATGTATTCGACCGATTCCATGCGCGAATTGGACACCTATACGACTGTCATCAAGGTGCCGATTGATTTAAGCCTGGGCAACCGCTTCCTGAAAGATTCACGAGACTCGTCCCTGGCTGAGTATTTTACATCACCTAAAAAATTCAGGGAATATTTCAACGGTATTTATGTATCCTGTGATTTCGGTAACGGAAGCATTGCCTATATTACCCACAGCGAGTTGGAATTCTGCTATGGAACAACGCTGGAAAGTACCACCATGGAAGGTCTTCGGGACTCGTTTGTCATCGGAGCTTCCTATTTTCCTGTTACCAAGGAAGTTAAACAAGTCAGTCGCATCAGCCACCCGGATCTGGATAAATACCTGAATCCCTATGATGCCAAAGATTCCCTGGATTATATATTTTCTCCTGCCGGATTGTTTACCCGAGTAGTCATCCCGTCTTCCGTGTTTGATACCTTAGGCGGCAAATCTGTCAATGCCATGAATCTGAAAGTGAATGCAACCCAATTGGATGAATGGACTTATGGCATGGAGCCACCCAGTTATATGTTGCTGATCCGGGAATCGGATGCTTACGATTTCTTTTCACGGTTTGAAATGAATGACGGATTGTATTCCTTCCTGGCTGAATATGATTCTGACGAGGAATATTATGATTTTGATCTCAGCTATTATGCGCAGAAGATGGTACGTGAGCAGGCCGATTCAACCGCTACCGATTTTGAGCCATTCACCAGCATGCTGATGATTCCTGTCACAGTCGTGGAAAGCGAAGATGAAGACGAAGTCCGTTTGGAGCAGCTATTGACGCCATCGGCCGTAAAAGTCCGTGCCTGGAATCATCCATATCAGCCGATGAAACTTGAATTGGTTTATTCAAACGGGAAACTTAACTGATTTCGTTTTTAGCTTTAACTTTTTTTGCTTTCAGAGCTTCGATTTCAGCTTCCAGTTGTGTAATCGTATCATCCTGATTTTGAATAGTTGTCAACAAGGAATTCAATTCTTCGTTGTCAATGGAAGAGGGATATTGGGCCGATACCCGTAACATAAAGTCACTCAGCACATTCATGTAATTGGTAAATGCTTCAAAGGCCGATTCGTATGGGCTGAAATGCTGATGGACAGCACCATCTGACGCCTTTTTTGTACTCATGTAGAAGAAATGGTCACTTGACTGGAGGTATAACCAGTCTTGCAAAATCCGGTGATCCTTGATGAGCCGTACACGTTCTCCAACGCTGTATAGTTTATTAAATGCCTCGTTCTGTAACACGTTACCAAGCCAGGCGCTTAAATCGCGTTCTTCGTCAGCCCAGGAAATAAGGTAGGGAACAGATAGTTGTTCAATAGGTTTGAACTGTTCCGCTACCTCTGATGGTGTGGCAAAGGTTATGTTTTTTTCAGCAGCAAATTGTGGCAGTGCTTTCATGAAATCAAAAATACCGCTTTCCTTGGGTTGCAGGTTGCCAAGGGTCTCGTAATTAAGGAACAGATTAATCAGTTTCTCACTATCGGGTGTCTGCCGGATCCAATTGATGAACTTGTCTGCCTTAAGCGGGAATTCATTCCAATTGTAGTTGGAGAACCGGAATGATATGTCATCACTTAGCTTGCTGTTTTTCAACAACAGCTTCAGGTTGTGACTTGTGGTCGAACCATAAACATAGTTTGGACTTTTCCAGCCCAGAATATGTCTGGCTCCTTCAGTAATGATGGTTTTGTATCCAAGATCGGCCACCAGTTCTCCGACTTCGTCCGAATAGATCAACTCGGTGTTGCGAAATACCTTGGGCGTCTGACCAAAAAGACTGTGAATCCGCTTGCTGTGTTTTTCCACCTGGGCTTTGAACTCATCGGGGTCCTTGATGCAACACAAAGAATGAGCATACGTTTCTGACAAGAATTCAACACAACCCGTTTTGGCAAGTTTCTTGAAACTGTCAATCACTTCAGGCGCATGTATTTCCAGTTGGTCCAATGCTACTCCTGAAATGGAAAAAGCAACTTTAAACCGGCCCTTGCTGGCCTCAATCATTTCCAGTATCAGCTGGTTGGCCGGTAGGTAGGACTGATTGACAATGCGTGTAAGTATACTTTCATTGCTGAAATCGTCGTAATAATAATGATCAGCCCCGATGTCAAAGAAACGATACCGTTTGAGCCGAAATGGCTGATGTATCTGGAAGTAGAAGCAAATGGTTTTCATACTATAATATCTATTTTTAAATTAAGGTAGTATGCACGCCGCATGCCCAAATTATACCACGCTTGGGTGCTTTTACAAGCATGCTCGTTTCATCTGATAATATTTTTTTGTTTAAGGACAGATGGAACACCGCATGCCGATTATCATCTGCTTGGGTGCCTGGTACAGGCATGCTCGTTTCATACTATAATATCTATTTTTAATTAAGGTAGTATGAACGCCGCATGCCCAAATTATACCACGCTTGGGTGCTTTTACAAGCATGCTCGTTTCATAACAATCTGTGTTGCTGAATAAATCGGGTCATGTTGTTAGTAGCAAACCTGATCATAGAT
>Ga0153915_10002433_pt1 | contig 16996 bp, 16 predicted proteins | sample Opewatmetagenome_2_FD_107003 | JGI IMG/M metagenome (GOLD analysis project Ga0153915, IMG submission 107003) | Freshwater wetland microbial communities from Ohio, USA - Open water 3 Core 3 Depth 3 metaG | ecosystem: Environmental > Aquatic > Freshwater > Wetlands | place: USA: Ohio, Lake Erie...
GCGCTCCAGGCCCTGGTGGGGCTCGGCTATCCGGCATCGGTCGCGGAGGATGCGGTGCGGGCCATCATGGCCGGTGGCGTTGGGGAGACCGCGCTGGTGATTCGCCTGGCCTTGCAGCGCCTCGCAGGAAAGGTCTGAGAATGTTCCGCGTTCCGCGTTCCGGGTTCCGCGTTGCGCCGGAGAGTGCTCTGGTGCACGCGCTCGGATGGGAGAACGTGGAACGCGGAACGTAGAACGCGGAACCGAGGAACACATGACCGTCCCTGCGACAACGGCTGAGTGAATCTGCACCCGCTGCGGCAGCACCAACCGCCAGCTGCTGGCCCGCACGACCCAGCGCGCCTTCGATCGGTGCAATCACTGCCACACGAAGCATGTCATCGAGCCCGGCACGCGGCCGGTGCGGTGGGAGGCCAGGCTGAAGTGAGGGGAGAGGCGTCGGCAGTAAGGAGTGCGGAGTGAGGAGTGAGGAGGTAGTGGATTGCGCTCCCCGCCCTCACCCTTACTCCTGACTCCTCACTCCTCGCTCCTCACTCCTCACTCCTTACTCCTTACCGCTTGATGCCTGACCCCTCTACCTTGCACCATGACCCGACTCCAGATCACCACTCCCGACCAGCTCCCGGATGAGACCAGCGCGGAAGCCGCGCTCAGGCCTGCCCGGCTGGAGGACTTCGTCGGGCAGGAGCAGGTGAAGGCCTCGCTGCGCATCGCGATCGATGCGGCGCGGGGCCGGGGAGAGCCGCTGGACCACCTGCTCTTCTTCGGTCCACCGGGGCTGGGGAAGACCACCCTGGCCATGCTGCTCGCCCGGGAGATGGGAGTCGCGCTCCGCACCACCTCGGGACCGGTGCTGGAGAAGCCGGGCGACCTGGTCAGCCTGCTCACCACGCTGCAGCCAGGCGACATCCTGTTCATCGACGAGGTCCACCGGCTCCGGCCGCTGCTGGAGGAGTTTCTCTATCCGGCGATGGAAGACTTCCGGGTGGACGTGCGTATCGCCGACGGGCCCAATGCACAGACGATCCCGATGTCGATCGAGCGGTTCACGCTGATCGGGGCCACCACCCGGTTCGGCCTGCTGACCCCGCCCATGCGCGCGCGCTTCGGCATGGTGGAACGCCTGCATTTCTATCCCCCGGAAGATCTCGAGGTAATTGTTGCCCGCAGCGCCGGGATCCTGGGCGTGCCGGCCGACAAGGAGGGCACCCTGGAGATCGCGCGGCGGAGCCGGGGAACGCCCCGGGTAGCCAACCGGTTGCTCCGCCGGGTGCGCGATTACGCCCAGGTGAAAGCCGGGGGCTGCATCACCGGCCCGGTGGCCCGCGAGGCCCTGAGTCGGCTCAATGTGGACGAGTTCGGGCTGGACGACATGGATGCCCGCATCCTCCGCACGATCATCGAGAAGTTCGCCGGTGGCCCGGTCGGGCTCGGCACGGTGGCGGTGGCGGTGGGTGAGGATGCGGGAACCCTTGAAGAGGTGTACGAGCCGTACCTGATCCAGCAGGGGTATCTCGAACGGACTTCCCGGGGCCGGGTGGCCACCCCGTTCGCGTTCCAGCGCTTCGGCATCCAGCCCCCTGCCGGCGCACAGCGGACGATCTTCGAGTAAGGCGACAAGGCGACAGGGGCGACGAGGCGACGCCGCGTTGTCGCCTGGTCGCCTCGTCGCCTTGGTCGCCTCAGCCCATGCCCCTCCGCACCTCTGACTTCGACTACGACCTGCCGGCCAAGCTGATCGCGCAGGAGCCGGTTTCCGAGCGAGGAGAAAGCCGGCTGCTGGTGGTCAGTTCCGAGTTCCGGGTTCCGAGTTCCGCGAGTGACGCCTCGGAACTCGGAACCCGGAACTCGGAACTGTTCCAGGACCTGCGGTTCCCCGATCTGGTCTCGCTGATACCGGCCGGCGATCTCCTGGTTCTCAACACGACCAGGGTTCGCCATGCCCGTTTCCTCGGCCGGCGCCCGAGTGGTGCACCGGCCGAGGTGCTGTTGATTCATCCAGGTCAGGAGGGACGCTGGATTGCGATCGGGAAACCCGGCAGCGCGCTCCGGCCAGGGAAGCGGGTCGAGATCGGCCCCGACGCGTTCATCGAGACTGTCGCGGTGCTCGAGGAGGGGTATCGGGAGGTCCGCTTCGTCGGTCTCACCGCGGAGGAGGCGATGCGCCAGGCGGGACGCCTGCCGCTCCCGCCGTACATCAGCCGGGATCCAACCGAAACCGACGAGTCGCGCTACCAGACGGTGTACGCCGAGCGTGAAGGAAGTGTCGCCGCACCGACCGCGGGTCTGCACTTCACCCCGCGGATTCTCGCCGAACTGGAGCGGAAGGGTGTGCAGCTCGCGTGGCTCGATCTCGAGGTGGGTCCGGGGACGTTCAAGCCGGTCGAGGTGGAGGATCCCGCGAAGCACCCGATGCACCCCGAGCGATTCGAGCTGCCGGCAGAGACGGCGGCCCGGATTGCGGAGCTCCGGGCCCGGGGCGGGAAGCTGTGGGCGGTGGGTACGACCGTGGTAAGAGCCCTGGAGAGCGCCGTCGCCGCGGACGGCGTGGTCGTGCCGGGCCGATACCAGACCAGCCTGCTGATCACTCCGGGCTACACCTTCCGGGCGGTTGACCGGCTGGTCACCAACTTCCACCTTCCTCGCTCCACTCTGCTGATGCTGGTGTGTGCCTTTGGCGGGCACGGCCGAATCATGGCGGCGTACCGCCACGCCGTGGCGGCGAAGTATCGGTTCTATTCGTACGGGGATGCGATGGTCGTTCTGTGAATGGGCGGGCACGGCGATGGCTATGGGCTATGAGCTATGGGCTATGAACTCAACGCAGGCTGCGTCCTCCGGCGTTCACACACTTCGGCTCAGAGCTCATAGCTCATAGCTGATGGCCCAGCAATAGCCATAGCCGACAGCCACCTCAAAGCTCATAGCTCCTGGCCCAACCATGTTCTCCTTCACCCTCCACGCCACCCAGGGCCTGGCACGCGCCGGCAGCCTCACCCTGCCCCACGGCATCGTGGAGACTCCGGCGTTCATGCCGGTCGGAACCCACGGGACGGTGCGTGGGCTGCACCCCGAGGAGGTTCGGCGGGCCGGGGCGCAGATCATCCTCGGCAACACCTACCATCTGCACCTGCGCCCCGGCGAGTCGGTAGTGCAGACCCTCGGTGGCCTGCACCGGTTCACCACGTGGGATCGTCCCATGCTCACCGACTCAGGCGGGTTCCAGGTCTTCTCGCTTGAGGGGCTGCGCAAGATCGAGGAGCACGGGGTGGAATTCGTGAGCCACATCGACGGATCCACGCGGACCCTCACGCCCGAGTCGTCGATGGAAATTCAGTGGGCGCTGGGAGCCGATGTGGCGATGGTGTTCGACCACGTGGTCCCGGGCCAGGCGCCGTGGGCCCTGGCGGAAGAGGGGATGGAGCGGACGCTGCGATGGCTGGAGCGGTGCCGGGCCAGACATCAGGAATTGGAGCATCGTGGCGACGAGCGAACCGGCGGACCGGCAGACCGGCGGACGGAATTCGGTGAGACGGACCGCCCGTCCGCCCGTCCGCCCGTCCGCCAGACCTTGTGGCCCATCATCCAGGGCGGAACCCACGACGACCTGCGCATGCGCTCACTCGAGGGGACGCTCGCCCGCGGGCCATGGACCGGCATCGCCATCGGCGGGCTCTCGGTGGGCGAGCCGAAGCCGGTGATGCACCGGGTGCTGGAAGGGCTCGCGCCGGCGCTCCCGGCTGGGGTGCCCCGTTATCTTATGGGCGTGGGATTCCCGGACGATCTGCTCGAGGGAATTGCCCGGGGGGTGGACCTGTTCGACTGCGTCGCGGCCACCCGGAACGGGCGGCACGGCAGCGCGTGGACCAGCGTGGGCAAGGTGAACATCCGCTCCGCCGCCCTCCGGCTGAGCGAGGACCCGCTCGACCGGGACTGCGACTGCGAAACCTGCCGCCGGTTCTCCCGTGGCTACCTCAGGCACCTGTTCATGGCCGAGGAGATGCTCGGACTCCGGCTGGTGTCGATCCACAACATCCGCTTCCTGGTTCGGCTGGGCGAGCAGGCCCGGGCCGAGATCCTGAGCGGCAGCTTCGACCGCTGGAGCCGGGAGTGGCTCCAGCGGTACCACAATAGTCGAGGAGACACGTGACCCTGCCCCTGCTGGCCCTGATGGCGCCGTCCGACAACCCGTCGTCCGGACTCACCATGCTGCTGCTGCAGATCGGCGGCATCGCGCTGGTGTTCTTCTTCCTCATCCTCCGGCCGCAGCAGCAGGCCCGGAAGAAGCATGAAGAGCTGCTGCAGAACCTCAAGAAGGGCGACGAGATCGTCACCGTCGGCGGCATCGTCGGCAAGGTGAAGGACATCAAGGAGCACCGGGTCACCATCGAGTCGGGCGGATCCACACTCGTCGTCGAGCGGAGCAAGATCGTGAAGGTGGGTGACCAGGCCGCACCGGGAGTGGCCGGATGAGTCTGCGTGACCTGCACCTGCTGGGCTCCCCGGTGCTCCGCGAGGCTGGCCCGGCGGTGGCCACGGTGGACGACGAGGTGCGCCGCCTGATCACGGACCTCTTCGAGACCATGTACGCCGCCAAGGGCGTCGGCCTGGCGGCGAACCAGATCGGAGTGGCCCGCCGGGTGGCGGTGGTCGATGCCGAGGGGGAGAAGCTGGTGCTGGTGAACCCGCGGATCGTCGAGGCCTCGGGCGAGGACAGCGCCGAAGAAGGCTGCCTCTCCATCCCGGACGTGTTCGCCGAAGTCACCCGCCCCGACCGGGTCGTGCTGGAGGCGCTGGATCAGGACGGCAAGGCCTACCGGAAGGAGCTGCAGGGGCTGCCGGCCCGCGCCGTGCAACATGAGATCGACCACCTGGACGGAATCCTGTTCCTCGACCACCTGAGCCTGCTCAAGCGCAAGCGCATCCTCGCCAAGTGGAAGAAGGAACATGCCGATGATGACGGTTTCGTCCGGCCCGTGAAACCGGCTCCCGCCGGCTCCTCCTGATGCGCGTCGCCTTCTTCGGCACCCCCGAGTTCGCGGTCCCGTCGCTTCGGGCCCTGCTCGAGGAAGGCTTCGATGTGGCCGCGGTGGTGACCCAGCCCGATCGGCCCCACGGCCGCTCCCGCAGCGCTCTCGTTCCCCCGCCGGTCAAGACCCTCGCCCTGGAAGAAGGCCTGCCGGTGCTGCAGCCCGAGCGCCCCGTCGGGCCGTTCGTCGCGGAGCTCGCCGCCCTCGAACTGGACGTCGGGGTGGTGGTGGCCTATGGCCACCTGCTCAAGCCGGAGCTGCTCGCCGTTCCCCGGCTGGGCATGCTCAACGTGCACGCGTCCCTGCTGCCGGCGCTGCGCGGCGCGGCGCCTATCCAGTGGGCCATCCTCAACGGCAACGAGACCACAGGCGTCAGTATCATGCAGCTGGAGGAGGGGCTGGACAGCGGGCCCGTGCTCCACGCCATCGAGACCGAAGTGGCCGCCGACGAAACAGCCGGCGAGCTCTCGCAGCGGCTGGCCGAGCTGGGCGCCGCCGCCCTCATCGAAGTGCTCACCCTGATCGAGGGCGGGGAGGCCCGGCCCGTGCCTCAGGATCACGCCCGTGCCACGTATGCTCCCAAGGTGACCCGGCTGACCGCACGGCTCGACTGGAATCGGGACGCCGCGTCGCTCGCGCGGGTGGTGCGGGCGTTTGACCCGGAACCGGGTGCCTGGGCGCTGCTCGACGGGCAGGAGGTGAAGCTGTTTGGCGCCCGGGCGGCGAATGGGAGCGGCGCTCCGGGCACGGTGCTGCGGGCGGACAAGGTACTCAGCATCGCCGCCCAGGTCGGCGCGGTGGAGGTCGCCGAAATCCAGCCGGCCGGCAAGAAGCGGATGCCGGTCGCGGACTGGGTCCGTGGTCACGGCGCCTCGGCACACCGTTTCACATGAGACCGCTGCCCCGCCTCCACGCCGTGACTGACGCCGCCGTGCTCGCCTTGCCGGACTTCCCGGTCCGGGCCGCCGCCATCGCCGCAGCCGGCTCCGCGGTGGCGCTCCACGCCCGGGACCGGACAGCGGGCGGTGCCGCCCTGGCCCGGGTAACCGATCGGTTGCTTGCGTTGGCCCGGCCCGCTGAGGCCGCGGTGTTCGTCAACGCCCGTCCCGACATCGCAGCCGCGCTGGGAGCGCATGGTGTGCAGCTCGGCGAAGGAGACCTCGCACCCGCGGAGGTGCGGCGCTCCTTCCGGCCCGTGTGGAGCGGCTGGATCGGCGCCTCGGTCCACTCGGCCGGTGAAGCAGAGGAAAGCGCGGCCGCCGGCGCAGACTTTCTCATGGTAGGCAGCGTGTACGAGAGCGCCTCCCATCCCGGACGCCGGCCGGCGGGACTCGACCTCGTGTCCGCCGCCGCCACGACCGGCCTCCCCGTCATCGCCATCGGCGGGATCACGCCGCAGCGGGCCAGGGACGTCAGGGCGGCCGGCGGCTACGGCGTCGCGGCGGTATCCGCCGCCTGGTACGCGGACGATCCCGCCGCCGCGGCGCTCGCGCTGCTCTCTCCCTGGACGGAGGATGTGTGATCGAGCTGCACCTGACGGTGAATGGAGACGCCCGCTCGGTCCCCGGGCCGGCCACTCTCACCGACCTGCTGGCGCATCTCAGGCTGGATGCACGTATGGTGGTCGTCGAGCTGAACCGGGAGATCGTTCGGCGCCAGTTCCTGTCCGACCGCCAGCTCAAGGACGGCGACACGGTCGAACTGGTGCATTTTGTGGGTGGGGGGTGATGAGGTTCCGGTTCCGAGTTCCGCGTTCCGAGCGCACTCGATGAAGGCGGACGCGCGGGGTCGAGGTGGTCCCGGAGCGGCGTTGGTTCGCCCATCCTGTCCGAAATCCAGCCCTGAGTAGCGAATAAGGGCCGCGGAGGGACCGCCTCGACCCCCGCGCCCGGGCAAACAGGGTGGGATTTCAGGAATCCCCAGCCTGGTTACTCCGAATCAGAGACTGCATATGAGCACCACAATCGAACCCGTCGTTACACCCGACCAGCCACTCGTCATCGGCGGTCGCGGCTTCCGCTCCCGGCTGCTGGTGGGCACGGGGAAATATCGCAGCAACGCCGACATGATCCGCGCCATCGAAGCCTCCGGCGCCGAGGTGGTGACCGTCGCCGTCCGGCGGATAGACCTTGATCGCACCCGGGAGGAGGGGATGCTCTATCACCTCGACCCCGCGCGGTTCTTCCTGCTCGCCAACACCGCGGGCTGCTACACTGCCGACGAGGCCATCCGCTACGCCCGCCTCGCCCGCGAGGCGGGGTTCAATGAATTCGTCAAACTGGAGGTAATCGGTGACCGGGAGACTCTGCTCCCCGATACCGATGGCCTCATCCAGGCCACCGAGACTCTGGTTCGTGAGGGCTTCGTGGTGATGGCCTACACCAACGACGACCTGATTACCGCCCTCCGCCTGGAACAGGCTGGCGCCGCCTGCGTGATGCCCCTGGCCTCGCCCATTGGCAGCGGTCTCGGACTGCTCAACCCCTACAGCATCAGGACCATCAAGCGGCGGCTCCAGGTGCCGGTCCTGGTCGACGCCGGCGTCGGCACCGCCTCCGACGCCTGCATAACGATGGAACAGGGCGTGGATGGCATCCTGATGAACACCGCCATCGCCGAGGCGAAGGATCCCGTTGGGATGGCGACGGCGATGCGCCACGCGGTGGAGGCCGGCCGGCTGGCGTATCTGGCGGGTCGAATGCCGCGGCGCGAAATCGCAGTGCCCTCGTCTCCCACGTCCGGAATGGTCGGGTGAGGCAGCACTGCAGTTCCGAGCTCCGAGTTCCGAGTTCCAGGTGAACCCTCGCGAAACGCGGAACGTGGAACGCGGAACCGGACTCGAGGCTCGGCGCGCGGCGCTGCGCGTGCTCAACGCGGTCCGAAAGGGCACACCGCTCAACCAGGCGCTCGATGCCGCACTCGGCCGTCTGGACGATGCCGACCGGCGGCTGGCCCATGAGCTCGCCGCCGGCGTCTTCCGCCGCCAGCGTGATCTCGATGCCCGGCTCATGCCGCTCGTGCGGCATGGCTGGCGATCAGTAGCCCCTGGGCTCCGGGACCTGCTCCGCCTCGGTGCCTACCAGCTTGTCGCCCTGGACCGGGTACCCGACCACGCGGCGGTAGCAACCGCGGTGGAGCTCGCCCGGGAGGAGTTTGGAGAGAAGGAGTCGCGCTTCGTGAATGCGCTGCTCCGCCAGATGGGGGGTCGCGCCGCACCGCCGGCCTTCGAAGCGGATCCCGCGGCCAGCCTGGCAGACCGGCACTCGCATCCCGACTGGCTGGTACGCCGCTGGCTGGCGCGCTTCGGCGCCGAGGAAACGGAACGGCTGCTGGTGTGGAACAACACCCGGCCGCTCCTGGTCCTGCAGCCGGTCCGATGGACACTGGAGCAGCTGCAGCAGCGCCTCTGGGAGTCCGGGGTCAGCGCCAGACGGGCCCCATTCGATGCGGGTCTGGTGGTCGACCACCACCATCCGGCCGACCTTCCGGGCTTTGCCGAGGGCGCCTTTCAGGTGCAGGATCCGGCGCAGTCCCTGGTGGTGCGGTTCGCCGCCTTCCCTCCGGGGACGTCGATCTACGATGCCTGCGCCGCGCCCGGGGGAAAGAGCCTCTCCCTCGGCTTAACCGCGAGGCGGGTCATTGCCGGCGAACTCAAGCGGGAGCGCCTCGGCCGCCTGCGCCAGAACCTCGCCCGGGCCGGGAGCGGGCGCGAGCTGGTGGTCTGCGCCTCCGCCGCGGCCCCGCCCTGCCGCGCCATGGATGCCGTCCTCCTCGACGCGCCTTGCATGGGCACCGGGACCCTTGCCCGGCACGCCGACGCCCGGTGGCGCGCTTCGCCGGAAGCGCTCGCGCGGATCGCGCTGACCCAGCGCGCCCTGCTGCAGGCCGCCGCAGAGGCGGTGAGGCCCGGGGGGTGGTTAGTTTATGCCACGTGTTCACTCGAGCCCGAGGAGAATGAAGACCAGGTGCGCCACCTGCTCGACCGTCTTCCTGGCTTCCGCCGCGACCCGAGTACGGGCGTGCCGCCGGAGCTGCTGACCCCCGACGGGGATCTGCTGGTCCTGCCACAGCGGACGGGCACCGATGGTGCCTTCGCCTCGCGGCTCCGGCGCGCCGGCTGATGCAGTTCCGCCGCCCCAGCGGGGCCACTCCGCAGCTGCCGTTCCTGCATACCATGGCTGGACGGAGGTTCATCAGGCAGGCCGCGATCGTCATCGCGGCCTTCGTGGTGGGGTACCTCCTCACCGTGTTCTGGCTCTTCCCCGCCCCGTTCTTTTCCAGCCAGCACTCCGTGCCGCGGGTGATCGACCTCGGGGTCACCGAGGCCCGGCAGAAGCTCGAGGCCCAGGGGATGCGCTTCCGAATCGAAGACCAGCAGGCGGACCCGTCGGTCCGCCGGAATGCCGTCGTGTGGCAGGATCCTCCGCCGGGCGTCGTGGTGCCGCCCAACACGGTGGTATCCCTGGTCCTGAGCGATGGCCCACCCGATGTCGCCGTTCCCGACGTGGCGGGCTTCCCCCGTCAGCTCGCCGAACGGGTGCTGAAGGTCGCCGGGTTCGAGCTGGGGCGCACCGATACCCTGCCGTCGGCGAGCGAGCGGGGAATCGTGGTGCAGACCCGCCCTGGCCCCGGGGTCGGAAGGCCGGCGGGCACGGCCATCGAGCTGGTGGTAAGTTCCGGCAAGGCGGATCTCACCGTACCGAGCCTGGTGGGACTCACCCTGGCTGAGGCGCGGTCGCGACTGGCCGAACTCGGACTCGAGGTGGGAACGGTTGCGAGCCGGGCGGTGTCCGGCCGCCCCGATGGCACCATTCTCGAGCAACGGCCCGTGGCCGGCACTCGGACCGGGCGCGGCAACCGGGTGGACCTCATCGTGGCCGGGAAGAGCTGATGGCGGTCCGCATCGCCCCCAGCCTGCTTTCGGCCGACCTCGGCCGCCTGCGCGAGCAGGTCGAGGCCGCCCTGGCAGGCGGGGCGGAGTGGCTGCACGTGGATGTGATGGACGGGCGCTTCGTGCCCAACCTCACCTTCGGTGCACCGCTGATCCGGGCCCTGCGCCGGTTCACCGATGCGCCGCTGGACGTCCATCTCATGGTGGTAGAGCCGGAACGCTACATCGGCGAGTATGCGGACCTGGGGGTGCGGGTCTTTACGTTCCATCCCGAGGCCACCGTGCACGCGCAACGACACCTGGCCGCGATCCGGGAGCGGGGGATGCTCGCTGGTTTGTCTCTCAATCCATCCAGCCCGCTGTCGCTGGTTGAGGAAGTCGTGGCGGATATCGACCTGCTCCTGCTCATGAGTGTCAACCCGGGGTTCGGCGGGCAGTCTTACATTCCGGGAACGACGGACAAGATCCGCAGGGCCCGGGCGCTGCTGGACCGCCAGGGTTCGCAAGCCGCCCTGGAGGTCGACGGCGGCATTACGCTGGATACGATCGAAGCGGCGTGGCGGGCGGGAGCGGACACCTTCGTGGCGGGCACGGCGATCTTCGAGGCGCCGGACATCACGGAGGCGGTTCGCGGACTGCGGCGCCGCTGCACGGAGAGGGTTTAGTCATGTCCAAGCAATGGGTGTTCGTGGGCGCGGTAATGGGAGGCCTGCTGATGGGCGGCGCCGCGCTGGTGTGGTACGGCCCCGAGGTCGAGCAGGTCGCGGCGGGAGCGCGGGCCCCCAACTACCACGCGATGGAGCTCGCCACCGGCGATACCGTCGCCATTCGCGATCACTATCGAGGGCACGTTACGCTGGTCAACATCTGGGCGACGTGGTGCGTCCCCTGCCGGGTGGAAATGCCGTCGATGCAGCGGCTGTACGACTCGCTCGGTTCCAGAGGCTTCCGGATCGCCGCCGTGAGCATCGATCAGGAAGGGCCGGACGTGGTGCGGGACTTCGCCTCGAAGCTCCAGCTCACCTTCGACATCCTCCAGGACCGGCAGGGCGGCATCCAGCAGGCCTATCAGACGACCGGCGTGCCAGAGAGCTTCCTGCTGGATACCACCGGTCTCATCATGAAGCGGGTGATCGGAGCCCACGACTGGTCCTCTCCGGTCAATACGGCCCTGATCCGTCGCCTCCTTGGCGACTCGACTGCAGCCGCGACCGCAGACACCCCCCGTTCCGACCCGATTTCCGGCACCAGGTGAGCTTCGCCGCGGAGACGCAGAGGCGCAAGGAAGCGCGGTGAGTGTTCCTCGGTGGGAATCCCTTCCGGCATGACACCTCGGCGGCCCTCCGCGTCTCCGCGCCACGGCGGTGAAGTCTGGTGCAGGGTTTAGCATGAGCACGCTCCTCGCGATCGAGACCTCCTGTGACGAAACCTCCGCCGCCGTCCTCCGGGGCGGCAACGGTGACGTCACGCTGGCGAGTTGCGTCATCCTCTCGCAGGACATTCACCGGGTCTTCGGGGGAGTGGTGCCTGAGCTCGCCAGCCGCGCCCACCTCACCACCCTCGGCAGTGTGGTCGACCAGGCCCTGGTCGAAGGGGCGGCGACCCTGGGAGACCTGGATGGCATCGCGGTGACCGCCGGGCCGGGGCTGGTCGGCGCGCTGCTGGTGGGAGTGATGTACGGAAAGACCCTGGCCTATCGGCTGCACCGCCCGCTCATCGGAGTGCATCACCTCGAAGGACATCTCTTCGCCCCCACCCTCGAGCAGCCCGGGTTCTCGCCCCCCTTTGTTGCCTTGCTGGTGAGTGGCGGACATACTCTGCTGCTCGATGTCCAGGCCTGGGGCCGGTATCGTCTGCTGGGGGCCACCCGCGATGACGCCGCGGGTGAGGCGTTCGACAAGGTCGGCACCCTGCTCGGGCTCGATTACCCGGGAGGCCCGGCCATCGAGCGCCTGGCCGCGGACGGAGCACCCGGCCGGTACCGCTTTCCCCGCCCGATGCTCAACACCGTGGGCGATGAAGGGCCGGACCGTTTCAGCTTCTCGTTCAGCGGGCTCAAGACCGCGGTGCTGCGAGCGGTGAAGGCCAGCCCGGACCTCTCCCGGGACCGGGCCGATCTCGCCCGCGGGTTTCAGGATGCGGTCCTGGCGGTCCTGGTGGAGAAGGCTGTGGTTGCGGTGGAGACCCTGGGGTATCCCGCCCTGATGTTGGGCGGTGGTGTCGCCTGCAATCGGGCGCTGCAGGAGGCGGTCCGGCGGCGCCTCGGACCCGGACGCCTCGTGGTCGCATCCAACCGACTGAACACCGACAATGCCGCGATGATCGGGGCGGCGGGCTTCTTCCGGCTGGACCGGGGCCAGCAGAGCGGCCTCGACCTGGAGCCCCGTGCCGACCTACCTTTCCCCGGCCTCGAGGCCGGATCCCCCATGCTTGGAAGCCCCCGATGACGATCTACCCTTTCATCCTCAAGCTCGGCCCGCTGGAGATCACCGGCTACGGGATCATGATGATGGTGGGCTTCCTGATGGGCGGGTGGCTCATCACCCTCGAGCTGCGGCGGCGGGGCCTGTACGAGGAGTACGCTGCGGATATCACGGTGGCGGCGGTGATCGGTGGCATCATCGGAGCGAAGCTGTGGTACGTGGTGCTCAACGGCGGCAGCCTGTTTTCGCGGGGCGGCCTGGTATGGTACGGCGGGTTCATCGGCGGCGCGCTGGCGGTGATCCTGAACGGCCGGCGTCTCAGGGTGCCGCTCCGATGGACGCTTCACCTCACGGCTCCGGCGCTGGCGGCAGCCTACGCGCTGGGCCGAATCGGATGCTTCATCGTCAACGACGACTACGGCCATCCTACCGACTTGCCCTGGGGCGTGAAGTTCCCCCAGGGCCTGCCGCCCTCCACCGCCCAGCAGATGCAGGAGACCTTCGGCATCGCCGTCCCGCCGGGAACGGACCCATCGACGGTGCTCGCCGTCCACCCGACCCAGCTGTACGAGGCCGTCCTGATGCTCGCGGCCTTCGCGGTCCTGTGGCGTTTGCGGAAGACCGATCGGCCGATCGGGTGGTTGTTCGGGGTATACCTCGTCTTCGCAGGCGTGGAGCGCTTCCTGATCGAATTCGTGCGCGCCAAGGACGACCGGTTCTTCGGGCCCCTGACCGTAGCCCAGGTGGTGAGCATTTTGCTGGTCCTTGCGGGTGCGGTGACTGCGGCCCAGCTGCGTCGGGGCTCCCCAGCAGAGGCAGGGCCCTACCTTGATCGGCAGGCAGCATAGCCGATCGACTCGGCAGAATTTTCCGGCACTTCTTTCCTAATCCGGCAGTTCATTCCTGGGTACCATCGGTCGACACGACATCCCAAGTCATGTTTTGGCAATGACTTGGGAGTCTTTGTGCCGACTGGCACACATAATGAGGTTCTAACCACAAGGTGCGCCCGAGAGGGCGCTCAGGAAAAGTGGTAGGTCGAAGAAGAGTGGGGCGGGCATCTCGGCCCGTACCCGACAAAACTCAGGGGGCGATCTACCACCTCCCCGCGGCGAGCCGGAGCGGCGGCCGCCAGTTTCAGCGACGATGGGTCGAAGAAGAGTGGAACGGGCACAGCGGTCCGTTCCGTCGTGACTCAGGGGGCGACCCGTCGTGCTTCGCGCAAACGCCTGCCGGACGGCAGGCGTTTGTGTTTTCCAGGGTGACGCCGGGGAGGCTCATGGCGCGCGAGGGGCGGCCCTTCGCAGCAGGCCGCGCAACCGCTCTACCTCGGCCCGAAGCTCCGCCAGGTCCGCGTCCATCCGCTCCAGCGAGCGGAGCAGGTCGGTTTCCACGCGGAATGCCCGCCCCGGAGACTCGGCGGGTGGCGCGCCGTGCGTGCTGGCGGCAGGCCCGGTGGGCTCCGGAAGCATCACGCTCGTCAGCGCCAGCCGCCGGGGCTCGATCACGAAGGTCCAAATCAGTCCGATCAGCAGGAAGAGCAAGAGCAGACCCTGCAACGCCAGCGATTCGGCCGTTGGGTAGATGCCGAGGGCCGGAATCCGCGGGGCCCAGGGCAGTACGGTCGTGCCGATGACCGCGCCTTCCTGCAGTTCAGCCACGCCCTTTCCAGCGAACACGAACGCCATGTAGTACAGGAAGGCGCTGGTGATACCGAAGAACGGCTTGAGCGGGATCTTCACGCCGTAGCGGTTGATCGCGAAGTAGACCAGCCCCAGGATGACGCCCCCCACGGCCATCCCCACGAAAACGGGCAGGGCCGTCCCTGCACCGGCCAGAAACAGCGCCTTGTAGAAGAGCACCGTCTCGAATCCCTCGCGGTAGACGGCGAGGAACGCGACAGACGCCAGGGCCAGAGCCGAGCCGCTGGACACCGCGTCCTGGACCCGGCCCTTCACGAACCGGTTCCACTTGACCACCTCCATCTTGGAGAGGAGCCAGTAACTGACGTAGAACAGCACCGCGGTGGCGACCAGCATCACCGCGCCCTCCAGGGTCTCCTGCCGGGTGCGGCTGACCTGGAAAATGGTCTCCAGCAGGACGGCGGTCAGCAGACTGGCGCCGATCGCCGCGCCCACTCCGACGTGGATGTCCCGCCGGCGGTGGCCGGCTCCGGTCTTGGCGAGGAAGGCCATCAGAGCGCCGACGACCAGAATAGCCTCGAGTCCTTCGCGCAGCAGCAGAATGAACGACTGCAGGAACAGGTTGAGCGGCGAGAGTCGGTCGCTGACGGTCCGCTCGCCGTTCTCCAGATCGCTCAGCAGCCTGGTATGGATGGCGCGGAGCTCGTCTGCCGTGGCGCCGCCGGCCGCCCGAGTGCGCAGGTTGGCGAAGCCCGCCTCGAGGGCATCCGCGAGCCGGCCGTTCTTGGCCCGCACGCCGCGTTCTACCCGTTCGAAGGTCATGTAGGCATCGAACGCGGTGCCGCTGGCGTCCTCTCCCCGGCCGAGACCGGCGAGGATCAGGACGGAATCGAGCTGACGGCGAACCTCCGTGAAGATCGGGCCGGCGGCTTCACCCGCCTCCTCACTGCCGCCAGCGGCGCGCACAGCGCCCACCCGGGCCCGCACGTCGGGAGCCGCGGGATCGGTTCCAGGCGCCAGCATCGCCGCCAGCGCGCTGTCGCTCAGCCGTGCGGTGGTGGGGAAGTCGGAGAGACCGGGAGGAACCTCGCCGCGGCCGGCGGGGAGCCGCAGGGTGGAGGTGTAGCTGGCAACGGCCCAGCGTTCATCGGAGGTGAGCCGGCTCTCATAAGCCGGCATGGAGGTACCCGCCACGCCAATCGTGAGTCGGCGATAGAAGTCGAGCGGAGTGGCCCCGGAAAGCTTGCGGAAATCGGTCAGGTCAGCAGGCGGCGGTGTCAGCCCCGCTGCCGCCGGCCCGTCACCCCTGCCGGCTGGTCCGTGACACGAGGCGCACTGCGCCTGGTAGACCCGGGCACCGGCCACGAGCGGCGGTGCCGCCGGGGGGATCTCTTCGAGCGAGACGCCGAACTTCGCGGCGAGGGCGGTGGACAGCACGCGCGCCCGCGCGGCTACCGAATCGGGCGGGGCGGTCCGGGCGATCATGGCGATCAGCGCATCGAGCTCGCTCACCACGCCTCGACCCGCGTCGGGCGGCAGCAGCCCCGCGCTCCGCCTGGCCTCCTGCAAGAACAGCCGGGCCTCTTCTACCTCCGCCGGGGCGACCACCTTGCCACCGGCGATTCCCACGGCGTACTCCTCCGCGGCGAGGGAGGCCGAGGTTGCGATTCGCCGGACTGTGGTGGCCTGCTGGGTTTCGGGCGGCACGGCCGGCGCGACAGACAGGATTGCGGCGCTGAGCCGGACGGCGAAGATGAGAGACATTCTCAACCAGTGTTTGAACTTGGCGAAAACTACGGTGCGGCGTTCGGGATTGGAAGGGCGGCACCTCCGCCAATTCGAGGCTCTGCCCTGACCGGTCCACTCGTGAAGCGGGCTTCAATACCCGATGGTCGCGGAACTCGGAAACTCGTATCTCGGGACTACCTTTCCGGCATGACCGCACCAGCTCAGACTCTGCCTGCCATCGATCCCGCGAGCGGAGCCGTCTTCGCGGAGACCCCGATCACTCCCGTTCAGGCCATCCCCGGCATGGTCGAACGCGCCCGGATCGCTCAGCGGGAGTGGGCGGCCCGTCGCCTCGCTGAACGCCGTCGGGTCATCGCCCGGTTCCAGCGCCTGTTCTTCGAGCGTCGCCGTGAAGCCGCCGAACTGGTGGCGCGCGAGAACGGGAAGCCGGTCGCCGAAGCACTGCTGACTGATGTCGCGGTCACCCTCGACCTTGCGCGGTACTACCTCGCCCATGCCGGGCGGATCCTGCGCCCGCGCCGGATCGCCCATGGCAATGTTGCGTTTCTCGGAAAGCGCGGACGGCTTTACTGGGAGCCGCTCGGCGTGGTGGGGATCATCTCCCCCTGGAACTACCCCTTGCTGCTCCCCTTCGGCGAGCTGATCCCGGCACTGCTCGCGGGGAACGCTGTCATCCTCAAGCCAAGCGAGTTCACCACCCGCACGGCGCTCATCGGCGTGACCATCCTGCACGAGGCCGGGCTCCCGCCTGACCTGTGCCAGCTGGCGGTTGGAGGCGGGGACGTGGGGGCCGCTCTGATCGAGGCGCGGCCAGACAAGATCTTCTTCACCGGCAGCGCGCGGACTGGTCGGAAGGTCGCGATTGCGGCGGCGGAGCGACTCATACCGGCGAGTCTCGAACTGGGTGGGAGCGACCCATGCGTCGTGCTGGCCGATGCCGACGTCGACCGGGCGGTGAGCGGGACCATCTGGGCCAGGTTCACCAACGGCGGCCAGACCTGCGTCGCGGCGAAGCGCGCCATCGTCGAAGCCCCTGCCTACGAGCGGTTCGTTGATACCCTGGTGCGAAAGGTCCGGACCCTTCAGCTCGGCCCCGGGCTGGAGACCGGGGTGGACATGGGACCGGTCATCCGGGAATCACAACTCAAGGAACTCGAGCGGCAGCTGGCGGCCACGGTGGCGATGGGCGCCCGGGTTCTGACCGGAGGGCGGCGTCGGCCCGACATCGGGCCGACGTTCTTCGAGCCGACGGTGGTGACC
>Ga0153915_10002434_pt1 | contig 16995 bp, 9 predicted proteins | sample Opewatmetagenome_2_FD_107003 | JGI IMG/M metagenome (GOLD analysis project Ga0153915, IMG submission 107003) | Freshwater wetland microbial communities from Ohio, USA - Open water 3 Core 3 Depth 3 metaG | ecosystem: Environmental > Aquatic > Freshwater > Wetlands | place: USA: Ohio, Lake Erie...
CAGCACAGGTCTCTCCGTGAGTTTAATCTCTTTGGACTTGCGGTCTATGAAGTGGTAGACCAGGGCTGGAATATCTTCTCTTCTCTGCCTGAGCGGCGGGATCATGATAGGAAAGATATTGAGCCGGAACCAGAGGTCTTCACGAAACCGCCCGGAGGCGATCATCTCCTGGAGGTTTCTATTTGTGGCCGATATAATCCGAACGTCCACCCGAATCGAAGTTGTTCCTCCCACGCGTTCGATTTCTTTGCTCTGAAGGACCCGCAACAGTCTCACTTGGGCGTGGGCTGGAAGCTCTCCTATTTCGTCAAGGAAGATCGTGCCCTTGTTGGCCCGTTCGAATCGCCCTCTCTTTTGACTGATGGCCCCGGTGAAAGCTCCCTTCTCGTGACCGAAGAGCTCGCTGTCGAGAAGGGTCTCGGGGATTGCGCCGCAATTTACCTTAATAAAAGGGCCATCCTTCCGGGGTGAAGAATAGTGAATCGCGTTGGCGATGAGCTCTTTTCCTGTACCCGTCTCTCCAAGCAACAGCACAGGGCTGTCGAGGGGCGCCACCTGCTTGACCATTTCCATCACCGCTTTCAGACCAAAATCCAAACCTATGATTTCGTCGCCCGAGGCTGACCGCAGTTCGCTAAAGAGATATCGGTTGTCGTCGGCCAGCATGTCTTTCAATCGGCTGACTTCCTGATGCCTGAGTTTCAGCTCGTCAAGGGTCTTACGGAGCTCCTCCGTCCGCTCGCTCACCAATTGCTCCAAATGCTCACGGTAGAGCCGATTCTCCTTCATAAGCCGGGCTTTCTCAAGTGTCCGTTCGATGACGACCTCAAACCCCTTTGCATCCTCGACCGGCTTTATGACGTAGTCCCATGCGCCGAGGCGAAGCGAATCGACGGCGTTCTGCACGGTACCAGTGCCGGAGACCACGATAACAGGTGTCTCCGTGCTCTTCTCTCGAAGTCCGGCAATCATCGAAAGTCCATCCATCACAGGCATCCTAAGATCGGCCAGGATTAGGTCGGGCCCTTCCTGGTCAAAGACATCGAGCCCTTCCCTTCCGTCGGCGGCCTCGACGACACAATAGCCGAGATCCTCCAACAGCATCCGCAGGTTCAGGCGGATCAATTCTTCATCGTCCACAATCAATACTTTTGCCGACTGGCTCATTATTGCTCTCCTGCGTCTTCTATCGCCCGCTGTCCTCCAGGTAGACTGTCAGCGTCAGGCGGAACTGGGGATTGTTCTCGATGATTAACAACCGCGTGCGGTCTAGTCATGTTTGCTCTCCCCTATCGGCAGCCTCATCTTGAAGAGTGTTCCTCTGCCCGGTGTCGATTGCACCTCCATGAGCCCCTTGTGGTTCTGGGTTACGATCATGTAGGAGACGGAGAGGCCGAGGCCTGTACCCACCCCGGGCTCCCTGGTGGTGAAGAAGGGTTCGAATACCCTTCGGCGGATATCCTCCGTCATGCCGGGTCCGTTGTCCTCCACCTCGAGCAGGGCATACCTGTCCTCGCGTCGTAGCCTGAGGGTGATGCTGGGCTTTCTGTCTGGGGGGTTTGCGATCATGGCGTGGGCCGCGTTCTTGAGAAGATTCAATATGACTTGTTCTATCTCCACAGAGACCATGGGGACTTGGGGCATGTCCTGATAGTCTTTGATGATGTCGATGCTCCTGAAGTCGTACTTCTTCTTGAGGTCGTAGTCGCTCGCTGCAAGCTCCAATGCATGATCTATAATTTGAGCAAGCGAGGTGAACTCCATGGTTGTTCCGGCGTGGCGGCTGAACTGGAGCATGTTGGCAACAATCTTCGCCGCCCGGGCCGATGCCTTGCGAATGCTTGCGATGGCATCAGATATTTGTCGCTTGTCGAAATAGGCGCGAATCCCTTCGAGATTTAGGCCGAGATCTTCGGATACCTTCCGGTTTGCATGCAACTCAAGCGAGATCCTCCGCTCGATGTTCTGTGCTGCCTGGATGATGATACCGAGAGGATTATTGATCTCATGGGCCATCCCTGCGGCAAGGCCGCCTATGGACATCATTTTCTCGGTCTGGACCATCAACTCCTGGATGCGGGTCCTTTCGGTGACATCCTCGATACGCAACACCGCTCCTTCGGCATGGTCTACGAGAAGCGGGTAGAGCATGAGGTCATAAAACCTTCGCTCACCCTCCTTCACGATGAGGAGGTTCTCCATCGATGAGGGGCGATGCTCGTCCATATCGGTTCCTATCGACATGATCCAGGGTGCGAAGTCGGGAAGAAGATCGGCTATCTGTTTCCCTATAGCCTCTCCTGCAGGTATGCCGGTAAATGCCTCCGCCTGACGGTTCCACTGGGTGACAGTGCGTGCATTGTCCATTCCTATCAGCATGGAAGGCATAGAGTCGATGATGCTGGAGAGGTAAACGCCTGCCAGCCGCAGGGCTTCTTCGGCGCGTTTGCGTTCCGTGATATCGATTGTGGTGCCCACCAATTCAATAACATCTCCAGCCTCATTCAGGACAGGGTGCCGAATCGCCTGAACATGTTTGACCGTTCCGCTGGGCAGCACGAGTCTGAACTCACTCGAGGTATCTACTTTTTCGCGGAGCGACTTCTCAAAGCCTCCCTGCACGCTGTCCCGATCCTCCGGATGGATAAGTTGGAAAGTCCCTTCCCTGGTCGGTAGACCATCTTTTGCGTCATGTTCATACATTCGGATGCATTCCTCCGAGGCGTAGACAAACTTGCCGCTGGCCAAATTGAAAGCCCAGCTACCTGTGTGACTCAGCCGTTGCGCTTCCGCCAGATAAGCTTCACTGCGCCTCAGAGCTTGTTCAACTCGTTTGCGCTCGGTGATGTCGCGTACAAAGACGGCGATTTGACCACCGGCAATGGGCTGGTACTGACCACTGATTTCCACGTCAAACAGGCTGTCGTCTTTCCGGCGGTGCACGGATTCAAAACGGTTCGGGCCCTCTTCCGCGAACCTTCTGATGTTGGCAGCGATCATCTCGGCGGTATGCACAGCCTCTACATCTGCAATATTCATGGTTAGGAGTTCCTGCTCGCTATAGCCGCTTATCCGGCAATACGCCTTGTTGACCTCAAGGATTCGTCCTTGCATGTCGGCACGAAAGAAGCCGTCCATGGCCGTCTGGAGTATGGCCCGGTGGCGTTGTTCGCTTTCATGCAGATCCCGGTGCGCCAAAAGGCTGGTCAGGACGTCAGTCATACGCCGGGCAATCTCCTCCATGAGCCTCTTCTCGTCTGGCGTCCAGATTCGCGGATACGAGCACTGGTGCATCCCTAAGGCCCACGGCTTGCCTGTTTTTGGGTGTAAGGCCATCATGATTTTAGACCTTTCACCGAAACGCGATGTTTCCAGGGGGCAATCGCATCCGGGACCAAGTGTTACAGCTCCGGTCGACGCAAGATATAATCGAAAGTGCTTGGCGATATCTGGGGCGGTCGGAATCACGTCTCTTCGTACGGGATATTCCGGTCGGGTGCGCTCCATCGGTATTTCAAAGGATGGGGCATCCGGGTCGCACGGGTAGAGCAGAAAGGCCCGGTCGCTATCGAAAATTGACAGCATGGCGTCGAGGACATCGTTCATCATCTGATCGAGATCGTTCGTCCCCTGCATGGCCCGGTTAATCCTGTCCATGTTTTGAAAGAACCGGAGATGAGACACAGACTCGTCCTTGAATCGAATGATTTCCTGATGTCTTAGTGCGTTGGACATGGCAATGACAAAGGGTCCATGGAGCAGTTTGAGCAACCGTGCATGTTCAGCCGTATATTGATTCACGCCATCCGCAAATAGCACAAGGCTGCTGACCTGATTTCCTTCAAACTTCAGAAGCATGTTCATTAATGAGGTCTTAGCGTTGAGCCCAAGTCTTTCCAGAATCTCCGGGAGCCCCTCCATCTGGTCGGGCTGGTTCCAAATTCGGATCACTACTTCATTCTTCAACAAGTCTGCGTTGAACTCGGCTGTCCTTTCATTCCGGCCTTTCTCGGGTAGGTATAAAATTCGTTCAGGTTCTTCCATCATATCATCGCCGACCGAAGCCACAATTCGCGTTAAATTCAGATCCGCATTATATATATGGAAGTAGATCCTATTCGTTGGAATGTAGAGTTTTACATAATCAAAACAACTCCTCAGAGCCTCTACAATATTAAGGCTGCTACATATGCGCAGGGTCGCCTCTCGAAAGAAAACATTTTCATCCACTGTCATCGTTTTCTCCTCGTTGGGCAGGAACCCTCCGGTCGTAGTCCATTCCTGCTTGATCAAGCCACTTTACGATATACCGCAACAATTACGAAACATCGTAGCACACTTTATGATATTCAGTAAATCATAAAATAGGATTTCATGCAAGTATTTGATTTTATAGGAGAACGGAATGTTGGCACGCTATTTGGTTTTAGCAGGTGTGATTGGAGGGTAAATGCCGTGAAATGGGTTGAGATTATCACTTTGCGTTCCCCTGGAAACATCAATAAAGAATTCGTGGATGAGCTTCTGAAGAGCGTAGATGAGTATGATGCGGCGACTGACACGCCAATGCACCTGGTAGAAATAAAGATTTATCATCACTCTGTGGTGGAAACCGATTTGAGCGTTTACATCCATTGGGAATCGGAAAAGGAGAGTCAGCGCAAGAGCCCCCTCGGGCTAAGGGTTGCTTCTGCTTTAATGCCTTTGGGGCTCCTGAATCATTCCGTATGGATTGAGACAGCTAGCCGTGCATTTGCCGTTAACACTTAAAGAACTACAAACCGTGGGATATCCCGGATGCGAAGCACAATGCGGTTCAGCCAAGAATTACAAATAAGGAAGGTTATTGAGTCTTATGAGACTCGCTACCGGGTGGGTGTGATTTCAGAGACCGAGTTACAAGTATTTTAGGACATCACCCAGAAACATAGCAGAATCGATCAGAAAGGAATAAAAAATGACGAAAAGACTTAGAGCAATCTCAATCATCGCCTGTCAATCAATTTTATCAATTTCACTGATGGCGTGCACAAGTGAAAGGGACAAGCAGCAAACAAACACCGACGTTGTGCCGGTAATTGTGGGCGAAGTCCAAAAAGTGCAGGAGCGCGAAACGATATCGGTGAGCGGCACGGTCAACACGCCGGACTCACCTACAGATGTATCGTTTCTTGTGTCGGGAAAGGTCCTCTTCGTGGGCCCGCGGGAAGGTGATTATGTCAAGAGGGGGCAGAGGCTTGCATCCATCGACCCGACCGATTACCAACTGGCTCTTACAGCGGCCACGAAACAAAAAGACGTGGCCGAAGTAGCGCATAAACGCGCCGAGGATGAGCATCGACGGATGAAAATGTTGTACGACTCGAATAGTCTTGCCCCGAACGATTACGAGAAATTCAAAGCTGCGTTTGATTCCACCGCCAGGCAGTACGAGCAGGCCGTTGCCGCGGAAAAGCTGTCCCGGAAACATCTTACGGATGCGACTCTATATTCCCCCACCAGCGGCTACATCGCGAAACGGATGATAGAGCCGGGCGATACGGCCTCTGTCGGTCAGCCGGTTTTTGAGATCATCCAGCTGAACCCCGTGGAGGTGAACGTCGGCGTACCAGAAACTGATGTACACCTTGTGAGAATAGGGCAAAAAGCAGAGATCAAGATTCCGGCACTACCGGGGAGGTCATTCGAGGGCACGGTACGCATCATCAACGTTTCCGCAGACCCCAATACCCGAACCTACATGACCAGGATCACCGTAGCGAATCCGAAACACTTGCTGAGGGTGGGGATGGTGGCCGAAGCGACCATCCGAGGGGACAAGGTAGTTCCCATGGCGATACTGCCAGGGGATGCAGTGGTACGTGATCCTCAGGGAGCGACGCAGGTATTCGTCTACTACCCAGACCAGAAACGTGTGTACACCAAACGCGTGGACATCGGAGCGGCAATCGATAAGGACGTCGAGATAAAAAGCGGACTTTCCGGGAACGAACTGATCGTTCTGGGTGGCCAGACAAGGCTCAGAAACGGACAGACCGTATCGGCAACAGAAAACCATACAGGGCGCAAATGATATCCTGAGGAACAGCGTTCATGAATTCGATAAAGTTTTGGCTTCGCTATCCAGCCGTCACCCTCGTATTGACGGCCATGATCGTCATCGTCGGCATCCATGCCTTTCTGAAAATGCAACGAACGGAAGATCCGACGATAACCATCAGAACCGGGATCGTGGCCGCTATGTATCCCGGAGCGACCTCCGAGCAGGTGGAAAAACAGGTAACTAAAACCCTTGAAAAGCACATCTTCAAATTCCCCGAGGTGCGGAAGGAAAAGACTTATTCGACGAGCCGTCCAGGCCTCGTCATCGTCAACGTCGAACTGGAAGACAACGTAAAGAATTCAGACCAGTTCTGGGCGAAACTGCGACATGAGATGAACCTGGTTCGCGCCACCGAACTCCCCGCCGGCGTTAGGGGGCCGGTAGTCGATTCGGATTTCGGCGATACCGTCGCCATGCTGATAGCCGTCCACGGCAAACGGTATGGATACCGGGAGCTGCGCGATTATGCAGATAAGATCCACGACGAAATGCGTACCGTCCGCCTGGTTGGGAAGCTCGTGACCTACGGAACGCAGGGAGAGGAAATCTGGATCACCAGCAGCCTCGAAAGGATGGCGCAGTATTTCGCCGACCCGCGACAGGTGGCGAATGCCCTGATGCAGCGAAACGTCATCCAGAGTGCAGGACATTTCGAAGCCGACCAGTCGAAGATTCCCATGAGGACCACCGGAGTTTTCAACACCGAAAATGAAGTACGGAACGTGCTCGTCGACGTTTCCAGGGACGGCCACCCCGTATATATAAAGGATTTCGCCGACGTCGAGCGCCGGTATCAGGACCCAACGTTCATGGTGCGCTACGACGGCGACCCTTGCCTGCTCCTGTCGGTCGAGATGCAGAAAGGGAAGAACATCGTCGAATTCGGTGAAGAGCTGGATAAAGTCTTTCAGCGCCTCAAGGTGCTTCTTCCTCCCGACGTTCAAATGGACTTGGTCGCGAACCAGCCGGGGGTCGTCAAGGAGCGAATTGCTAACCTGAGCCATGAATTCCTGCTCGCGATCATTGCGGTAATTATCGTCACCATCGTACTCCTCCCCCTGCGGATCGCCCTCATCGCTGCCCTGGCTATACCGATAAGCTTGTGCGGCACCCTCGGAGCCATGGACATGATGGGGATAGCCCTGCATCAGGTTTCCATCGCGGCTCTGATCATGGTCCTCGGGATCGTTGTGGACAACGCCATCGTGATTATCGACAACTACGTGGAGCTCCTGGACCGGAAGGTCGAGAAGAGCGAGGCGGCCTGGAGGAGCGCGAGTGAGGTCTTCGTCCCAGTCCTCGTTGCAACCATAACGATCATCGCCTCATTCCTGCCGCTCCTGATCATCACAGGCTCTACCGGCGAGTTCATCATGGCGCTCCCCATCACGGTAGCGGTCGCGTTGGCTGTTTCCTTCATCGTGGCGGTCTTCATAACCCCCCTGCTCTGCAGCTTCTTCATCAAGAAGGGATTGCACGATCATGACGCCTCGGAGACCCAAGGCAAGGAGAAGAAGGGCCTGCTTGACCGGCTCCAGGATAAATACGGGATATTGATCAAAATCTTTATGAAAAGAAAATGGCTGGCTTTTACCCTCGGGGGGGGCGCAGTCGTATTCGGGGTCATGCTCTTTGCATTCGTGCCGCAGCAGTTCTTCCCATCCGCCGAGCGCAATCAGTTCGTGATTGATGTCTGGATGCCTCAGGGAACGCGCATTGAGGCCACCGACTCAGTCATGAAGCGAATCGAAAATGCCCTCTCCTCCCGGAAAGGAGTCGCCCACTACGCCACCTTTGTCGGTCAGAGCGCCCCCAGATTTTACTACAACGTAAATCCTCAGCAGCCCGACGGCGCCTACGGCCAGTTCATCGTCAATACCGCCTCGGTGGAGGATACGACCCGGCTGGTGAAGGAGTTGCGCCCGGCGCTCGCGGCGGTGGCACCGGAGGCCATGGTGATCGTGAAGGAGCTCCAGCAGGGTGCCCAGATGGAGGCGCCGATCGAAGTGCGTATCTCAGGTGACGATATCGCCGAACTTGAGCGACTGGGGGAAAAGGTACAGGAGATCCTGGAGAGCGTATCGTTTTCGCAGTACGTGTACCGGGACTACTTCAACGATTCTTATATGGTCGACGTAAATGTCAACGACGAGCTGGCAAACCGCCTGGGAATTACCGAGGCGTCCGTATCGCAAACCCTGGCAGGGGCATTCGACGGTGCTGCGGTGAGTACCTTCTGGGAAGGTGACCGCGCCGTCACCATCAAGCTGCGACTGAACCCGGCCTCCCGCTCGTCTTTCGCGGACATCGGGAATACCTATGTCAACTCGGAACTGACTCGCGCCAAGGTCCCGCTCCGAGCGATTGCTACGGTGGCGCCGGAGTGGCAGACCAGCAGGATCGTCCGCAGAAACGGCGTGCGCACCTTGACGGTCCGTGCGTACGTAAAGCCGGGGTACTACGCCTCGCAGCTCCTGGAGAAGGCAATGCCGCAGATTAAGGCACTGAAGCTGCCGCTTGGCTATTGGATTTACTACGGCGGCGAAAAAAATAACCAGGACGAGACATTCCCGCAGATGGTCGTTGCCCTTGCCATCAGCCTGGTGGTGATATTCCTGGTCCTGCTCGTTCAATTCAGAACTATCTCGGAACCTCTCGTGGTGATGGCCTCGATCCCGCTTACCCTTTTCGGAGCGATTCTCGGTCTCGTCATCACCCGGAATCCGTTCGGTTTCACTTCTTTCATGGGGCTTATCAGTCTGTGCGGTATTGTCGTGAGGAACGGCATCATCCTGGTCGAGTACTGCAACGAAAGAATCGCCGGAGGGGCCAGTCTGGAGCAGGCTGCGCAGGAAGCAGGGGCGCGGCGGCTGCGGCCGATCTTCCTTACCTCGATGGCGGCAGCCATCGGAATGGTACCCATGATCCTCTCCGGGTCGAGCCTTTGGAGCCCGCTGGCGAGTGTCATGTCATTCGGCCTTGTTTTCTCGATGTTCTTCACGCTTCTGGTCATTCCCGTCCTCTTTGCGGTAATAAAATCCCGCTCCCTCGGCTGCCGATCCGGTAACTCGGGTGCGGCCGTTGCCGTGGCAATCGCACTATATGTTTTTCTCGCGGCAGGAAAGGAGGCCTCCGCAGGGCCGGTGAAATATTCCCTGACACTCCCACAGGCGGTCGAACTGGCTGTAAAGCAGAACTCGGTGCTCAAAATCGCTCGGGAAAAGGTTACGGAAACGAATGAGAAAATAGTATCCGAAAGGTCCCAATATTTTCCGCAGCTTTCCAATAACACAAAGTATGTAGCCTTGTCAGACAGGCAGCTCATCACCATTCCGACCGGGGCTCTGGGCAATATCGCTGGAACCCCCTTCCCGGACAAGGATACGAAGATAAGCCAGAGCGACTCCACTATCCTGTACAGCGAAACAACCCTTGCGCAGCCGACAACACAGCTTTTCAAAATCCATGAAGCCAATCAGATTGCCAGGGCAGATCGCGGCATTGCAGAAGCGGAATTGAAAAGGTCGGAAGACGAAACGGTTTTTACGGTGCATCAGTTCTATTACGCGTTGCTGGTTGCTTACAAGGAAAAGGATGCCGCCCAGGCCTCGCTCACTGCGGCGCAGGAGAACCTGCGCGAGTCAGAGGAGGGGGTGAGGGCCGGCAATGTGCTCGATGTGGCGGTCACTGCAGCCAGGGCCAATCTGCTCCAGAGGAGGCAGGCGCTTATCGTTGCGGAGACACGCATCTCGGACGTGACCTCGGAGATCAACGACTTAATGGGTCTGCCCAGTGACGCTGTCCTGGAAGTGACCGAGACAGGCTTGCCCGAGCTAATCGAACCTTTAAAGAACCAGGCTTATGATCAGGCCCGTGCCAGAAACGGCGAACTGCTTGCCGCTCGCGAAACCGCAGAAAAGTCGCGCCACGCGGTCCGTGCCGCCCGCTATGAATACATTCCCGACGTGACGCTCTTTGCCAGACACGGCTACCAGGACGGAGCGGCGTTTCTGGAGAAGAACATCGCCATGTTCGGGGCTGAGCTGACCTGGAACATTTTCGACTGGGGGAAGCGAAAGGGAGAAGTCGGCCAACGGGTCGCCCAGCAGTCGCAGGCGGAAGAGAACCTGGCGCGGATAGATAAGCGGATCGTGATTGAAATCGATAAGGGCTACCGGAAGCTGGAACGCGCGAAAGAAATGATGGACGTTACCCATGAGGCGTTTTCCCTGTGGAGGGAAAATGCGCGGCTCAGCGAAAACGGCATGAAGGCCGGGACTGTGACGGCGGCAAAACATGCCGAAACCATTGCGGTACTAAAAAAGGCGGAGATGGAGGAGTTGCAGGCTTCTCTTGAATATCGCCTCGCGATAGCCGAGCTTGACAAAACAATTGGGTTGCTTGCGCCATCCAAGAATTAGGAGCAACTTTCTATGGTGGGATTGATCGCCGTTCTTTCTTGCTTTTGGTTAGTATTCGTAGTTGCTGCCCGATAGCAGTCAAATTTCAGAGCTAATTATAATTAGGATATCCACACAGTGGAGAAAGGGATAACAGCAAATGCAAATGGATTCTGACTATAAGCCCAGCGAGAGTGACGTGAAGACGGTAATGGAAGCCCATGGCTTACTACTGGACGGCCCGCTTCTGGATGAGGCATTGGGACTTACCTCCCTTTATGCTGACATAATACGGCAAGTCCTCGAGGAACTTCCCGATTCAGTCAACACGGAAAAAGCCGTCCTGGCTATCATTGAAGAGGGTCTCATGGAGGACGGTATCATTCCCAACAGCCATGAGAAAAAATTCGAAATGGCTTTCCTTGAAGAGCGTCTCATGCGTGAAGGTATCACTCCCAAGAGGCGGGAGAAGAAATTCGAAATGCCTACTGAAAAAGACAAATCCGACAAAGATAAATAAGGAGCTTGTCCTGTACGTCCAGAGATGATCGGGATACACCTATGAAAGTAGCAAACGCGGGGCAAGAAAGGAGTAGCTAATGTCGCAAGAAGCTCGTTATGAAGAAAGAAACCAATTGAGGTAGTTGTCTATGAATGAGCAGAATGATCTTCGTCGCGGAACGCGCATACTCATCATCGTTGGGATGCTCGCTATGGCACTGAGAAACTTTTCAAAAGGAGAAGGACAATGAAACTGCAGGAAGTAAAAACTATTGCAAAACGGAGAGGGATTGACCCTGGACACATGAGAAAAGACGAACTCATAAAATCCATTCAACGTGCCGATGGCAATAACGACTGTTTTGGAACTACACTTTCGAAAGAATGTGGCAAGATTAGTTGCCTGTGGAAAAAGGATTGCCTGAAAGATAAAGCAAAGGGGTGAGATACCGCCGAGGAAATTATTATGGAGAGGTAACTGATCCCGACGGTGGGCATTGACGACGATGATGCCACCTCAAAGAGCAAAGGCGAAATCATAGGTCTCATAATGACTAATTTTGATCCTCTGTTTCCTGGGGAGAAAATTCGCAATGCCTGCCAAATAAGATAAGGCAAGACGGATTGAGGAGGCTAAAGGAGGAACCAATGGTACAAAAAAATGATAAGAGAAAGAACTACAGTAGAGACACCAATCCGGCTGAGGGTGCACCGATTCGGCAGGAACGTGACGACATACGGACGGGAAATAGTTCCGAAATGCTGAAACAGGCTATTCTTGACAATCTTTATTATGTTCAGGGGACAGTTCCGGAACTGGCAACGAAAAACGATTGGTACATGGCGGTTGCCTATACTGTGCGTGACAGGATGATCGAGCATTTTATTCGGTGGATGAAAGAGTTGCGGCGGCCCGAAGTGAAAATTGCCAGCTATCTCTCTGCTGAGTTCCTTATGGGACCTCATCTCGGGAATAATCTCCTGAATGTGGGCCTGACGGACCGTGTACGGGAAGCGCTTAAAGAACTTGGCCTGGATCTGGACATCATCCTCGAACTGGAGAGAGAGCCAGGACTCGGCAACGGCGGCTTGGGCAGGCTTGCTGCATGCTATATGGACTCTCTTGCGTCTTTGAATGTTCCCGCGATCGGCTACGGCATCAGGTATGAATTTGGCATCTTTGATCAGGAGATCCGTGACGGATGGCAGGTCGAAAAGACCGACGAGTGGCTCAATCTGGGAAACCCCTGGGAGATCTGCCGGCCCGAGATCGCTTATTACGTAAATTTTGGCGGGCGGACTGAGAAATACCGGAACGACGAGGGTCATTTCAGAGTACGTTGGGTACCGGACCGCGTCATAAAAGGGATAGCTTACGACACAGCGGTTCCTGCCTATCGGGACGAAGCATTGAACCTGCTCAGGCTTTGGAAATCAGGGGCTGTGGAGTCCTTCGACTTTCAGGCATTTAATGTCGGAGATTACTATAAGGCAGTGGACGAGAAGGTGATTTCCGAAACAGTAAGCAAGGTCCTTTACCCTAACGACGAGCCGGAAATAGGGAAGACCCTCCGCCTCGCTCAACAGTATTTCTTCGTCTCGTGTTCCCTTCAGGACATGATCAATATCCAGATGCTCCGGGGAAAAAAGATCGAGACGTTCCATGAAAGCTTTGCTGTCCAACTGAACGACACGCATCCTTCCATTGCGGTTGCAGAACTGATGAGGCTTCTTGTTGACGAACATCTTATGGACTGGGAGGAAGCGTGGAAGATCACTCAGCAAACCATGGCATACACCAACCATACATTGTTGCCCGAGGCGCTCGAAAAATGGCCTCTGCATCTCTTCAGCCAGACTCTTCCCAGGCACCTGGAGATCATTTATGAGATCAACCGGAGGTTCCTTGATGAAGCTCGTCTAAGATTTCAAGGAGATGACGGTCGGGTTGCCCGGCTTTCAATTATTGACGAAAGCGGGGAGAAGTATGTCCGCATGGCGCATCTTGCGTCTGTGGGAAGCCACCGGATCAATGGGGTCGCGGCCCTGCACGCCGATCTTCTTACCAAGACGGTTCTTAAAGACATGTACGACATCTATCCTGAGCGCTTTGTTAACGTGACAAACGGCGTGACCCCAAGGCGGTGGGTTGTCCTGAGTAATCCGGGGCTTGCCCAGCTGCTGACAAGGACTATCGGAGACCAGTGGATCAAACATTTTGAAGATGAGGTAAGAAAGATAGAGCCCTTTGCGGATGATCCGTCGTTCCGTAAGGAGTTGGCAAGAATCAAACGAGCCAACAAGTCCAGACTGGCAACACTTGTGCGGGAGAGGACCGGCATTGCGATAGATCCTGACACTCTCTTCGATATTCAGGTGAAGCGAATTCACGAATACAAGCGGCAGCACCTGAACGTGCTCCATATTATCACGCTCTACAATCGTATCAAGAAAGACCCGAAGCAGGAGATCGTGCCCCGCACCTTTATTTTCGGTGGCAAGGCCGCGCCGGGCTACTTCATGGCGAAGCTGATCATCAAGCTGATCAATTCTGTTGCCGATGTGGTGAACAACGATCCCGACGTGGGAGGCAGGCTGAAGGTCGTCTTCTTTCCGAACTTCAATGTAAAGAATGCTCAGTATATTTATCCCGCCGCAGATCTCTCGGAACAGATATCAACTGCCGGGAAAGAGGCATCAGGAACGGGGAATATGAAGTTCTCGATGAACGGCGCTCTCACGATCGGTACTCTTGACGGCGCAAACGTCGAGATAAGGGAGCAAGTCGGAGTCGAGAACTTCTTCCTCTTTGGTCTTACCGCGGCGGAGGTAGAGGGCCTGAAATCAAGGGGTTATTATCCCCGAAGTTACTATGAATCAAGCCCACACCTCAAGGAGGCGATCGAGCAGATCCGTTCAGGGCATTTCTCGCGGAGAGATATAGGACTCTTCAGGCCGCTGATTGACAATCTGCTGGACCATGATCCTTTCCTGCTCCTGGCAGACTATCAGTCGTATATCGATTGCCAAGACAGGGTCAGTTCATCATACCGTAATCGGGACAACTGGGTGCGCATGTCGGTCCTGAATGTGGCCCGCATGGGGAAGTTTTCGTCGGACAGATCGATACGGGAATACTGTGAAAATATCTGGAAGATAATACCGGACGCAGGGGCGTGATGGGACAATGGTCAGGGAACAATTACACGGGGGATGCCATGATTGATAAAATGCTGGGGAACAGTTTTCCTCTTGGGGCGACCGTTTCCCAAGAGGGCGTCAATTTCAGCGTCTTCTCCAAGAACGCCGACGCAGTGGAACTGCTGCTTTTTGAAAGCGCAGGAGATTCCGTGCCATTCCGTACGATCCTGCTTGATCCGAGGAAGAACAGGACATACCATTATTGGCATGTCTTTGTGCCTGATATCGGTCCGGGACAGATCTACGGATATTGTGTGCACGGCCCTAACGACCCTGAGCGCGGCATGCGATTCGACGCGGAGAAGGTACTGCTTGATCCGTACTGCAAAGCGGTTGTCGTTCCCGAAAAATACAGCCGGACACTGGCGATGTTGCCCGGCGACAATTGCGCTACCGCAATGAAGAGCGTGGTGGCGGATCCCGGTTCATATGACTGGGAAGGTGACCTTCCCCTGAAGCAGCCTTTTACGCGCACGATCATCTATGAAATGCACGTTCGGGGCTTTACTGCAAATCCGAATTCAGGCGTCGCACTTGAGAAACGGGGGACCTACGCCGGCCTGATCGAAAAGATCCCTTACCTGAAGGATCTCGGCGTTACCGCGGTTGAACTGTTGCCGGTCTATCATTTTGATGAGCAGGCTGCTCCGTCCGGGTTCAGGAACTATTGGGGATACGCGCCGGTATCGTTCTTTGCACCCCACCCGGCCTTCAGTTCGCGGAGAGACCCGCTTGGGCCGGTCGATGAGTTTCGCGACATGGTCAAGGCGCTGCACAAGTCGGGAATCGAGGTGATACTCGATGTGGTCTATAACCACACTGCCGAAGGCGATCATGAGGGACCGACGCTCTCTTTCCGGGGGTTTGATAATGATGCATATTATGTGCTCGAACCTGACAGGCGATATTATGTCAATTACACCGGCTGTGGAAATATGCTCAATGCGGGCAGTCCGTTTGTTCGCCGCATGATAATCGACAGCCTTCATTACTGGGTCGAGCAGATGCATATCGACGGTTTCCGTTTCGATCTTGCGTCTATCCTGACCCGCGACGAGCAGGGGCGGCCCCTTGCCAATCCGCCTGTTCTCTGGGACATCGAAACAGACCCTGCACTCGCAGGTATCAAGCTTATCGCCGAGGCCTGGGACGCGGCGGGGCTCTATCAGGTCGGCAGCTTCATCGGTGACAGATGGAAGGAGTGGAACGGGAGATTCAGGGACGACGTGAGGAGCTTCCTTAAGGGAGACCGCGGCACCGTCTCCGGCCTCGCCTCCCGCATCCTCGGAAGCCCTGACATATACGGGCATAAACAGCGGGAACCCGTGCAGAGCATAAATTTCGTCACCTGCCATGACGGGTTTACCCTGAACGACCTCGTATCGTACAACGGAAAGCACAACGAAGCCAATGGCGAAGATAGCCGGGACGGTAGCAACGACAACCTGAGCTGGAACTGCGGGGTTGAAGGACCGTCGGAGGACCCCGCGGTGGAGCGGCTGCGGGACCGTCAAGTGAAGAACTTCTTTGTCGTTACCCTGCTTTCAGCTGGAGCGCCGATGCTTCTTATGGGAGACGAGGTTCGGAGGACGCAGAGGGGAAATAATAACGCGTATTGTCAGGACAATGAGATCAGCTGGTTCGACTGGGTCCTGTTGCATAAGCATGGTGACATCCATCGCTTCGTAAAACACCTTATCGCATTCTTCCTGAAAAGGGAAATCCCTGTTGAAGACCTGGGGCTTTCTCTGAACGAGCTCCTCAGGCAGGCCCGCTTCCAGTGGCACGGGGTGAAGCTCAATCAGCCCGACTGGGGAGCCGACTCCCATGCACTTGCGATGACCTTGTTCAGTATCAGAGGCAGACTCGTGTTCCATATCATGATAAATGCTTTCTGGGAAGAGTTGAGATTCGAAGTCCCGCCCGCTGCTGACCTGTCCCGCAGCGACTGGGTGCGGTGGATCGATACGTTCCGGGAATCACCGGATGACATCTGCTACTGGGAAAAGGCAGAAGTGTTCTTTGAAAATGTTTATCTGGTGAAGCCGAGGTCAGTAGTGATACTTATAGCCGGGATGGAGGATTATGGAGAACAGTAAGCCTGTTCTTTTGAAACAGCTCATGTGAGGTGGATAAAATGCAGCCGTTTAATATTATGGTCTTTCTGATTCTTTTCCCTCTGATGCTTGCCGTGGCCAGGGGTGTGCACTGCGCCCCGATACCCGCAACTATTACCTCTCACGCTGGTAGAAGGCGGTGACCGAACTCAGGGCTGTCGGGACGACCATGTTTAAGGCATGAAAAGAGTGCTCATGGAACACGCAAAGGACTTCATAATACAACGGCTCGGCGACTGCACCATTCCATCCCCCATGAGTGGCGTCCGCTTCACCGACGATGAGGAGCATGTACTCCTTCACAGCGACCTCGACACGATAAGGCGTTACCTTGATGCAGGCAGCGAGCCTCCGAAATTTGAGGCGGCAGGTCCGAGAGAGAAGATATTTTTCGACCCCTCAAAACTCACCTGCGGCATTGTAACCTGCGGCGGCCTCTGCCCGGGGCTGAACGATGTAATCCGGTCCGTAGTCCTGAGCCTCTACCACCACTATGGGATCCGGACGATTTATGGTTTTCAGTATGGATACGAGGGGGTTGCGTCCAAATTCGGTCACCAGCCTATTGTGCTCACCCCTAAGGTCGTATCACAGATAGACGAGATGGGTGGCACCATTCTTGGCTCCTCACGCGGCAATCAGGATGTCTCAGAGATGGTCAATACTCTTGATC
>Ga0153915_10002435_pt1 | contig 16990 bp, 16 predicted proteins | sample Opewatmetagenome_2_FD_107003 | JGI IMG/M metagenome (GOLD analysis project Ga0153915, IMG submission 107003) | Freshwater wetland microbial communities from Ohio, USA - Open water 3 Core 3 Depth 3 metaG | ecosystem: Environmental > Aquatic > Freshwater > Wetlands | place: USA: Ohio, Lake Erie...
ATAGCCAAGGTTTCTAGATGCATCCCGTGCCAAGCTGGCCTTGCCGTCGAAAGCATGCATGTGCACCTTGCCTGCGTCAGTGCCGGCCAATACCTCTAGTGCTCTTCTCCCTGCTGACCTGGAGTGGACCTGCACAGGCAGACGAAGCTCGATTGCGAGCTGTGTCAGAGCCCTGAAAGCTGCCTCCTGTTCCAGCCTCTGTTCATGCTCTCTCACGAGGTAGTGGTCGAGTCCTGTTTCTCCAACTGCCACGATGGCGGATGAGTTCTTGTGGATCCAAGCCAAGGCAAGCTCAAGGTCTGTATATCTGTCCGGTTCCAGACCCACCGCTGCATAGACACTCGGGTAGCTACTGACAATACGTAGACATTCCGGCCATCCGGAAGGAGAGATACCTGACGTTATCATCCAGACACCTGACGATGTGGCCCTCTCAATGACCCCGGGCAAGTCAGCCTGGAACTCTTCAGATTCCAGATGACAATGGGTATCGATTACCTTGGCTGAACCCCTTATCGGTTTGCCTTCCATTGCCTAAACACCCGCATACCCACTATACCGGAGCTCCTGAATGGATTTCTCAACGCGCTGGACATGCCGAATTCTCATGTTGTTCGTGGCTGTCCGGTGTCCGGTTCGATATAACGCTTTGTTCCGACTTGGCTTTTTCCGGAGCCGAAACGCATCGTTCACGGACCAGTGCCAGAATCACCACAGGGTGGTCAGCGACACACTATGCAAAACGAGCCGCCTACTTGGGCAATCTTTATCCGCCGCTCTGCGGTCGAGATTTGAGGACATGATACAAATCGGTGACTCCATCGAGCTGAGCAAGCAGATAACGGAAGATGACGTGCGCAGGATTGTCGAGATCAGTGGTGATGATAACCCTCTGCATACAAGTGACGAGTTCGCCAAACGAACTCTGTTCAAGGGACGCATCGCACATGGCATCTTGTCCGCAGCTCTAGTATCTGCTGCACTCACGAAGCTCTTTGGCCCGGGCAATGTCTGGATGTCACAGACGATGAAGTTCACATTTCCGGTGAGAATCGGGGAAACTGTCACTGCGAGATTGAGGATTACGTCAATCGACAAAAGAAACGTGGCTACAGTGGAAACAAAGGTGTTGAATCAAGACGGTCGTGTCGTTCTGGACGGTTTCGCAGAGTCCAAGGTAATGAGGATTCGACCCCTAAAGTGAGGGATTAGGTTGTCTAAGCTTGGGAGATTCAACCAACTTGTCTGTGAGGTATTCAAAGTCAATGAGTCAGATCTCAGCGACAGCGCAACTCCCGATGACATCGAGGATTGGGACTCAGTAACACATATGGACCTGATGGCCCTCTTCGAAGAAGAGTGGGCTCTGGGCCTAGATGTAGAGGAGATTACCGAGATGACAAGCATAGGTCTCATGAAGGAGATACTGAGGAAACATGGTGTTGACCTATGAATGTAGTTGACAACCTATTCCAGGAATCAAAGAGCGCGAAGAGGATTGCCTTGTTCCAAGGCAAGGAAACCATCACCTATCCCGACCTATACCGAGACATCCAGAGAGTGTCTGCGAAGCTGAGCCAGATGGGCCACAAGGCCGGTGACAAGATTCTGATCATGGCCGACAACTCATTCTTCTGGGTGGCAGCGTACTTTGGGACTATGGGTGCGGGGATGGTCGCTTTACCCCTGCATCATACGGTGAGTGAGTCGCATCTGGACTTTGTAAGAGAGTCCTGTGAAGTCAGAACATGTTTTGTGCAGAGGAGATATGTAAAGAACATAGCCAAGTACAACTTCCCTAACGTCATTGCTGACGAAGCCGGTGTCCCTGGGACAACCTACTTCGGGGATATCCCGGCAGCCAAGTTTCGGTTCGTTGATGTCGATATACAGAACGCGCTGGCAGTTATCATATTCACTTCGGGCTCAACGGGCAAGCCCAAAGGAGTGATGCTCTCTCATCGCAACATCGAGTGGAACACGGATTCAATCATCGAGTATCTCAGCTTGACGGAGAACGACCGCATGATGGTTGTTCTGCCGTTCTCATACTGCTACGGTGCGTCGTGGCTTCATACACTTGTGAAGGTCGGAGGCCAAATAGCACTCAATAACAGGTTCATGTTTCCGGGATTGGTCCTGAACGAGATGGTGGAAAAGAAATGCACAGGATTCGCTGGAGTGCCTTCGACGTATCAGATCCTGCTCAGGAGGTCTGCCATGAAAAAGATGAAGTTTCCCGACCTCAGGTTCGCGGCACAGGCTGGTGGAAAGCTCAGCAATCCGTTCATACTCGAGTTGATTGAAGCACTCCCTACAACGAAGATCTTCATTATGTACGGTCAGACGGAAGCAACGGCTCGACTCTCGTACTTGCCCCCTGAACTCCTGAAAGCGAAGCTCGGCTCCTGCGGCAAGGGCATTCCTAGGACGACACTTGAGGTCCTGAAGGATTCTGGCGAACCCGTGAAACTTGGGGAAGTGGGCGAGATTGTCGCCTCCGGCGGAAACATCATGATGGGGTACTGGAAGGACCCCGAAGGGACTGCGAAGGCTTTGCGAAACGGCAAGCTATATACCGGAGACCTAGCGACGGTAGACGAGGAGGGCTTCATATTCGTTGTCGACCGTCAGAAGGAGATCATAAAGAGTGGCGGCTACCGCGTCAGTCCGAGAGAGGTCGAGGAAACAATCGCGAGCATCGAAGACGTCGTCGAAGTTGGAGTCATTGGAGTGCCCGATGACCTGATGGGAGAGGCTGTGAAAGCGTATGTTGTGCTTCGAGAAGGTTCGGGCCAAACTGAGAGAGACATCATCAATCATTGCCGCGGCAGACTCCCTTCCTTCAAAGTCCCGAAGTACGTAAAGCTCTTGAAGTCTTTACCCAAGAATGAGGCAGAAAAAGTAATGATGGCCGCTCTCAGAGACATGCACTCGAAGGGAGAGTAATAGCATGATTGATGGTTCTCCTCTGGTCCCCCACATATGGTTCAACCAGAGCGTGCACTTCCGCAAGGGTTCAATTATGGTGCTCAAGACTCTGCAGGCAAGTAGAGTGCTCGTCGTTGCGTACCCCGGAGCGGCCGACAATGAAGCTTACAGGAAAGTCATCGGGAACCTCGAGGGGAGAACAGTCCAAGAGGAAACCTGCAAGACAGCAACACAGGGCGAGGTTCTCCGCATGAGGGAGAAATACGAGCATAGTCCACCCGACTTGATCCTTGGCATCGGTGGTGGCCAAGTCATGGACAGTGCCAAGATGCTGAGAGTTCTACTCGAGAATCCGGGCAAGAGCTTCGCCAACATTCTCGAGGGCCCTTTGGCACAGAGAAGTATAGCCTACGTCGCAGTCCCCACCACGCCATCTACAGGCTCGGAAGCCAATGGAACTGCAGTCATCAAGGGCAGTGACGGAGTGAAAGTCCCTTATGTGACTAGGCTCATGGTGCCCGATGTCGCCATCCTCGATCCTTCGTTTCTCTCCACTTTCAGTAGTGACCAGATCTTCACATTCATGGGTGACACATTTGGACATGCCTACGAAACCATGGTTTCAAAGCTGACTAACCCACTCATACAGTCGATTGCCAGAAGCATCATTGACCTTCTCAAACTAGCGTCTGCCGAACTGAGGCAGACACCCGCAGATGCAAGAGGACTGGACAAGCTGATGCAGGCAGGTTATCTCGGAGGGTTGGCAACCGGCAGTGTTTTTGTTGGTGTGTGCCATGCCCTAGCACATTCCCTTGAGCAGCAGAAGGGAGTGGCTCATAGCTCTGCTGTGCTTTCGCTCACGCCTCGATGCCTGTCTTGGCACGCTGAAACCACAAAAGACCCGATATACTCGCATCTGCTTAGTGAGTTCGAGTCAATTGGGCTCCAGAGCCGTGTGAGCCCGGACGTCCTTGCTGGAGTCGATTTACTCCTATTGGCCAGGCAGGCGTTGGCCGATCCCGCAATGAAGACATCCCCGATTCGAATGAAGGAGCAAGAGATGATGGGGTTGATCAATTGGATACTCAAGAAGTGACAGTCGAGTCCCTTGTTTCCGGTGAACAGTTCAGGTTGCTACAGCCCCAGAAAGAGCGGCTTCTCCTTTCTCTGTTGAAGCAACAAGTCATTCGCTCCATCGAAACAAGTCAGTACATGAAACACTTCTACGAGGCCTATGGAAGTAGACCAGAGAATATTCAGCATACTGCAGACATCACGCCGCTTCCTGTCACGATGTTCAAGAACTTCAAGCTGCAGACCTGCCCTGATGAAGAGGTAGTGAGGATACTGAAGTCCAGTGGCACCACCACTGGTGTTCCTAGCATGATTCCTATTGACAAGACGACGGCCATGAGGCAGACGAGGGCTCTTGTGTCCATTTTGAAGAGCTACCTAGGGACTTCAAGGAGACCCTTTCTGGTCATGGATACGGCATCAATCAACGACCCTGATGCGGGTACGATCACAGCCCGCGGCGCAGCGGTCAGGGGAATAGCGAACTTCGCTCGCAAGACAGTCTATGTTATGGATGATGTCGGCGGCGAACTCGTTCCAAATCTCGATCGCCTGAGGAACTTCGTCGAGGAGTACAAGGGGCAGGAGATTCTTGCCTTTGGTTTCACCTATATCATCTGGACAAGATTCCTTAGCGCTTTGAAAGAAGCCAAGATGAAGCTCGATCTGCCCAATATCAAGATACTACACAGCGGAGGGTGGAAGAAGCTCACTGCCCAAGCTGTCACCAAGGACGCGTTCAACAGAGATGTGGCCGAGGCATTTGGTACAGACCCCAGTAATGTCATTGACTTCTACGGCATGGTTGAACAGCTCGGCGTCCTTTTCTTAGATTGTCCAGCGGGCAACAAACATGCCCCCGACTTCGCAGATGTCATTATTCGTGACTTTTACACGATGGACGAGGCACCAAACGGAACTCCCGGGTTGATCGAGGTCCTCTCTACGCTTGCGACGAGCTATCCCAGTCAAGCTGTACTCACAGAGGATGTAGGGGAAATCCGTGGAGTTGACGACTGCCCTTGCGGAAGGAAGGGGAAGTACTTCGTGTTCCGTGCCAGGGCAGAGAGAGCAGAAATCAGAGGGTGTGGCGACACCTTCGCAGAAAGTCGAAGGGAGTAGAAATGACTATCCAGCTTATTATGAACGCAGGCGAGTTCCATGAGCCCTCTGTTCAGATTGACAGTCTAGATGACGTTGCTGCCCAAGTCAGGGAAGGTATGGGCAGTTTGTTCAAGATGCCAATCGCAAACATACTGGATGTCCTCCAGAACCTCAGCCGGGCTCTCGTGCGAGACCCCGAGGTCAAGAAGATTGAGGGCATCGCTTTTCTCTCGAATTGGCTCCGAAAGGACAACTTGCTCAGAATGATTGAGATCAATCTCGGGCAGACCGATTTCTTGGACTCATTCGTGGAGAACCATCACAAACTCATTAGAGCTTTCCCAAGGGGGGTTGTCTGTCACTGGATAGCAGGCAATGTGCCCACTCTTGGACTGTTCTCGCTGTTTCAGTCGATGCTTACTAAGAATGGAAACATCGTCAGAGTTCCGGAATCGAGTCTGCCTAGCGTGATTCCTATCCTGAAACTGCTGTCCACGCTCAAAGGTGACCCAGCGACTGGTCAAGATCTTCTTCGGTCAGTGGCCCTTGTCCATTTCCCGTCTTCAGATCTGAGGTCTAACGAAAACATGTCCAAGTGCGCAGATGCCAGGGTCGTCTGGGGTGGAAAGGAGGCGGTCGATGCCATAACCAACCTCCCGAGAGCAACTCACTGCGAGGACGTGGTCTTCGGACCCAAGTATTCCTTCGCGGTCATTGACAGAGAAGCTCTCGAGTCTGAAAAGATGGGTCGTCTCCTGAGGAATCTGGCAACGGACTCTGTGTTGTTCGAACAAACAGCCTGTTCCTCCCCACATGTTGTCTTCGCGGAAACTGACTGGAATGGTGCTCTCAGACTAGCCGACAGACTGGCGGAAGAGTTTCGGCGGCTGTCGAGCATTATACCCAAGCGTGACTTCGAAATGGGGTCTGCAATCAAGATAATCAACAGAAGGGCTGAGTATGCATTGTCTCCAGACAAGGCTATGTTGGCTCCAAAGGAGAATGATTGGTCAATACTGGTTGACAACGAGACAAGGCTAGAAGAGCCAATACAGTCCAGGACTGTCTTCATGAAACCCGTCAAGTCTGTGATGGAAACCATTCCTCTTGTGACTAAGAATGTTCAGACGATTGGTAACGGTATACTTAACAGGCAGAAGGCTCAGGAATTCGCAGAGGGAGTGATGTATAGAGGAGCTGCCCGCGTCGTGCCCCTAGGCCAGATGCATATCCATGACTCGCCTTGGGATGGAATCCTGTTTCTCAGCCGGTTGGTCAGATGGAATGCACTGACACCGGCTGGATAGGCATTTGCAGTGCCCGAGGCATCATTCAAAAGGAACGAATACTGTGCGAATCCCGATGCACTATGAGCCCCTCCAAGATACTCAGGAAGTATGGCGTGCCTGAGGACGCTGTCGGAACGTGCGGGATACAGAGTCTGAGAGCCAAATATGTATCGTACTTGGACAACCCACACTACATTTCACAGGTGCCCAGCAATGCCGATGGGTACGTCCTCGTCAGCCCGAAACTCATTGAGAGAGTGAGAGAGATTCCGGGGAATCTCTATGTGGAGACGGCCAGTCCCACACAGGCGTTCCTTGAAATCCACAATGACTTTCACAGGGACGTGCGGTCGTTCACGACCGGGAGCAACACGCCGACCCATGGGAGCAACTGCGAGATTGACGCGTCGGCCAAGTTTGGGGTACGTGTCACATTGGGCAGTGGAGTAAGAATCCATCCTCATGTCGTTGTAGGCAGCGATGTCGAAATTGGCGATGACACCGAGGTCTTCGCGGGCACTGCGATATACAACAGAGTACGATTGGGCAGACGGTGCATCATAGATGCCAATGCGAGCATTGGTGGCGATGGGTATAGGATAATGATGGATGCTGAGGGGAATATTCATCGACTGATTCACATCGGAGGCGTTCGCTTCGGGAACGATGTGGAGTTTGGCAACAGTTCCTGTGTTGACCGTGGCACCTTCGAGGACACGATCTTGGAGGACCGTGTTAAGATTGATAACATGGTTCACATTGGACACAATGTCCACATCAAGGAGAACACTCAGCTTGCCGCTTCGTCGTGCATTGGCGGAAGCACAGTGATCGGTCGCAACTGCTGGGTTGGCATTGGAGCAACCATCTCCAATGGACTTGTAATAGGGGACAAAGCAAGTGTCTTGATCAATGCCATTGTTGTTAGGGATGTCCCCGAGGGCGCGAGAGTTGCTGGGTTCTATGCAATGCCCAATGATGCATGGCGCCTGGTTGTCATGGACGATACAAAACGCTTTGGAACACAGGTGAGGGAGATGGAGAGGAAGCGTTCAGACTCGGAGGACCGGCAGGAATGACTACTCGCCGGGTCATACGATTCGAGAGAGTCCTTGAGGAGGCAGAGATCCTCACTCCCTCAGCGGGGTTCAAGCTGGACACACACGAGATCGAGCACAGGCGGGACCCTCTGACGGGCCATAGGAGCTTGGTTGGTCTAAGGCTCATAGAGAAATACAGGTCCCTTATGGGTGAAACTGACAGGGAACTGGTAGACAAGCTGGTGGCAAGTAGCGCCGAGAAGTGCTTCTTCTGTCCAGATATGGTAATGAGTGCAACCCCCATGTTCTCCAAGAGCATCGTGTCCAGTGGAAGGATTGCCGTGGGAGAGTCAACACTTTTTCCCAATCTGTTTCCTCTTTCGTTGTACCACGCAATCATAGTCCCATGCAAGAAGCACTTTCTCCGGCCCGAAGAGTTCACGGCAGGGCTCATCGGAGACTCGCTTAGGGCAGCTCAGACATTCCTGCGCGGCATTCCTCTCTCCAAGGAGCTGTACGGCTCCATCAACTGCAACTACATGCCTCCCGCCGGAGCGAGCGCGGTTCACCCTCATTTTCAGTTCATCGTTTCTACAGTCCCCTCCAGCTACACGGAGGAAACCCTCAACGCTCTCAAATTGTACTATAGGCAGTATCAATCCGTATACTGGGACGACTTGGTGGAAGTGGAGAAGGAAAAGAAGGAACGGTATGTCGGAGCCACAGGTCCTGTTCAGTGGCTCTGCACCTACTCTCCCCGAGGTATGAATGAGATTCTAGGGGTCTGCCCGCAAGGCGGCCTTTCCAAAATGGAAGACAGGACGATCCAGGGTCTTGGAGAAGGTGTATCTCGTGCGCTCAAGTACTACGGCAGTCACAACTACTCAGCTTTCAATATGAGCATGGATCTTGGCCGTTTGGAATCAGATGATCCGTGGAACAGACTCACTGTTCGGTTGGTAACACGCCAGAACTTCTCTGCGGGGTATAGAGCAGGTGAGCATTTCTTTCAACATATGCTGGCGACGAACGTCGTTGTGGTCCCGCCAGAGGTGCTCGCATTGGAACTCAAACAGTACTTTGTAGGTGAGTGATATTGTTCGATTTGAGCAAGGGATTTCTAACAGAACTAAAAGAGGGCATTCGCAAGCTGATGTCCAGTGCGGCAACCTCGCGGATGCCGCGCGCGGATCTCACCCGCATCTGCCAAGAGGAGGGACACTTGTCCATTCACGGCGTCAAACTTGACCTGAGCGCCGGGGACGCGTGTCCGAAGTCGCTTCTCGACTCTCTAACGTCCGAGGAGAGAAAACAAGCAGATGGGCTTGAGAAAAGCTGGAGAATGAGGCAGTATTGCACTGGAAGGGTGTTGGCAAAGCGGTCTGTTGTAGACGTCTGTGCACACATAGGAGTCCGTGTGAAGACTCAAGTAGTCTCGATAGTTGATGATGAGCGTGGAGCTCCCGTGTGCAAAGTTGAATCGGAACGTGAACTGCCTGCCATTTCTGTGTCGCTAACGCATAAAGGGGACGTGCTGCTGGCTGTTGCTTCAATTGCTGAGCGCGTTGGAATTGACCTTGAGGACCTGTCTGAATCTCATCGTGGAACTGCCCAGTGGACGTCTGTTGACCGAAACGGAAAACTCAAGGACGCAGCTAAGAGCAGAGTCGAGCAATTGTGCGGATACACAGACCCAGGCCGAATTGCCACTGTCATGTGGTGTGTCAGAGAGGCGGCCTACAAGGCACTAAGTCGAGGAAGACCTCTTTCTCCCATCCAGATTGTCCTGCAGTCAGCTGAAGGTCATCTGGTAGCCCGTGCAGGACCGGACAGCCCATTACAGGCAAATGTGGTCATCGGCTGTATGGACCAGTATGTCTGTGTCCTAGCCCTCTAGCCCTCCAAAACCTGAACATGTACGGGGTGACGTCGACCTGCAGTGGAAAGACGAGCTCGTTATGTCCTGTACCCTCAAGAAACACTGTATCGATGTTCCGATTGTGCTTCAGGGCCTCACGCTTCTCATGACCGGGTGCGAAGTGGTCCTCGTCCCCGGACACCATGAGTGTAGGAACAGAGAGCTGCTTCAATTCAGGGAACACATCAAGACGCGCTTCTGAGCACAGAATCCTTACAAGATCATCTTCAAACTCCTTGGAAGAGACCTGCTTCCTGACGAGAGACATCATCTTCAGATAGCCATCCCTGTTCTTAGTGCCCACGAGGTTTTGTGCCGTGAATCGAACAACTTCGTCCCAGTCCTTCGCCGTACATAGCGACAACAGTTGCCGATAGACATTCAGATCTGAGCCTTCAATCGCGATACCCAAAAGCACGAGGCTGTCAACTCGGTCACTCATCCGATTCGCGATGATTGATGCGACATTGGCGCCAAGGCTGTAGCCAATCAGATGCACTCCACGAAGATTGAGCTTTTCGATCAAACGTTCAATATCATCGGCCATCTCGTAAGGAAAGACGCCGGGCTCAGAACAGGGGCTGCTTCTGCCGAATCCGGATAGATAAGGCAGATAATGCTTAGCCTCAACACCCTCTCTCCTCAAACGGGTCTGCACACTGCTGATCAGACCATCGAAACCAGCCGGACCTCGGAAAGCAGAGTGCAGCCAGAGGAAGGGCCTGCCCTCACCTTCGGTTTGAAGATCTATCTGTCGAGCCTCGCTGATCTTAACGAGCACGGATGGCCGTCTTGTCTTGCTCACTTCGCGTCCTCCGATGAGGGGAAGGGTATCTGCTGAGCTTTCCACACTCTGACAGAGCCGATCGCTGACTTCAGCGAATGACCCCGCATATGAACCTGTGTCTATCTCCTCTTACCATGGATCCCTGAAATTAGGCCAGCAGAACAGGCAAGACACACATCCGGAGGAAAACATTAAGAAGTTGGGCTCTTGGTCTGAAACTTGTACAGCTCCATCTGTCAGGAGGATTCTGCCTCTCGTGAACATCCCCCGGGGGTCATTGCCCCGTGAATAAGCGAAAGGAACCTTGGGTAGTAAGATCCTTCTTTCGAGCCGTGAGGAAAGCGAAAAAGATACTGTTCGGCCGCTCAGAAAGATGGCATTGGTCAACCGACAGAGAGTACTGGGAATCCCACTACTCCTCCGGAGGAGCAAGTGGCGAGGGATCTGTCGGCGATTCGCGAGAGGCGAAATGGAGATTCATCAGTGAATACGTGGATGTCCGTGACAAGACCGTATTGGATGTTGGGTGTGGTGACCTATCATTCTGGGAGGGAAAAGACTGCAGAAGCTACACTGGCATTGATTTCTCAGAGTCCGTAGTAGAGAAGGACAGGACAATACGACCATCTTGGAGATTCATTGCGGGCGATGCAAGCGCGGACCATCACGTAAGTGGTCAGGTCGTGCTATGTTTAGATATGTTGTTTCACATCATGTCGGATGACTCATACAGAAGGGTCTTGGCGAATCTTGCTCATTGGACCGAAGAATGGCTTTTCATCTTCACATGGTTCAGGAGCCCATTTGGACGAAGAGCAACAGACGGGAGATATCAATACTACAGACCCCTGCTCGAATCGCTCGATGTCCTAGCTCCACTTACGCTCGTAAGAACACGCCAATACGATTCAATCGGGGCATTGTATGTGTTCAAGCGACCCTGAACGCATTGACCATAGTTCGGCGCCAAGAGTTGGCGACAATCCGATGGATCCTACTTGGGCTTGTGGCTGAACCTCATCCAACCCACATAGCCTTTGATTGTGCCAAGAATCGTGACAAGATCAAGCCAAATGAAGAACGGATTACGTATTCTGATGCTCTTCTTGAAACCGGTGTATAATCGAAGTACAAGGTACTTCGTCAATCCCAGAACGCCTCCGAAGTAGTTTGTCTGTCTCGCTCCCGCGCCACCCCACTCTGCTGCTTTGAAGAACGATCCCGAATACTCATGTTTTGACACTACGGGGACGTAGAACCATCTGTAGCCTTGGCGTATGATGTGCTGAGTTAGAAGATAGTCCTCGTAAGCATTGACTGTCTGGGCTGGCACCCACGACCTTGCGACCTCAGTGCGCACAATAGTATTGTGTGTGTAGCCTCGGGCCTTGATCTCTACCAGTCTGCCGAACCTCCTCTGTGCCTCCCACACAGCCTGGTTTTCAGCAACCATCCCAGACATGGCTCCAAGGCGGAATTGGGACTGGAGCTTTCTCATGTACTCATACATTTTTTCGAACCATGCTTTTTCGAGTATCACGTCGGCATCGACGAATACGAAGTATTCGGTTTGCACTCGTTCGATCCCCAAGACTCGGGCCTGAGCCAGTCCGGAGTTCTCGAAGACAACATCATCTATCAAGCCCCGCAGGCGCATGTCACGAACGATGTCCTTCGTTCCATCGGAAGACTTCTCGCTAGCTACAACGATGATTCTGTCTACGTTGCTCTGTTCTCTAATGCCTTGAATACACCTGATGATTGTGGGCCTGTCATTCTTTGTTACGACGACATAGTCCATCTTAGGTCCCTGCATGATTTTACACCGAACCTTCCTGCTGCCTCTCACTCAGCAGTCTGATATGTCTGACCATGGGCCTTGACACCCACCAGACAGGGGGAACTATACGCAATACACGTTCCATGTTGCCCATATCAGTGCTATCTATGAGCCGGAGGTGCACAGTCACAAGTATGAAAAGATACCAGAAGGGAATGGCCAGTAGCCCCACTAGGGCGGCTTGAAGTACGGGGAACACGGGCAGGATCGATACCAATTGCTGCGCGATTGACACGGTTACCCACATCAAGGCTGCAAAGAAAAGAGCCACCACGATATCCTTTCCAACAATGTGCAGGTCCATGGATATGGCATGTTTACGTTTCGAGTACCTATGTTGAATGAAGAAATAGGGAAGGTATGACAACCATATCATCGCGACTGCATTCACGCCGATCAGAGGCGCCATCGTGACGACCCAGATGACCTGCACTGCTATCTGCTGGAGGCTTGCGTACAGCAGGCCGCGAGTGTCGTTCAATGCGACGTAGAGGTAGCTATAGACTGCGGTCACAATAAGGAATATGCTGAAAGACAGAAGCTGAAGAAAAGTCGTGGTCTGCACACCGGTTTCGTTGAACACGATCCTTAGAATCTGGTGCGCAAAAGCAAAGAGCATTGCGAAGGAAAAACCGAGAGTGGGCACGAGCATCCTGTACCCCTCTCTGAACTTCCTGACCAAGACATCCCTTTGTCCCTTAGTGTACTCAACAGTGAGGTTTGGGGTCATGGCAATGAGCGGAGAGTGAAGAACTGCAGTAGCAGTAACGACGATACCTTGGGCTATCGTGTAATGCCCGACATCTACGAGGCTTCCGTATGTGTTAACCCACAGCACAGTCAGGTTGGTAAGACCTGAGCCGGCTATAGACGCCACAAAGAACACCGACGCCAGTTTCAGTAGTTTGCCGGTTACCTCTCTGCCAGGGCGTCTGTATAGAAGAACACTGTTGCGTTTGGTTTCACGCAAAAGCAGACCTATGGCAGAGCCCGCGGCTATGAGCCCTAGTCCAAGATTAAGTACGAGTATGTTGGCTATTGTGACTTGCAGGGTTAGAGCGAGGAAAATCAGGGCCAATATTCTGACAGTGTTGTACACGATGTCCACGATGACTGTCCTCTTGATTATCTGAAGCCCTTGGAATGCGCCTTGGATCAATCGAAGTAGGGCGGACGGGAGCAAGGTCACGAGCGTTATTACCCAGAATAGGAAAAGCTGAGTAGGTGAGAGCACACCTACCGTCTTCTGTTCCAACAAGAACAAGTCAATCCTGAATAACAGTGCGCATACTATCACGGTGAGTGACGACGCAAGGACAATAACTAGTGAACCCGTGATTGCCTGCGCAAGCTTTGACCTGTCGCAGGCATACTCGGCGACAACCCTGACAACAGAGCTATTGATGCCCAATATGATGAATGGAAACAGCAGCAAGCCAGCATTCGTCAGGACCTTTACAACGCCGTAGTCCTGAGTAGTCCACGACCCCCATGCAATCGCCCTCCAGAGTATGGCGGTAGAAACAATGCCGCCCAAGAAAGACAAGACAGTCGAGATACTCTCAGCGGCCAGATTCAGACTATACCTGTCACCTGTGAACCGCTGCTCTCGTTCTTCCATCCCGAACCGTGCGGTCGAACCCCATGCCTCATATAAGCGATTCTGTTCACATACCGCTAGACAGCGGCATTTCTGAGCCGCTATCTCAAGACCCCAGACTTTGTGGGCGACGACATCGCGCCGCTTTGCATGAGGAAACGCAGACGACCATGAACATGTGCTTGAGTGGCTGGTCTCCGCTACTCTTATGAAGCGGGATTTCTGGAAAGGTAGAGCTCAGCAAATCAAGAGAAGGAATCGCCCAATGAGAGGAGATCCAAACGCCCTTGAAGTGGTCCTTCAGACAGGAGGAGAAACATTCGGAGAATCTGTCTTCGATGCTAGGTCCTTCTCCTTTGATATCGCATGGCCCAACAACAGACCTCTTGAAACGGCTCCACAACTTAATGGTGAGGAGCTGGCTAGACTATCGGACCTCCTCTTGAAGGCAGCGAAGAGAACTCTGGAGCCCTTCACGGACAAGCGAGTTGGTTTTCTCCTTTCGGGCGGCGTTGACTCGAGCGTCTGTCTGTACCTGATCAAACAGGCCTTCCCTAGTTGCGATGTGAAGGCCTACCACACCGATTGGGGTATTCCAGAACGTAGCGAAATACGATATGCTGAAACGGCCGCGAAGCTCGCGAATGTGCCACTCAGAGTGGTAGATACAAGCGCCGAGGCACAGATTCCCCACATTGATGATGCGTTGTCAGGAATCAAGACCATCTCGTACAGCGCGGTTCCAGTGTACATGGCGTTCAGGGCCATGGTAGAGGACGGGATGGATGTCGGAGTAAACGCCCTAGGCTTGGATGAACTAATGGCGGGTTACCCAATCCATCAGCTATTCTACGCCAGAAGTAGCCTCAATGTCGTTCCCTACTTCAGACGCTTAGAACGAATGAGGTACTATCGTGCGGCCTCTCTCAGATGGGGAACTGACAAGGCATGGTTGCTGAGAATAGTAGCTCCTCGGTCGTCGACGAGATATGTCACACAGAGCACAGTTGATCTTGGAACAGTGTACGAGGAGAAGGTCAAGGCATACAGTCTCTGGAACACTATTCATAACTGGCTCCTCAATGCCATGATACACAATTTCGCCCCCCTCATGTCTCGTGCCGCTGCAGCCAACGGTCTCAAGCTACTGTTCCCGTACATAGATCACCAGCTCATGGACAGATGCCTGAGCTACTCTCCCAAAGCAAAGGTAAACAAGGCACCCATCCGAGCTCTGATGCGCACACGATTCGGCTTCCCAGAGGAACTGGCAAGTAGAGGTGAGAAGTGGGGGTCGAAGATCGGTTGGGGTGGCACGCATCTGCCATATGTGCAAAGCCGCAAATACCTTGATGCAGTCATGCCCAAAAGCCAGAGTGCAGAAGAGTGGTTTGTGTCGCCACCCAAGGACTTGTACTCAGAGATTCATGATAGACAGAACCCTGTCGCCTTCGACATGGCATTGTTTCTCAAGATTCTGGAACTGACAACCTGAGACTCCTGACGACATCGGGCCCGCTGCCGACACGCCCGTCGCTCGCCTTCAAGATCTCACATCGCCAGTTTCAGAGGGGGACGTGACCGGCTTGGCCTTAAGACCGAGTTTCGTAGCAAACGGCAGCCCAAACATGTCTCCAATCAGCGCTATTGTTCTGTCAACTAGTGCGAACGCCAATCCGTCCTCTATTGGCCTTCCTAAGACAGAGAAGACCAAGGCAAAGCCGCCTTCGACAATTCCCAGCCCGGCCAGAGACACAGGTATGAAAGACACCGCAGTCAAAGCGGGGAAGAGAAACAGGTACCAGACTATTGGCAAATCAAGGCCAAGAGCCTGACCGACGATGATCCATCGTAGAGCCGTGATTAACCAACCCAGGATGGTTATGAGAAAAGCTACGACCGACTTCTTGGCGGTATACCCCGTGGAGCCAATGTACTTCGAGTACTCCGCGTAGAGCTTGCTCAAGAACTGCACACGTTCAACTAGCGGGACCACAAAGCGAGGGATCTTGCCGAACGCCAAGACAGCGAATCCGATCACGAGGACCACAACAAGTCCCAGTGAAAGTACTGCGTAGAGATACAGATTCTGTGATACGCCCAGCGCATAGAATATCGTGAACATTGCAGTCACAAGGAGAACTGCTCTCAGAAGGAAATCAAACACCTGTCCGAAGAACATGACATTGAGTATATGCCCCGTCTTCATCTCCGGACACTCCCGGTTCACAATGACGGGAGTCACAAAGTAACCCGCTCGGCCCGGAGTGACGTCCGCGAGAAGCATGCCCCCAAGGTTTGCCTTGAACATAGGAACAAACAGATCAAGGCGACCTGCAAGATATGCCATTCTTAGTGCGGTCACGCTTGTTGCCACGATGTGCACCGCGATGGCCAACACGAGCCAACCAACTGCGGCGCCAGTGATGATTGACCAAAGGTCAACAGGTTTCGAGTACCAGATGACCAATGCAAGAATAGTGACCCCGATGAGTAGTCTGACCAGCGTGCTTCTATTCGGCCGCATCAACATCACCCTACATCTCACGCGCGATCAGTTTCTCAAGCTGAACCAAGTGTCTTCTGAACTCTCTTCCCAGGTGTGCCTTCGACTCACCTGCAGTTCTTCTCCCCAAGACAGCCGGGACCTCCACGATTTGAAAGCCCTTTCTGGCTAGTTTTACAGCTATCTCTGCTACTCCATCGAATCCATCCTGAGTAATCCTGATGGATTGCACTGCACTTGTCCGAACAGCTCTAAACATGCCCGTCCAACATGAGAGGTTCCTCCGCATTATCAACGAATAAAGTACATTCACACCCTTGCTCGGAATCACCCTCATCTGGCCGACTCCTAGGACTTGGCCACCCCGCATATAGGGAGAACCAAAGACTGCGTCGACCTCTGGAGACACTCTTTCAACCAGCCGGCGAACCTGATCTGGAGAGTAGCTCAGATCACAGTCAATGCTAACAACCCATTGATGACTTGCATGCGAATAGCCTGTGCGAAGAGCAGCCCCTAGTCCCATGTTGCGCTCGTGATGAATGACCCTGACATCCTTTCGTCTCCTTGCCAATTCATCTGCCTTGCTGCCTGTGTCGTCAGTGGAGCCATCATCCACAACCAACACCTCGAACTCGACGCGATCTCTCTGAAGCTGAGGGATCAGCTGCTCCTCGATGCGCGGCAGGTTGGCAGATTCATTGAAAGCTGGGATGAGTATGTCAAAGATCATCTAGGTTTCTTCCTGATTGGTGAGCTCGCGGTAGACTTCTAGCAGAAAACGCTTCCCATTCTGTCTAGACGACAGAAAGCCCGACTTGTCAAAGCTCATCAGCACCTTACCCTCGACAGAGTCTGATAGTTTCAGGATTGGGTATCCTGTATCAATCATGTTGAT
>Ga0153915_10002436_pt1 | contig 16989 bp, 13 predicted proteins | sample Opewatmetagenome_2_FD_107003 | JGI IMG/M metagenome (GOLD analysis project Ga0153915, IMG submission 107003) | Freshwater wetland microbial communities from Ohio, USA - Open water 3 Core 3 Depth 3 metaG | ecosystem: Environmental > Aquatic > Freshwater > Wetlands | place: USA: Ohio, Lake Erie...
CGGGATGACCCTGAAGAAGGCGTTGGACATCGCTCCGGAGTTAAAAGCCGCATACCAGAACGAGGACATCACGCGGCAGATCATAGACTACGGGTTCACGCTGGAAGGGTTGGTGCGCAACGCCTCGACGCACGCCGCCGGGGTCGTCATCGGCGCGGAACCACTAACGAACATCGTTCCGCTGACCACGGGCACGAACTCGAACGAAATCGTCACGCAATACTCGATGAATCCGCTTGGCGATCTTGGCCTGTTGAAGATGGACTTCCTTGGCTTAAAGACGTTGACCGTCATCAAGGACGCTGTCGAACTTATCGCGCAGACCACTAACCAGCGCGTTGACATCGGCCAGATTCCGCTCGACGACAATAAGACGTTCGACCTGCTCAACAAGGCCAACACCATCGGCGTGTTCCAGCTTGAATCGCAGGGCATGCGCGATCTGTGCCGGCGCATCGGTGTGGACTCGATTGACGTGATTATCGCTCTCATCGCGCTGTTTCGGCCCGGGCCTATGAACATGCTTGATGATTACGTGAACCGCAAACATGGCAAGACGAAGGTTGAATACGATCATCCGTTGCTTGAGCCGATCCTGAAAGAGACATTTGGCGTGTTCGTCTATCAGGAACAGGTGATGCAAGCGGCCAACGTGCTTGCGGGATACTCGCTTGGCGCGGCCGACTCGTTGCGGCGCGCGATGGGGAAGAAGAAACCCGAGGAGATGGAGAAACAGCGCGAGATCTTCATCACAGGGTGCCATGGGAAAAACAAACTCCCGCGCGCCAAAGCTGAAAGAATATTCGAGACGCTCGCCAAATTTGCCGGGTACGGCTTCAATAAATCCCACAGCGCCGCCTACGCTGTTGTCGCCTATCAGACCGCGTGGCTGAAGGCGAATTATCCTGTCGAGTTCATGGCGGCTTTACTGTCCAACGAGCTGGCCAACACCGATAAAATCCAGCTATTTGTGACCGAGTGCAAACAAATGGGCATCGAGGTGAAACCGCCTGATATCAACGAGAGTGGCGTGCGGTTTACGGTAAGTGACGGCAATATCCGGTTCGGTCTTGCGGCGATCAAGAACGTTGGCGAGATCGCGGTAGCGGCCATAGTCACTGAATGGAAGAAAAGCGGACGGTTCAAGTCGTTCGACGATCTCTGCGAGCGCGTGGACCTGCGCGTCGTGAACCGCAAGGTGCTGGAAACGCTCGTCAAATGCGGCGCGTGTGACTCACTCGGAAAACCGCGTCCCCAGTTGTTTGCCGACGTCGAGTACCAGATGAACCGCGCAGCCAGCTTTCAACGCGACCGCGACCGCGGCCAGGCGGCGCTGTTCGACGTCGCGCCCGTCAACGCGCGCCGGCCACAGGCCAGCACACCTGCTGAAGTGGATTGGAGCGAGAGCGAGATGCTGGCATTCGAAAAGGAACTGCTGGGCTTCTACGTCACGGGACATCCGTTGACGAAGTACGCCGACATCCTGCGCCGGTACGCACTGGTTTCGACCACCCAACTTGCGAAACTGCAAGACGGTCAGGCCACACGGCTTGGCGGCATCATCAGCAAACTGCAGCTCAAGACCACCAAACAGGGCAAATCGATGGCCATCATGACGTTGGAGGACCTCGATGGTGCAAGCGAGACGCTGGTGTTTCCAGACGCGTATACCAGATGTGCCATGAACCTGCGCGCCGACGCCGCCGTGTTCGTTTGTGGTACCGTGAACCTGCGCGAAGATAAACCAAGGATTTTCGCCGACCAAATTATTCCGCTCGACGAAGTCCCCAGGCGATTCACCAAGGCCATCCACATCCGCCTCCCCGCAGAGACGACAGCGGAAACCGTGCTCACGCGAGTACAGGAAGTATTGCAGCACCACAAGGGCGACTGCCCCGTGTTCTTCTGTTTCATGTACCCCGACGGCAAACTCGTGTTCATGGAAACGCACGACCGTTTTGCCATCGCGCCGTCGGACGCGCTCGTGCAGGAACTGGAGAACATCCTCGGCGAAGACACCGTCTGGCTCAAAGTTGACGCCGAGAAACTCAACTGCGCCGCCAACGGCAATGGCTCGCGTCGGGAGAGACGATTCGCTAGGGAGTGAAACGTCTCGATGAAGGGCGGCGCTCCATCGTGGCCATGGCCTATTTTTTAAGGTGCGGTCGGTCGGAGTATTTCTCGATGGGCCGCCCGGTCGGATCAACTTGCTGCACCCTGAACAGCGCCAGCATGGAACGACCAAGTCCTCCAACGGAGCCGGAGGATGAGAACAGGCACCATAGACCGGTCTTCATGGTCATGGTGACACGGGTGGTGTTGTGAACAATGACCGGCTTGCCCACGTCGAGGAAGACATTTGTGATGGTTTCGCGACTTTGAATCCAATTCACCTTAAAACCGGCATCAACGGCTACCTCGTTTCCGTCGGCATTCTGGGGTTTGATTGTATAATCGACCGCTACGCCGACCCACTCGTTGGTCGGCATCTGGCGCAGTTGGAAACTGCCGTCGCGTTGCTTCTCGAAGTATTGAACGTATTGTGTGACTCTGACCTCTGCCGTGCAATTTGCCAGAGTGGTGACTCGGGGCGCAGTCAACAAGTCGAAGTTTTTCGGCAACGATGATACATCAAAGTCCCCTTCACCCACGTGCCACTTCGTCGGGGCAACGCCGTCGCCAACATTTATCTCCAGGTCCACCGGTCCCGATATCACGCCGAGGATCGGAGCACTGCGCGGCGTTTTGATGGAAGAGAAGCTGACTTGTCCCGTGGGACAGGCGAGCACCCTCGTTTCGATCATATACTGTGGCGCCGTATTCTGCTGGGCGCGGGCCATAAAAGGCTGGAACATCAAAACAGAACACACCATCAAGGAATATTTGTTCATGGATCCTTTCAAAGTTTTTCCGGAGTTTGGGACGGTTGCGTAATCACTTGAATCCGGGCTCGGGAGAAGTCGATCCCGTCGGATCGAGGCGGGGGCTGGCCGGTCAGCAAGCGCGCCAGTGTCTCGTTCGACGGCACAACAACCACCACGGTCGGCAGCGGCTGCCGGCGAACGACTAGTGGACGGACACCAAAGCCGATCGCTGCGAATCCAAAGCAGGCCGCAACCGCCAGCCAGACCGGCACGGGGCGCAGGAACGGATTTGACCTGACGATCCATGCTTCGTTGAAGAGCGCATGCATTCGTTGATTGAGCACATCCGGCGGCTTTGCGAGTGGCGCCTGCTGCAATCGGCGTTCGATTTCGTTCTCGTTCATTTCACTTCCTCCATCCAAAGGCTTTTCAGTTTTTCCAGGCCGCGGCGATACCACGAGGCTGCCGTATTGATGGATACACCGCGCAGGTCGGCAATCTCTTGAAACGTCATCGCGTCGAACACCTTCAACACTATGGTTTCCCGTTCATCATCGGAAAGTTGCGCAAGCAACTGTCCCAGTTCGGCGTACAGCGTGAGGTCTGACGCATTACCGTTGTTGCCATTAAGATCGAAGATACTATCGTCGCGACGCAGACGCTCGCGGAGATCATCGATTGCGGCATTACGGACGCAGCGGAACACATACGGTCGCAGATCGTCCGGTGCAGAACCGCGCTTAAGTAACCGCTGAAACGCATTGTGAATTGCGTCCTCAGCGGCTTCGTGATTGCGCGTCAACGCCAGCGAATAGGTGTAGAGTTCCTGCCGATGGCCGTCGTAAAACCGGCGCATCTGTTCCGTAAACGATTCGTTCATCGCCTTGGTTTCACCGGATATCCCTCTTTTACCTTACCCACGGCGAAACCGCGATTTTTTGTGCACGCAAATGCTCGGCGCGGCGGCACGAGATCCTTCTCCCGCTAAAGCGGGATCAGGATGACAGCCTGACGGCTGTCACTTCGGAATCACCAACTTCTGGCCCACTTGTAGGGTGTCGGTGGTGAGGTTATTGGCCTTCTTCAACTGGGCGACGGTGACGCCGTTGGCTTTGGCGATTGAGGTCAACGTGTCGCCTTTCTGGACGATGTATTCCTTACCGTCGCCGGTCGGTGACGGTGTCGCGCCGCCGCTGTTGGTGTGACCGCCAATCGCGGCAATTTCTTTGGCAACCGCGTCCAGGATAGCTTGCTTGTCTTTCTCGCGGGCGGCATCGCTGTCCTTGATCTTAGCCTCCAGCGCCTGCACGTCGGTGGCCGACACCGTGGCGGCGCGATGAAGTTCAACGACCTGTGCTTGGAGGTCGGTGATTTGTTTCTGCATCTGTTGCTGATCGAACTGCAACGCTTCGATCTGCTGCGACAATTGTTTCAGTCGCTCGTCAATGATCGCCAGGCTTTGGGCTACGTTTGGCTCGGCCTGCCCCGCTCTAAGCGGGGCGAACGCGGTGGCGATAAACGCGCCGCTGACGCACAGGATGATAACAAAAGTGAGAACGTTTCTTGGTTTCATGGCGGCAATCTAGGAATCTCGGCGCCGCGATGCAAGCCCCGAAAGTTTCCCCCTGACGCCGTCAGGGCTTTCGGGGCAAGTCTGTAGTAATGACGGTACGGGTTTCGGCTTGAATCGGCGCAAATACGAGTGAAGAATGCCGCCGATGAGCGCCGCCAAAACAGTAGATCCAACTCCCGACGCGGTTGCCCAGTTTACGCCGGCGCAGCCGCATAGTGTAGAAGAGTTGGGCATCAGTCCGGGGTTTTTAGCTGATCTCGCGCTCAAAACGTTGTCGTTGGATCCTGACGCCACAACGCAACACATCGCAGAAAAGCTGCATATCAGCAATCTGGTGGTCGAGCCGATTCTCCAGCAGCTTGCCCGCGAAAAACTTATCGAGACCAAGGGCGTCATCAATCTTCGCAATCGTCGGTACGCGATGCTTGATCGCGGTTGGGAAAAGGCGCGCCGGTTGATGGATGTTTGTAGTTATGTCGGCGCGGCGCCCGTATCGCTGGAGGCATACACCGACGCGGTAGTGCGTCAGGTGCGCAATCGCCCGCTCGCCACTTGCGTCGCGGTCGAGCAAGCAATGGCTGGCCTTGTGCTGTCCGAGTCCACGAAGATGATTCTCGGTTTGGTGGCCAGTTCAGGGCGCAGTTTGTACCTGACCGGACCATCGGGCAACGGCAAGACGGCGATGGCCAGCGCGCTAATCAACGCCGTAGCGGGCGACATTTGGATTCCATACGCAATTGAGATAGACAGCCAGATCATATGTGTGTTCGACAGACACGCGCACCAGCCGTCCAAGCACGGCACGGATGATTACGATCATCGTTGGATTCGGATTCGTCCACCGTTGATCGTCGTCGGTGGCGAACTGACGGTGGAGAGCCTCGACCTGACTTTTGCGGACACGGCCCGGTTATACGAGGCGCCCGTGCAGGTCAAATCCAACGGCGGTGTGTTGTTGGTGGACGACCTTGGCCGGCAACGTTGCAGCGCGCGCGAACTGCTCAACCGTTGGATCGTTCCGCTTGAGAACCGCGTGGACTATCTGACGCTTGCGACCGGCAAGAAAATTCAGGTGCCGTTCGAGCAAATCGTCGTTTTCGCCACCAACCTCGCCTGCGACGACCTGGCCGACGAAGCATTTCTGCGGCGAATGGGTTACCGGCTTCTTGTCTCGCCGCCGTCGCGCGAAATCTACCTTGAGATTTTCCGGAAGTACGCCGCTGGTCGTGGCTTGTTGGTTGCCGACGCAATCGCCAAACATCTTGAGGCGCGGTACAAGGCCGAGGCACGGACCCAAAAAGCCTGCGAGCCGCGCAATCTCGTGGAACGCGTTCTTGATATCTGCCGGTTGAAAGGTGAACCGCCGCGGCTGACCACTGACATGCTCGACATCGCGTGGCAGAGTTATTTTGGCACGCCAAACTAATGATGCCCCATCCATCGGCCCGGCGCGCCGCTGCACTGATTGCAGAATTGGGACTCCAACCCCATCCCGAAGGCGGTTATTATCGCGAATTGTATCGTTCGACACAGCAGGTCCAACCAGCCGACGATCGCACCGCGCGCGCGGCGCTTACAGCCATCTCATTTCTCCTGACCGCTGGTCAGCACAGTCGCTGGCATTGCCTGCGTTCCGACGAGGTTTGGCTATTCATCGAGGGTGACCCGCTGGAGTTGTTCATTGTAGACGCCGGTCTCACGCGTTGCCAAAGTCATATTATCGGTCCATCCGATGGAACATCTGCGCCGCAACACATCGCGCCTGCTGGTTGTTGGCAGGCGGCCTGACCAACTTGCGCTTTCGCGCTCGTCGGTTGCACGGTCGGTCCCGGATTCGACTTTGCAGATTTCGCCCTGCTGGCCAATTGCCGCGCCGAATCTGCCGGTCTCCGCCAACGGTTCCCCGCTGCCACCGTGCTGTTGTAGCTGCGGTGCGCGAAGTTGACACCGCGCTCCAGTTCGACTATTGTCCACCCGTCGAATGAAAAACAACTGTAAACCCAGCGCAGCCGCCACGGCGTGGTTCTGGTTTTATTATTTTACCGGGCTGCGGGCCTTGGGTTGACGCCAACTGTAACCAACGTCAATCCGTCCCGCAAATGCGGGGCGGATTTTTTGTTTATACCGACCGTCCCGCCGCGCGGGTGAGGGAGTGAAGTCATGATAATCGTGTTACGACCAGGAACCAAGGAAGAGGAAATTAAACAGGTGGCGGCGGCCATCAAGAAGTTCGGCTACGAGCCGCGGCTGATTCGCGGCGTCGAACGCACCGTCATTGCGTGTGTTGGCGACGAGCGCAACCATCACACGCTCGAATCGCTCACCGTGCTGTCACAGGTCGAGAGCGTCACGCCGATCCAGAAAAAGTACAAACTAGTCAGCCGCGAGTTTCACGCCCGCGACAGCGTGTTGAACGTTGCTGGTGTAAAAATCGGCGACGGAATGTTCCAGGTCATCGCCGGGCCGTGTTCGGTTGAGACAGTGGAGCAGACTGTGGAGACCGCTCGCGCGGTGAAAAAGGCTGGCGCAACGCTGTTTCGCGGCGGGGCGTTCAAGCCGCGCACCTCGCCATATGATTTCCAGGGTCTTGGCCGCAAAGGACTCGACCTGCTCAAACAGGCGCGCGATGCCACGGGGTTGCCGATTGTTACCGAAGTGCTTTCGCCACTCGACGTCGAGATGGTTGCCGAGGTTGCCGACGTGCTGCAGATCGGTACCCGCAACGCGCAGAACGTTCCATTGCTGGCCGCTGCTGCTGAGTCGGGCAAGACCATCCTTCTCAAACGCGGTATGTCCAGTCTTGTGGACGAATGGTTACTGGCTGCCGAGTACATTTGCATCCATGGCAACAGCAAGATCATCCTATGTGAACGCGGTATCCGCACGTTTGAGCGCGCCTGCCGCAACACGCTCGATCTAAGCGCCGTTGCGGTGGCGAAGAAGGAAACGCATCTGCCGGTGTTTGTTGATCCGAGCCACGCGGCGGGCCGGTGCGACGTGATCATCCCGTTGTCGCGGGCGGCAGTGGCTGTTGGCGCCGATGGTCTGTTGGTGGAAGTGCATCCTGACCCGGCGACCGCGCTCAGCGACGGCGGCCAGCAACTCAAACCGAAACAGTTTGTGCGGTTGATGAGCGAGATCCGCCCGCTGGTGGCCCTGATGGGGAAACGACTCGGTGTTGAGTAGGCATGTCGCTGCTTGCCAACGGCATGACAGGAACACATACTTTCGCGCCATGAAACAGATCTGCCATCTCGCGTTGGTCGCCCTTTTCGCATTTGTTATTGCTCCGTACCGGAGTCAGGGCGCAGATGCGCGCCATGAACCGCTGACGGCAATCCTCGGCGCCATGCCCATAGAGGTGCAACTTTTGGAGACGCAGTTGAAAGACAAGCAGTCGCAACAACTGCTTAACGTCACCGTTTATACCGGTACGCTGAATGGACGCAAAGTCGTGCTAGCCGCCAGCGGGGTTGGCAAGGTCAACGCCGCCATGACCACGACGTTGATGCTGGATCATTTTCAACCGACCGAAGTCCTGTTCACGGGGGTTGCCGGCGGAATCAGTCCTGAACTCGGTCCCGGCGACGTCGTGCTTGGAGAGAAAACAATGCAACATGATTACGGCAAGATAACCGGTCAGGTTTATGAATCCGACGCCACGAAAGATCCCAGCGGTAAACCCAATCCGCAATTCTTCCCGTGCGCGGCGCAGTTGTTGTCAGTGGCCAGGGCGGCGGCCAAAGATGCCGTGTTAGACAAGGTGCCAACCACGCAAGGCGAACGCCTCCCACATGTAAGGCGCGGCGTGATTGTTACTGGCGACATGTTTGTGGCGTCACCGGCGAAGAGCGCCGAGTTGCGCCAAAACTTCGGCGCCGACGCTGTAGAGATGGAAGGGGCCGCCGTCGCGCAGGTCTGTTGGCAGCAGAACGTCCCGTGCCTGGTCATTCGTTGCGTCAGCGACAAAGCCGATGCAATGGCGGCCGAGGATTTCAAGAGGTTTGTCCAGACCGCTGCCGTCAATTCGGCCAAGTTGACGCTTGCGATTATTGAGCGGCTGGGGAAAACGCCGGCAGAACCCGCATTGGCGCGCTGACACCGCCCGCCATCCACGCCCGTTTTACTTCCGCGCGGCGCGCCAGAGCATCCAGAGACCGAGTAGTTCGAACAAGACGTTAGGGAACCAGAGAATCGCTTCAGGATGAAACGTCGGTCTGCCTTTGAGCGCGTTGGCAAGGACAACGAAAAAATAGAAGACCATCGCCAAACCCAGGCTGACGGCAATGCCGACCGACGTTTCGCGTCGGCTGGTCTTCAATCCAAGCGGGATGCCGATCACCGTAAATGTGAAACACGCTGCCGCCCATGCCATGCGCTGGTGCGCTTCCATGAGCGCTTCTGCAGGGTAATGATCCTGAGCGCGCAGTCGCGCGATCTCATCCCGCAGTTCGAATAGCGTCAGGTCGCCCAGGGTCTTGCCCGACGCGAGCTTGCGAAGCGCCTGGCCGAGATCGAGTTCCACAGGATAACGCGCGGCAGTGGCGCCGGTGCGGATCTTGTGCACATCGGTCAGGTCTTCCTGATCGCGCCAGTCTCCCTGGACGTTATATAGATCGAGCGACACTTTGCGTTCGGCTACTTTCGGCGTAACGACGCCATATTGGGCATGGAACCGGGAACGGATGTTGCGGTTATCATCGAGTTCGATGATGGTTACATCCTCGATGATGTTTCCCTTCTTGCGTGCAAGACGAATTATGTAGCCGGGGAAATCCCTGATGGGTGTGTTTTCATCCAGCAACGCCATTGGCCGTTCCAGACCGATTCGCAGCAGGAGCGTCTTCAACTGGAACTGGCACAGCGGCATCAATGTCGTGCTGATATACATACACAACACGCTGACCGCGCAGGCTACCAACAGGACCGGTGCTGCCACCTGTCCCAAACTAAGCCCGCTGGCGCGCATCGCCGTGACTTCGTTGTCGGCGCTCATTCGCCCGAACACGAGCAACGCCGTCGCCAGCATCGCCATCGGCAGCGAAAATATCAGCACCTTCGGCATTGCCAGCAGCAAGAACTGCGCAACTGCAGCCAACCCGACATTCCGGTTCACTAGCAAATCGCTGATCCGTTTTAGTGAACCCACAAGCAACAGCACAAACGTAAACACTCCCACGGTCACACCGAGAGTGACGAGCGCCTGCCGTGTGATATACTTGGGCAAAACTCTCATCGGCTGTGGATAGCACTAACAACTTTTCTGAGCAAACGCCACGCAAAAGCGCGAGACGGCTCCATTACGGGGCGTTCCAGCCCGTTTTGGAGTCGGCGCTCGCTCAGGAAGTGGCTGCGCATAAAAAAGCGTTTGGCCCGCTCGCACCGGTTACCGTCGTCGTGCCCACGCGCGTTCTCGCTTTGCACCTTCGACGGAAAATCGCGCCTCACATCAATGTCCGCTTTCAAACTTTATCCGATCTTCAGGCGCCGGCCAGGCCGGCGCCCATGCCCGGTCTCGAACTCCTCTGCGCCCGGATCGCACGCGATGTGGTTCCGCGCGACGGCTATTTCTCGCCTGTTCGGGGAACAAGGGGGTTTTGCGCCGCACTGCGCGAAACGTTTACCGACCTCAACGAAGCCGTCATTGCGCCTGACGCATTTCGCCGTGCGGCCAGGACGAAGAAACTCAAAGAACTCTCCGCTGCCTACGCGGAATATTGTCGCTGGCTTGTGGAACATGATTTTCAAACCGAGGCGGACATGCCACCCGAATCACAAGTGGCCAGTTGCCAATCACCGGTCTTCCTTTACGGCTTCTACGACCTGAATGCCGCGCAGAAACAATTCATCCAACGTCTCTCGCCCGCCGCCATATTTTTCCCGTGGACCGAACGCGGCGCCCGCTACGCCCAGCCACTGCTAGACTGGTTCAAATCACTGGGTTATTCGGTTGGTGTCCATCACCCTTCTTCCTTATCCATTCGCGCTTCGGTTGTTTCAGCTCCCGGCGAGGTTGCCGAGGTCCGCGAAGCGGTTCGCGCCGCGTTCGCGTATCTTCGTGAACATCCCGATAACACGTTCAACGATGTGGCGATCCTCTATCGCAGCCGCGAGCCGTACGATGCGATCCTCCGCGACGCGCTGGCGCATCTTGGCGTTAAGGCGTACTTCCGTGGTGGCCGTCCGCTGTCCGAACAATCCGATGCGCAGTTTGTCAATCTATTGCTCGAAACGATCCGCACCGATTTCAGCCGCGCTTCCGTGATGGAACTTGCGTGCCATCTCGATTCTTTCTCGCACCGGTCCCGATCTGCTTTGGGCTGGGATGCGTTATCGGTTGATCTCGGCATTGTCGGCGGTAAACAACAATGGCTGGCCCGCCTGGAGATCGCCGACCGTGAACGCGAAAAACAAGCAAATGAGTTGTGCGAGTTCGTCAAACAGTTGTTCAAGTTGACTGACCCGATCCCACGCAGTGGTCGCTGGAGCGATTTTGTAACGGCAATGCTCGCGTCGTTACGCGGGTTTGATCGAACAAACCAGCTCGTGCTCGAAACCATCGGCGCACTTGCGAAACTCGACGAGTTTGAGTCGCCCATCGGATTCGATGTTTTCGCCGACTTCTGCATGCGCGCGCTCGACGGCGAACGTGAACCAAACAGCCAATTTCAAGGTGGCGGCGTGTTTGTCGGCGATGTAATGGGCGCGCGTGGCCTGAGTTTTCCGTTTGTCGTCGTGCTCGGTCTTGTTGAAAAAAATTTCCCGCGCGCCGTTATTGAAGACCCGCTGCTGCTCGACGATGAACGAGCACAAACCAGTCCGAACCTATCTCCAAAGCGGCGCGGCCACGACGAAGAGCGCCTGCTATTCGATCTCGCCGCCAGTTGTGCCAGCGACCAGCTTGTGTTGAGTTATCCGCGGCTCGAAACCGGCACGGGTCGCCCACGCGTGCCGTCGTACTTGTTGTTGGAGTATACCGGCGCGAAGACGTTCAAAGCGCTCGAAGAACAGGCGCGACGCATTCCACTCTCGCCCGTGCGCACGGAACCGTTACCACTCGAAACGCGAGAGTTTGATCTCCCCGTGCTCGGCGAAACAACCGCCGAAGCGTACCTCAGCCAGATTTCTCCGCTGTTACCGGTGGGCTTGTCCGCCGCCCAGCGCTGGCGCAATCACGGGTTGACCGCCCACGACGGTTTGATTGCGGACCGCGAAGCGCTACGACTGTTACACGAGCGGTTCGTGCTGGAAAAACTGGTTATCAGCGCCACGTCGTTGGAGGATTACTTCCGCTGTCCATTCTACTATTTCCAGAAACACGTCATTGGCATCGAACCGTGGAAGGAACCAGAGGCAGCGCTGACGATTGACGCCGCCGATCTCGGCTCCATCTACCATGGGATTCTGGAGGATTATTACCGTCAACAACCCGATGTTGATCTGGCGGTAATCATTGAAAGACGTCTCACCAAGTTCGAGCAAACCGGCGTGACTGGTTACGCCGCCATCTGGGAACTACGGAAGCAAATCATTTGCGAAGAGATCGCGGCTTTTGTGCGTCGTGAACAGGCTGACGCCGGATCGTGGACGCCGATTGGGTTCGAACGCAAGTTTGGCGATATGGTCGTTGCGCCGCCCGTGCGGTTGCGCGGGACGATAGATCGCATTGACCGGAACGCAAACAGTGGTTGTCTCCGCGTAATTGATTACAAAACCGGCAAATTCAAGAAGGGGTTGAAGGACGACGATTTCGCGCGTGGCGAAGCCCTGCAACTGGCGCTGTATCTCCTTGCCACCGAGAAACTTTTTCCCGGCGAGCGCGTTGAATCGGCCAGCTACCTGTATTTCACGTTGCGGGGCGGCTATCACACGACAAGTTTTTCACGCGAGGCGCTCACGCGTTGTCAGGCCGAACTGAATCGGCTTCTTCAGACCGCCGCCGACATGATACGCGACGGTGTGTTTGCGCAATACGCGCCGGTGAAAAACGACCCCTGCCGCACATGTGAGTTCCGCCAAATCTGCGGCAACGGCATTCACAAGTTATGCCGACTCAAGAACGAAGACCCGCGCATGGCCATATTCCGCGCAATCAAAGAGGGGTCTCAGTGAAAACGCTGAAACCAGTTGATTTCACGGCGCGCGAATCGGCCGAGCGCGACCTCGACACAACGTTCTTTGTCGAGGCCGCGGCTGGCACAGGCAAAACAACGTCGCTTGTCGCGCGCATCGTGTCCGTAGTCACATTGAAACGGGCGCGTGTGAACGAGATCGTAGCCATCACGTTTACCGAAAAAGCCGCCGGTGAATTAAAGATGCGGTTGCGTGATGAGCTTGAGAAAGAAATGCCCGAAGCGCTCGCCGATCTCGAGCAGGCGCACATTACCACAATCCATTCGTTTTGCGCGTGGGTTTTGCGCGAGCGGCCGGTCGAAGCGGCTGTGGATCCGCAGTTCACTGTTGCGGACAACATGCAGGCGCAACTGTTGTTCGACGACACATGGGATGAATGGTTTGAAAGTCAGCTCGCTGGAAATCCGCCGGTATTGCGCCGCGCGATTCTCCGGGAATTTAACTTGGACGCGCTCCACAAGTTTGCTGGGTTGCTTCACAAGCACCGGGACGCTTTCGGCCGGGCGCGATGGCCGGAACAGTTGCCATGCGATCTCCAACAAATAACCGCTGCGTTGCGCGATGCGTCCCCAATCGTCGCGCGTTGCCTGAAACATTGCACGGCCAGAGCGGCGAATTATTACCAGCAAGCCACGGCGATGCTCGACGTGGTGGCGCAAGCCGGCCAGATGACGGAGGAACGGCTGGTCGCCGCGTTACGCGGACTGGATTTGAAACAGCCAAAGCAAATAGCGGATTTCGACGCAAAAGAACAGTTCGACGAATTTAAGGCGGCGATCAAAAAATTGAGTCCGCTGTTGACGGAGTTTGCCGCGACCGCCGACCATAATCTGCTGCTGGAATTGGCCCAATGGCTTCGGGGGTTTATTGAGCGCCTGCAACAGCGCAAACATGACGCGGCGCTGCTGGATTTCGACGATCTACTCCTGAAAACGCGCGATTTGCTGCGTGACAACACGGAGGTGCGCCGCACATTGCAATCTCGGTTCAAGTTCATCCTCGTGGACGAGTTTCAGGACACCGATCCTGTGCAAGCCGAGATCGTCACACTACTCGATGAGGGGAAACCCGGCAAACTGTTCGTTGTCGGCGATCCCAAACAGAGCATTTACAGTTTTCGCGGCGCCGACATTGAACTCTACGCGGCGACACTGAGAAAAATGGAGAAGGGCGGCAGGGTGCTGCAATTCCAGCAGAACTTCCGAAGCGCCTCGACGATTCTGGACTGGGTGAACGCGGTGTTCGGCAAGATCATTATCCGTTCGACCGATGGCGATTACCAACCTGATTACATCGCACTGGCAGCCGCGCCGCGCCTGAAAGTTGACGAGCCGCGCGTAACGTTGTTGCGACCGGACAAGATCGAAAAGAAACTGGCCGACGAAACGCGCCGCGACGAAGCCGCCGCGATTGCGCATTATCTGGCCGCAGAACAGAAGGCGGAACGGTTGTGCTGGGCTGACGCGGTAATGTTGTTCCGCAGTTTCACGGGGCTGCAATGGTACACCGACGCGTTGGTTGCGCGTGGCATCCCATTCCGTGTGGTTGGGGGCAGGGGATATTATCAGCGGCATGAAATCGAGACCTTGATAGCGTTGTTGTATTGCCTTGATAATCCAGCCGACCGATTGCATCTCGTCGCCGTCCTGCGCTCGCCGTTGTTCGGGTGGACGGATGAACAGGTGTTTCTCGCGTCACAGACCACTGGCTTGAATTACACCGCCGCGCCAAGGGCCGGGGAAGCGTTTGCGTTGTTGGATGAACTTCACCGCGCGCGGCATAATCATTTCGTGGCCGGCTACGTCGAGCGCGTGCTGGCGCGCACCCACGCGTGCGAGGCGTTCATGGTAAGCCAGCCAGACGGCGCGCAGTGCGTCGCAAATCTGCTCAAGGCGCTTGACCTCGCCCGGCAAATGGAGGCCGCTGGTGTGTGCTCGGTGCGCGCATTTGTGCGGCGTTTGCGCGAGACGGTCATTGGTGTCGTCGAGGAGGAACCCTCGCCGGCCAATGAGGAAACCGATGACGTCGTGCGCATTATCACCATTCACAAGTCGAAGGGATTGCAGTTCCCCGTCGTTGTGTTGCCCGACTTAATGGGAAGCGCGTCGGATTCCGACGACAGGCTTCTCGTTCATCGCGATGATAAACGCGTCGAACTCCGGTTCGGCGGGTTCCGGACGGCTGGTTTTGATGAACTGAATCAACACCAAAAGACGCGGGAAGAAGCCGAGGAAATCCGCCTGCTTTACGTTGCCGCGACGCGCGCCCAACGACGGTTGATCATTCCGTGGTTCGCCGAAAAAGGCGAACGGCTCGATTTGTTGCGTCGTGGATTTGAACCGAAGCAGAGTGAACTCGTGGAGATCATCGAAGTCCGCCAACCTGTTGCCGATTCGATGAAGCGGGGGATCGCGGCGGGAAAAGGTCGCAGTTCCAAGGAACTGATCGCCGAGCGGCAGGCGTGGTTGGCCGAACACGATGCGTTGATCGCGCGAGCTGGCAAACCGTTGGCGCGCGTGACTCCGTCGAAGTTGGCGGGGGAGGTTGAACGGGGCAATGAAGAATTTTGCGAAGTTGTTCGAGGACAAGCGATGGAATTTGGCCGGGTAGTTCACGATGCGTTGGAGCGGATGAGCACCGATGTGATTGCGCGTTCGGCCTTGAGCGACACAGACAAGAAGCGCGCCAGCCAGATGGTTGGGCGGGCATTGCGCTCCGATTTGCTGAAGCGCGCACAACGAGCTGAACAGGCTTATAAGGAACTGCCATTCGCGCTTATGACGGACAACGGGCTGATGGAAGGGAAGATTGATTTGCTGTTCTGCGAAAAAGGGAAATGGACGGTCGTTGATTACAAAACAGACGCGCGGCCTGAGCCGGAGAGATACCGCGAGCAGATGCGCGCCTACCAGCAGGCGCTGCACAATGTGGCAGGCCTTACAGCGGCAGAACCTTTGTTGTTTTTCCTCGCAACTGCCGAAGTGGTGACCATTTGATGATCAAAATCGACCTCCATATACACACAGGCGAAGATCCCAAGGATGGGTTGCGTTATCCAGCCACGACATTGATTGACAAAGCGGCAGAACTTGGTTTCGGCGCGGTCGCTATCACCCTGCACGGCAAAGTGCTTGAGGACGAGCGCGTATTCGACTACGCGCGGCAAAAAGGGTTGTTGCTCATACGCGGCGCGGAATGGGGATCAGACCACGGTGACGTGCTGCTGTACAACGTTACCCAACGCGAACTTGATCGGCTCCGCACGCTGGCCGACCTGCGCGCCTTCCGTCGCGACCGTGGCGATGATCTATTTGTGATTGCCGCGCATCCGTACTTCTTCAAACATAGTTTACACCGGCATTTCGAGCGGAACATTGACCTGTTCGATGCCGTGGAATATTGCCACATGCATTTTTCATGGTTGGACCTGAACCGCCATGGCGTGCGGATCGCCGAAGAACATGGCAAAGCGGTTGTGGCCAATTCCGACGCGCACAACCTGTGGATGTTTGGCCGCCACTACACGCTCGTGGATGCCGAACCGACGCAAGAGTCCATCTTCCGCGCCATCCGCGAACGTCGTGTCCAGTTGTGTAGCCCCAACATCTCGATCTGGGATTGCCTGCGGATGCTCGTGGTTGATCCGATTCTTGAGCGGAGCCCGGGCAAAACTGTTGAAAGTTTGGCCGATCAGTCTGCGAAATAAACCGCCAGCCGTTTTGGGCCGTGCGCGCCCAAAACGAGAACCTTCTCAATGTCGGAGGTGCGGCTGGGGCCGGTAACAAGCGACAGCGCGCTCGGCCAGTGGCCGTCGTACCGTTGTCGCAACAGTGTAAACGCCGCCGCCAAATCCGGCACGATCTGGTCGCGCCGCGCAACCACCAAATGCACCGGCGGCAACACTGACAACGCCCGTCCACCCGACGCCCGCGTACTCACGACAATTGAACCCGTTTGCGCCACCAGACAATCGCAGCCGGTAACGCCAATGTCGGCTTCCTGCGCCGTTGCTGCGCCATCGCTGGTCGTTTGCCGCACCAGCGCGCTGCCATCTGTCACAATCTTCGGGAACGCCTTCAAGAACTCGCGCAACTGCTGTGCAGAATCGAGCAGTTCGCCACGCACCGCTGTAAACTCCGAGCAAAACCGCTGCTCAACGTCGCCGACGGGCGGCCAAATCGGCGCATCAGTCGGCGCGACCGGACGCGGGGTTTCCGTGCGCAACGCGGCGCGTATGCGGCTGAGGATGTTTTCGCGGGCGGTGTTCATATCTGGTTCCTTCCGCCCTTTCCCCACCAGTCCCGAAAACTTTGCGCAGGGGGCGCGGGCAGGTCGCGTCCCTGCGTCCATGGTTTCAAGAAAGGCTGCGCAAGACCAAATCGCATCGCGAGCCGCGCGAGTTTGCCGCCAACGCGGTAG
>Ga0153915_10002437_pt1 | contig 16988 bp, 12 predicted proteins | sample Opewatmetagenome_2_FD_107003 | JGI IMG/M metagenome (GOLD analysis project Ga0153915, IMG submission 107003) | Freshwater wetland microbial communities from Ohio, USA - Open water 3 Core 3 Depth 3 metaG | ecosystem: Environmental > Aquatic > Freshwater > Wetlands | place: USA: Ohio, Lake Erie...
GCGCAAAGCGCCGGCCGCTCGCGGCGAAAGGAGTCTCCGAGCGAAGGCGAGGAGGAGCCTTTCGCCGCGGGAGCGAAGCCCCGGAGCTGATGAGCCCGCAGGGCGAAATCCAAGCGGAGCGGGCGTAGCGACGGAATGGGAGGCGGGAAGGGCACAAGGTTCCGTGGCGTCGGGGCGGCAAAGCGGCGTAACGCCGTTTGTGTGTTCGCGGTAACGAACGGAGGGTAAGTCGGAGTCGCCCCCCTTCTGCCGCGGCACGTGATCCGGCCCTTCCCAACCTCCTCTACTTCTCTCTGACGAGCCGGGCATCCCCCGGATTACAGGATTTCCCCCGAGACTTCGAGAAAGGCCGCGGCTTCCGCCGCCCAGCCGGCCCTCGCGGGGACGGAGATTACGGAGTGGTGAAGCGCATCGCGGCGGCGGCCGGGGAGGGCTCCTCCAACGCCGCGCCGCGCGCTTCCTCCGCGATCCCTCCCTCTTTGCCGGCCCGGCTTCCGAATTTCTTGCGCATCCGGTCGAGCACAAGGTAGAAGACCGGCGTCACGTAGAGCGTCAGTGTCTGCGAGAAGACCAGCCCGCCGACGACAGCCAGGCCGAGCGGCCGGCGCGACTCCGCCCCGGCGCCGAATCCCATGGCGATCGGCAGGGTTCCCATGAGGGACGCCATCGTCGTCATCATGATGGGGCGGAAGCGTACGAGGCAGGCCTCGTAGATCGCGTCCCTCGGGGACTTGCCCTCGTTTTTCTCCGCCTCGAGGGCGAAGTCCACCATCATGATGCCGTTCTTCTTCACGAGTCCCACTAGCATGATGATGCCCACGAAGGCGTAGATCGACAGCTCCGTGTGGAAGAGCATCAGCGTCACGAGGGCCCCGACTCCCGCAAAGGGAAGAGCCGTCAGGATCGTGATGGGATGGATGAAACTCTCGTAGAGGATCCCCAGCACCATGTAGATGACGGCGATCGCGACGATCAGGAGTATGCCCAGCCCCTGCAGGGACGACTGGAAGGCCTGCGCCGTCCCCTGGAAGCTCGTCTGGACTGTGGCCGGGAGAGTCCGCCGCGCCAGGCCGTCCACCGCCGAAACGGCGTCGCCGAGCGAGACCCCGGGCTTGATGTTGAAGGAGATCGTGACGGAGGGGAGCTGCCCCGTGTGCGGCACCGTGAGCGGTCCGGTTGACCGGGAGATCGCGCCCAGAGCGGAGAGAGGCGCGAGCTGGCCCGAGGCGGAGCGCACGTAGAGGAGCTGGATCGAGCTCGGATCCGCCTGGAACTCCGGAGCGAGCTCCATGATCACCTGATACTGGTTGTTCGGCGCGTAGATCGTCGAGATCTGCCGCGTGCCGTACGCGGTGTAGAGGGCGTCCTCGATGGCCAGCGGGGAGATCCCGAGCGCCGCGGCCTTGTCCCGATCGATCGTCACGTTGATCTGGGGATTGGAGAGCTGCAAGTCGCTCGTCACGTCCTGCAGGCCCGCCAGGCCCCGCATCTTCTGCTCGAGGACCGGCGCGTACCGGTACAGCTCGTCCGTGTCGGAGTCCTGGAGCGTGTACTGGTACTGGCTCTTGGTCAGGGTCCCGCCCAGCCGGATCGGAGGCGGGACCTGGAGGAACGCGCGGATCCCGGTGATCTTCGCGAGCTTCGGGCGCAGGTCGGCGGCGATCTGGTCGGCGGAGCGTTTGCGCTCCGACCGCGGCTTCAACTGCGCCAGGACGATGCCCGAGTTGCCGACGCTGACGTTGCCGCGAGGGCCGCAGCTGGAGAGGACGTTGGCGACGTCGGGGTGGCTCTTCACGACCGCGGCGACCTCCTGCTGGTGCTCCTTCATGGCGGGAAACCCGATCCCCTGGGCCCCCTCGGTAAAGCCGAAGACGAGCCCCTGGTCTTCGGTCGGAAGGAACCCCTTGGGGATCTGCACGAACAGAAAGAACGTCGCCGCCAGGACCACGGCCGAAAGGAGAAGAACCTTGCCCGGATGCGCGAGCACGGCCTTCAAGGTCCTCGCGTAGAAGCCGTGCATCGCGTCGAAGCCATGCTCGGTCACCTTGTAGAGCCGGCCGTGCTTCTCCTCTCCCGGGGGCTTCAGGAACCGGCTGCACAGCATCGGCGTCAGCGAGAGCGAGACGAACCCGGAGACCAGGATCGCGACCCCGATCGTCACGGCGAACTCGTGGAAGAGCTTGCCGACGATCCCTCCCATGAAGAGAACCGGAATGAAAACGGCCGCGAGCGAGATCGTCATCGAGAGGATCGTGAAGCCGATCTCCTTGGAGCCCTTCAGCGCCGCCTCGAAGACCCCCTCGCCGCGCTCCATGTGCCGGACGATGTTCTCCAGCATGACGATCGCGTCGTCCACGACGAATCCGACCGAGAGGGTCAGGGCCATGAGCGACAGGTTGTCGAGGCTGTAACCGAGCAGGTACATGACCGCGAACGTGCCCACGACCGAGAACGGAAGCGCGAGCGACGGGATCACGGTCGCCGAGAGGTTGCGCAGGAAGAGGAAGATGACGAGCACGACCAGGCACATCGTCAGGAGCAGCGTGAAGCGGACGTCGTTGACGCTGTCCCGGATGGATTGGGAGCGGTCGTAGAGGACGTGGAGAGACGCGGCCGCGGGAAGCTGCCTCTGGAAAGTGGGAAGGAGCCTGCGCACCGCGCCGGCCACCGCGACCGTGTTGGTGCCTGGCTGCTTGTAGATCGCGAGCGAAATGGATCGCTCGTCGTTGTACCAGGCGGCCGTCTTGTCGTTCTCGACGCTATCCGTGACCCGGCCGATGTCCCCCAGACGCACCGGCCCTCCGTTCCTGTAGGCCACGATGATCGGCCGGTAAGCCGAGGCTTCCGTCAATTGGCCGTTGGCCTGCACCGTGAACGAAGTCATCGGGCCGTAGAGGATGCCGGTCGGAAGGTTGACGTTGGCTCCCGCAACGGCCTGCTGGGCCTCGTTGATGCCGATGCCGCGCGCGGCGAGCGCCCTCGGGTCCAGCTGCACGCGGACGGCGTACTTCTGCGGCCCGAACACCTGCACCTGCGCCACGCCCGAGACCGTGGAGATCCGCTGCGCCATCATGACCTCGCCGTACTCGTCGAGCTGCGACAGGGGTAGCGACGCGGAGGTCAGCGTCAGATAGAGGACCGGCTGGTCGGCCGGGTTGACTTTCTGGAAGGAGGGAGGCGCCGGCATGTTGGGGGGAAGCTGCCGGGCCGCCGCAGAGATGGCCGACTGCACGTCCAGGGCCGCGCCGTCCAGGTTGCGGGAGAGATTGAACTGGAGCGTAATCTGGGTCGAGCCCTGCGTCGAGGTCGAGTTCATGTTGTCCAGGCCCGCGATCGTCGTGAACTGCTTCTCCAGAGGGGTCGCGACGGAGGAAGCCATCGTCTCGGGAGAGGCGCCCGGGAGCGCCGCCGAGACCTGGATCGTCGGGAAGTCCACGTTGGGAAGGTCGCTGATCGGAAGGAGGCGATAGCCCATGACGCCGAAGAGGAGGATTCCGATCATGACGAGCGTCGTCATGACCGGGCGGCGGATGAAGAGCTCGGCGATGTTCATGAGGCTTTCCCTTCGGTTTGCTTGATCTCCACACGCGTCCCGGGCGCAAGGCGCAGCTGGCCGTCCGTGACGACCCGCTCCCCCGGCGCGAGGCCGTTGGCGACCACCGCGAGCGCGCCGTGCAGGCGCGACACCGTGACCTTCCGCGATTCGACCGTCAGATCGCTCTTGACCACGTAAACGTACTGTCCCGACTGCCCCGTCTGGACCGCCTGCGAGGGAACGACGACGGCGCCCGGCTCGGTCGCCAGAGTGAGCACGACGTCCACGTACGCGCCCGGCCAGAGCGCCAGGTTCTCGTTGGCGAACGTCGCCTTGAGCAGGATCGTCCCGGTCGTCGGATCCACGGCATTGTCGAGGAACGTCAGCTCTCCCCTCTGGGCGCCGCCGGCATTCCCGGCGGGCGAAGCGGAAACCGCGAGCTTCTGCCCTGGCCGCGCGTGCTGACGGATGGCCGCGAGCGCGGACTCGGGCACGGAGAAGGACACGAACACGGGCCGGATCTCATTGACGACGACGAGCGGCTTGTCGTCGTTGCCTTTGACCATGTTGCCGGCGTAGACGAGGACGCTCCCCGTCCGGCCGTCGATCGGAGACGTGACCGTGCAGTAGGAGAGCTGCAGCTTCGCGTTGGCCAGCATCGCTTCGTCCGCCTTGACCGTCGCCACGGCCGCCTCGGCGCCCGACCGCGTCGCTTCGTATTGCTCCTTCGTGACGTAGTCCTTTTCAACGAGCTCGGCGTACCTCTTGACCTGATCTTCCGCGTTCTTCGCGACGGCGCGGTCGCGCTCCAGCTGCGCGCGCGCCTGTGCGAGCGCCGCGTCATAGGGCCGAGGGTCGATCTGGAAGAGAAGCTCTCCCTTCCGGACATCCTGCCCGTCCTTGAAGGCGACTTTCGTGACCTCGCCCCCGACGCGCGCCTTGACCGCGACCGTCGAGTACGGCTCGACGTGCCCGATCGCCCGCACCTCGAGAGGAACGTCCTGGCGGGCGGCCGTTCCGACGGTTACGGGGACGGACTCCGGGACCTGATGGGCCTGTTTTTTCGCGCAGCCGGCGGCGGCCAGGACGGCGGCCGTGAGCAGGAGACCGGACGTCCCGACGAAACGGAGCAAGGGGCCCCTGACTCTTCTCTTCATGGACTGCCGGTATTTCCTTTCGACGGCGCCGGCGCGGCTTGCGCCGAGGCGGGAGGCGCAAGCATCCCGGTGTCGTGCGCGAGCTGGGCCATGGACAGGAACCAGTTCGCGCGGGCCTGGACTTCCTGGGCGCGGGCGTTGGCAAACGCGCTCTGTGCGGCGAGCAGGTCGAGGATGCTTCCCACGCCAGCCTTGTAACGGCCGAGCGCCACCTGTTCCGACTGCTCCGCGCTGGCATAGAGGTCCCGCGCCGTCTTGACCTGCTGGGATGCGGTCTTCAGGCTGTAGTAGCTCGTCCAGACCTGAAGGATCACCTGATCCGTCAGGGTCTCGACCTGGGAGCGCGACACCTGCGCGTCCTCGCGGGCCTTGGCGATGTCGTAGGTGCTCTTCCAGCCCGTGAAGACCGGAATGCGAAGCAGCAGCGCCCCCGAATAGGTGTCGGCATAGGGAACGGTCGGCGAGTTGTAGTAGTAGACGCGGTTGACCGTTCCGAGGGCGAAGAGCGACGGCAGGCCCGCTGCCTGAACCGAACGGATGTGGCTTTCGTCTTTCAATGCCGTCAGCCGCGCCGCGGCCAGGTCCGGCCGCTGCGATTCGGCCTTCTCGATGAGCTGGTCCACGGTCTCGCCGGCGGCGTCCACGTTGATGTCGCTCGGGAGCTCCCCCGCCTCGACCGGAATGTTCGCGGACACGCCGATGGCCGTCGCGAGCGCACCGCGCAGGGTCTGGATCTGCCCTTCGACCGATTGCAGTGTGAGCTCGGTCTGCGAAAAAGCCGTTCTCGCCTGCAGCACGTCGGCGATGGTCGCGACGCCGGCGCGGTGACGCTCCTCGGCGGCGGACAGGCTCTCGCGGGCCGCTTTCAGGCTCGCCTCCGCCGCCACCTTGAGCGCCTTGGCGTCCAGATACTGGTAGTAGGTCTGCTCGATCGCGAGCGACACGTTCTGGATCGAAGCGTTGTGCTCGTAGTCGGCGGCGAAGAGGGCGCGCTTTGCCTCTTCGACGTCCGCGGCCCGCCCCCCGAAGTCGAGCAGCATCCAGGTCAGGCTGGCCGAAGGACCGTAGCTCGTCTGCAGGAAGATCGAGCGCCCGCCGAGCGCGGCCTGTTTCTGGCGCGTCAGGTTGCCGTCGAGCTCGAGGACGGGAAAGTATTCCGAGCGCTTGGAGCCCACGTCTGCGGCAGCGGACCTGGCCTGAAACCAGGCGGTTCGAGTGGCCGGGTTGTTGCGCAGGCCGATGTCGAGAACCTGTGGGAGCGAGAGAGTCGCGCCCGGCTGGAGATACTCGGCCGGGATCGCGGGCGCGGGGGGCGGCGTCGGGACGGGCGCGCGCGCCTCGGCCGGCGGCCGCCAGGGCTTCTCCGGCGCCGGAGAAACGGCGTCGTTCACGGCGTGGGCCGGAGGGAAGGAGGAGCAGCGGGCTGCCGCCAGGAGCGCCGGGGCGAGGACCCCGATGAGGAAGCGATTGGGGCGGATGTTCCTTCTCATGCGCTCTGCCTGGCAATTCCCCGGGTGAAGACGCCGACGATCTCGCAGACCAGGGCATCTAAGGAGTCGTCCTCGCTGCGAAAACAATTCGCGGCGCGGATCATGCCCCGAAAGAGCTCGGCGGCGATACGGGCGTCCACTCCCCGGAACTCCCGCCGCTCGATCCCCTCCAGGATCACCTTCTGGACGACGCCCATCATCCGCTCCCGGCGCTCGCGCAGCTCCCCTTCCCGCATCGCAAACCGGCGCTCGTCGCTCTGGAGCAGGCTCAGGAGGTGCCGGCGCTGCCAGGAGAATTGCAGGCTCTCGCGGGCGATGCGCTCGAGCCTGCGTGCCGGCGAGGCCTCCCGGGCCACGGCCGCATCCAGTCTTCCGGAGAGGCCGTCGAGGGCATGGAGGATCGTCTCGAAATACAGCTCTTCCTTCGTGCGGAAATAGCGGTACACCGTCCCCTTGCCGACACCGGCTTCCGAGGCCACGTCATCGATCAGGACCCGGTGGAATTCCTTCTCCGCGAAGACGCGCGCCGCGGCGTCGAGGATCTCCTGTTTTTTCGACGGCGTCTTGACTCGTGGCATAAGGTTCCGAAACTGACCGGTCAGTTCCATTATTTCATGGACCGGGATCGGGACTCGGGACTCGGGACTGGAAAGGTTGCTCGTCCCGAGCGTACCTTCTAGTCCCGGGATCCTTTCCGCGTTCTGAAGATCGCGCATCGACAGGTTTTTGCCTTCGGAGAAGGACCTGAGTCCCGAGTTCCGGTTCCAGCTTGAAGCCCCGTCTGACGTCGGGTTCCGAGTCCCGAGTCCCGAGTTCCCCACGACATGTCTCAAGGCGACATGCTAGAATCGCTCGAATTGCATCAATGAAATTCACAGGTGTATTACAGAAGGCTTTCTCAACTGCCGAGGCGGCCCGGCTCTCGAACCTGACCCCGAGGCAACTCGACCACTGGGCAAGGCTCGGCTTTCTCTGCCCCTCCCTCCAGGAGGCGAGCGGCTACGGCTCCTGCCGGCGCTACTCCTTCTCCGACATCGTCAGGTTGCGCGTGGCCGCGCGTCTGCGCGCCTCGGGGGTCGGGCTGGCCAGGATCCGGCGCTGTGTCGAAGCCTTGAAGCGTTTGGACTCGACCGGGCAGGGGGACCTCGCGCAGGCGCGGTTGCTGGTCATCGGCAGCCGCGTGCTCTGGGCGCGTTCGGACAGAGAGGTCGTGGACCTTCTGAAGGAGGGGCAGCTCGTTCTCGTCTTCTCCCTCGGGGAGGCGGTCGAAGAGGCGGCCGGGGCGGTCGCCCGCTGGAGCCGGAGCGCCGAGCGTTGGAATCCGGCGCCGCGCGCCGCCAGAAGCTCCAGACGCGCCCGGTAGGAGCGTCCGGCCAGGCCGCAGGAGAATCAATCGTGGATCAGGCGGATCTCGGAGAAAGGATCAGCCGGCTTTCGCGCCTGGGGAGACAACGCAATTTCGCGCTCGGGCGGTTCCGAAAGTCCCTGGACCAACTCGCCCGGCGCGAGGACAGGCAGGAGATCCTCCGCCAGCTCCTGACCGACTGGACCGGCCTGCCCCACAGCGCCCGGGAGGCTCAAGAGCGCTGGAGCGAGATCGAGCGGATCTTCGCGGCGCTCAAGGATGCTCTCGGCGCCCCCGTGAGCCTCCAGACCGCGCTCCTGCATCACTTCCACAGCCGGATGGGGTTGTTGCAGGAGCCCCGCCTCCTCTCCGAGCGCGACCTCGCGGTCCTGCGCGTCAACGCGATCACCGATCCGCTGACAGGCCTCTACAACCGGCGCTTTCTGCTCGAGCACCTCGGGCGCGAGATTTCCCGCGCCGAGCGGACCCACGGCATCGTGTCGGTCCTCCTGTCGGACCTGAAGGACTTCAAGGGCATCAACGATCACTTCGGGCATCCCGTTGGAGACACGGTCCTCGTGCGCACCGCGCGAATCATCCGCGAAATGCTCCGAGTCGTGGACGCGGGCTGCCGCTGGGGAGGCGACGAGTTCGTGGTCGTGCTGCCCAACACCGACATGTTCTCGGCCTTCGCGGTCGCCGAGAGGATTCGCCGCAAGGTCTCCGCCTCGGCGCTCCCCGGCCGTCCCGGCTTCTCTTTAGGAATGCATTACGGGATCGCGACCTACCCGGCCGACGGGCGGACCGCGAATTTCCTGCTCAAAGTCGCGGACGTGCGCCTCTACCAGTGCCGCGAGCAGTCGGGCTTCGCCAGGGATCGCCGGCGGCACCCGCGGTTCTTCCCGAGCCACATGAATCTGCGCCTCTACCCGAGCGGAAACGGAGGCGCGTGGACGGCCGCCGTCCTCGACGTCGGCTACGGCGGCGTCGCGTTCAAGGGGAAGTCGGTCGAGAAACTCTCCGAGCGCTGGAATGCCGAAATCTCTCAGCCGGAGGATCCGGAGCGCCACGCCGTGCGCCTCCGCGTCTCCAGCTCCTCGGCCCTTTCCGGGGGAGGCATGCGCATCGGGTGCTCGTATTCCTAACGTCGTCTTCGCGCGCTCGGGACCTGCGGCGGGCGGCCGCCCGCCTGGTCCCTTCCTCTCGCTTCGCCTCCCGCGGCGCGCGCCTCCTCCCTCGCTTTGCTCGGGAGACTTCGCGCGCCGCGATAGAACGAGAAACGCTCATTCGGACGCTGTCGGCCAGGAAAGATTACCTGCACGCTGCCAGTGGATTTTCCAATTTCGGGTGGTCCTGACAGGGACGGTGTGAAGGAGAACGGGTTCGTTTCGCATCGGGCTGCGACCACCGGGCTGTTCTGTCTCTTCTGTCTTCTCGCGGTTGCGCTGGGACTGGGGGGAGCAAGACCCCTGTCGCTGGCGATGGGAGGCTCGCTTCTCTCCCTCTTTCTCTTTACGCGTGAAGGGCTGCGCTCGGCGCTTGGAGACTTTCTCCCCCCGCTCGCGATGGTCGTGGACCTCGCCCTTCTCTTCTGCGCCATGTCGCTGACAGGAGGCGCCGCGAGCCCCTATGCGCTCCTCCTGCCGGCCGGCCTCGCCCTCGCCTTCTTCCAGCTCGGCCGCGGCGCCGCCTGGTTCTTCGCCAGCGCGTCGCTTCTCGGCGTGGCGGCGCTCGCCTGGCTCGGCCGGGAGCCGCTGAACGATCCCTCCCGCCTTTTCCCGCTTCTCCTTTCGGCGCTCGCGGCGCCGGGACTGCTCGCGGCGCTCGAGGCGGCCCGGACCTCAACTGGCAAACGGGCCGGAGAGCACGAGCAGCGGCCGGCCGAGGCCGCGCCCGCCGGGCCGGCGCCTCCCGCGCGCAACCGGGAAGCCGAGATCCTGCACGACCTGCGCTCGCCGCTCTCGGTCATGCGCGTCTACAGCGATCTGATCGGCGAGGCGGCGAAGCGGGGCGAGATCCCGAGCGCCGAGCATCTGGCCAACCTCTCACGGGAGATCGAGCTCGCCGAACGGCTGGCGGGAGGACCTCCGGCGGGCAAGGAGAGCGCATTCGCTCCGGGCACCCAGGGCACGGCCGATCTCGTCGAGATCCTCGGGGCGCTCGCGACTGCCTATCGCCTTTCGCACGGCGGCCGCCTGCGCATCGAGTTCATCGCGGAGAGGCCGCAGCTTCCGGTCAACGCCGAGCCGGTCGCGTTGCAGCGCGCCCTCCGCAACGTGCTCGAGAACGCGGTCAAGTACACGCCGGAAGGGGGGGAGATCAAGATCCGCGCCGGCGCCGCCGGGGAGCACGCCTACGTCGTCGTCAAGGACTCGGGGATCGGGATGAACCCCGAGGAGCGGGAGCGGGCCTTCGATTACGCCTTCCGAGGCGCGGGAGCCATCGCGGCCGGCAAACCCGGCAAGGGCCTCGGTCTCTCCGTCTCCCGGGAGATCCTGGAGTCCAACGGGGGCAAGATCAGCTTAACCAGCGAGGCGGGATTCGGATCCGAGGTGACGATACTCCTGCCGTTTCCAAAGGGGAGCCGGTGAAACGCATCGTCGTCGTGGATGACGATCCGGATCTGGGTCCCGCCATCCGCGACGTGCTCGCGAACGACGACGTGCGCGTCGAGACTCCCGGCGACGCCCGGGCCGCACTCCCCGGCATGCTGCGGGAGGCGCCGGACCTCGTCATCCTCGATGTCAACATGCCGGGAATGAGCGGCTGGGAGCTGTGCGCGATCCTGCGCCGCCAGTCGGCGACACGCTCGGTACCAATTCTCTTCCTGACGGGACGGCAGGAGGTCAAGGATCGCATCACGGCCATGCAGTTCGGCGGATCCGATTACCTCGCCAAGCCGTTTTCCATCGACGATCTGAAGCGCAAGGTCGGGATCCTGCTCTCTCAAAAACGCCGAACGGAGGCGGGATGAGACACAAGCAGCGCGCCAGCGTGAGCCTCGTGAAGACCGCGCCGCCCGCGGAGAGCGAGTTCGAGGTCTCCGGCGCCTCGATCGAACGGATGCGCCAGGAGAGGATCGTCTACGATGGCGTGACCGGCCTGCCTGTCCATCCCTTCGAGGCCCCCGAGCGCGCGACCCTGGTCGAACGGATCGAGCACCTGGGAGTCATCTACATCCAGGTCGGAAAGTTCTTCGGCTTCGAAGAGCTCCACGGCTGGGAGCAGTACGACCGGATTCTCCTGGTCGTCGCCGAGGGCGTCCGGGAGGACGCGACGAAGTCCCGCTTCTCCGATTGCCTCGTCTCGATCCGCTTCTCCGGCTCCGACGGGTTCTACGTCCTCTTCGACCTGCCGACACAGGCCCCCGGACGCTACGGACCCGCGCTCGAGGAGGAGGCGGCGCGCTTCCAGGCCAACGCTCTGCGGCGCCTGCGCAACTCCTTCGGCGGCGCGACCGGTGACCTGATGAGCGTCCACGCGTCGAGCCTCACGGCGCTCGACAATCCCCGCACCCGCCCCTCGCGGCACTTGATCCGAACTCTCGCCGAGGCGGCCAAGATCGTCACGCAGCAGCAGACGCGGGAGAGGATCGACCTCTACGCCGAGCTGAAAGGGATCCTGAGCGAAAAACAGTTGCGGGCCGCGTTCCAGCCCGTCTGCCGGCTCTCCGACGGCGCGATCGTCGGGTACGAGGCTCTGATCCGCGGACCGGAGGGAAGCGCGCTGGAGAGGCCAAACGCCCTCTTCGCCGTGTCCCACCAGAACGACATGGACGTGGAACTGGAGAGCCTCTGCCTGGAGACGATCTTCGCGAAGCTCCCGCGGGCGGTGTTGTCCCGGCGCCTCTTCGTCAACGCGTCGGCGACTCTGTTGCGGCACGCGATCTTCTTGAACGAGAGGAACCTCTCGGCGATCGCCAGGTGTCATTCCGAGGTCGTCATCGAGATCTCCGAGAAGGAAGTCGTGGGCGACTACGCCTCCTTCCGCGAGATCCTGGAGAAGATCCGCCGCGCAAACTTCAAGATCGCGATCGACGACGCCGGGTCCGGATACTCCGGGCTCGAGACGATCCTCTATCTGCGCCCCGATTACATCAAGATCGCCGATTCGCTCGTCCGTCACCTCGAGACCGATCCGATCAAGCGCGAGATCATCGCGAGCCTCGCTTCGATCGGGCGCCGCATTCAGGCCTCGATCATCGCCGAAGGGATCGAGCGCGCGGAGGAATGCGGCTCCCTGGTCGAGCTCGAGATCGAGTACGGCCAGGGCTTCCTCCTCGGCCGCCCTTCGTTCCAGGTCCCCCCCCGCCGCCGCAACGGCGCTGCTCGAGGCCTTTGAGGGCCGCGTAGCGATTCGGGCGTACCGAGCCGGAAATCCGGCGAGCAGATCCTTCGCTGCGCTCAGGATGACGGATTGTCTTTCTTTGCCGATTTGCGATTCAGGACGTCAGACCCCCAGGACTCTCAACGGGCCTGGCTCCCCACGCCCTTCGCTCTAGACTCTTCCCTCGCGTCATGAGATGGCCGTCTTCCCGTTCGCCTTACCTCGCTCTGCGCCACCGGGATTACCGGAGGCTGGTCGCTTCGCAGCTCTTTTCGATCACCGGGTCTCAGATGCAGACGGTGGCGATCAACTGGCACATCTATCTGTTGACGCGGTCGCCGCTGGCGCTGGGGTTCGTGGGGTTGACGCGCGTCGTCCCGATCGTGGTGTTCTCGTTGTGGGCAGGCGTCATCGCGGACCGGTACGACCGGCGCCGCCTGATGATCATCAGCCAGCTCTCGATGACGGCCGTGGCGCTGGCTCTGGGGGCGCTCACGGTGGCGCATCGCGAGACGCTCCTTCTCATCTATGCCCTGAACTTCCTTTCGGCGGCGGCCGGAGCGTTCGACAATCCCGCCCGCAATGCGCTGATCCCGAGGCTCGTCCCGATCGCGCAGCTTCCCGGAGCGCTGTCGCTCAACTTCTCCGTCTTCCAGACCGCGATGATCACGGGCCCCGCGTTCACGGGTCTCATCCTTGCCGGGCACACCGCGGCTCTCCCGGCACCGGGGCCGGGGCACGAGGCGGCGCTGCCAAGCCTGGCAGGGCTGGCGGTGATCTATTTCTTGAACGCCGCCTCCTTCCTCGCCGTCATCTACGTGCTCGCGACGATGCGCACCTCGGGAGCGCCGGAGAAGGGAGCGGGAGACGCGCATCCGTTGACGGCGCTCAAAGAAGGGCTGCGGTTTGTTTTCACGACACCGCTCATGGTCTGGACGATGGGGCTCGACTTCCTCGCGACCTTCTTCTCCGGCTCGATGTCGCTTCTTCCGATCTTCGCGGATCAGGTCCTTCACGCGGGAGCGAAGGGGTACGGAGTCCTCGCGTCGGCTCCCGCCGTCGGAGCGCTGGCCGGCTCCCTGTTTCTCTCCCTCCGCCCCCTCCCCTCGCGCCAGGGGCCGCTCTTCCTCACCTCCGTCGCGGCCTACGGCGCCGCCACCGTCGCCTTCGGCCTGTCGCGTCGGTTCTGGTTGACGCTTCTCGCGCTCGCGGCCGTGGGCCTGGCCGACGCGATCTCGACGGTCATCCGCCAGACGCTGCGGCAGCTGATCACCCCGGACCGGTTGCGCGGGCGGATGACCTCGGTCAACGCGATCTTCTTCACCGGCGGGCCGCAGTTAGGGGAGCTCGAGGCGGGGCTCGTCGCCTCCTTTTTCGCCTCGGCCGCCGTGGGCGTCACCGTCTCCGTCGTTTCGGGCGGCCTCGCGACGGTCCTCATCACCGCGGTCGCCGCCGCCGTCGCGCCGAGCGTCCGCCGCTACGACGCCCGCGAGCACCTGCCCCGCCAGTGGGGTCAACCCTGACTTTAGGTACTATTTCCGGAGCGGTGAACCCGACGGAATCTCCCGTCCCCGCGGCGGTCGAGGACCTGACGGTGCGCTACGGCCGGGCGATCGCATGCGCCCAGGTCTCGCTCTCGGTCGCGCGCGGCGGGGTCTATGCGCTGCTGGGACGAAAGGGCGCCGGCAAGTCCTCCCTCGTCCGGTGCCTGGTCGGAGCACAGAAGCCCGACTCCGGGCGGACGCTTCTCTTCGGGGAAGACGCCTGGAGGCACCGCGCGCGGCTCATGACGCGCGTCGGAGTCGTTCTCGAGGACCCGGACGCCCCGCCCGCGATGACACCCGGCGAGATCTCCCGCTTCTGCGCGCGTCTCCATCGCGCCTGGGACGGCCGGGGACTCCGCGATCGGCTGGCGCGGCTCGGCGTCCCTCTGGATGCTCCCTTCGGCCGGCTGTCGAAGGGGCAAAAGGCTCAGGTCATGCTTGCCGCGGCTCTCGGCCACGGCCCGGAGCTCCTCGTCCTGGACGACCCGACGCTCAACCTGGACTCGGCAGCTCGCAAAGCTCTCTTCGAGGAATTGATCGCCGCGCTTGCCGGCCGCGGGACAACGGTCTTCATCACGACCCACGACCTCGCCGGGATCGAGGCCATCGCGACGCGAATCGGCTTCCTGAAGAAGGGGCGGCTCCTCCTCGACGAGGAGATGGAAACCTTGAGGTCCCGCTTCCGGCGCATCCGCTACGGTAACGAGATCACCGCGGCGCGGACGGTCTACGGCACCGAGCTCGACGCCTTCGACGCCGTCCGCGTCCAGGTGCGCGGCTGGGGGGTGGACGCGGTCGTCTCCAACTACGACGATCTCGCTTTCGAGCGCTTCCGCCGAACCGCAGGCGTGGTGGACGCGGAGGTGTCAGCGATGTCGCTCGAGGAGATCTTTCTCGCGGTGGCCGGGGAACCTCTTGCGCCGGAGTCCGCGGCGCGAGGCGCCGCACGTGAAGGAACGCCATGAGGGGCTTCTTCGCCGTCGCGTCGAGAGAGATCGTCGAGCGGCGGCGCGTTTTTGTCGCAGCCGCGGTCGCGGCTTTATTTCCTTTGTTCGCTCCGCTCCTGCCCGCTGCCCGCCGCTTCGGCGCTCCCGAAGCGCGGCTCTACACGGCGGCCTTCTTCGCGGTCGCCTTCTCGGCGGCGCTGTCCCTGATCCTGGGAATGACGGCGATCGGCCGCGACCTCTCGGAGCGGCGCCTGGGCTTCTACTTCTCACGCCCGATCGGGAACGCCGCGATCTGGGCGGGCAAACTCGCCGGCATCGGGCTGCAGGTCCTGCTCGCCGCGCTCCTGATCCTGCTCCCGGCGGGTCTCGTCGATCTCGCGACATGGTGGCGCGAGACGCGGATGGGTCTCGCCGCCGAGATCGGTGTCGCCTTCGTGTTCGCGGTCGTCGTCTTCCTCGCCCTCGGCAAGGCGATCAGTCTCGCCCTCCGCTCGCGTCCGGCCTGGGTGGCCGGGGACGTCGTCGCGTTCGCTCTGTGGCTCCTCGCCATGGGAACAATCAGCCTGCCTCTGCTGGTCGCGCGCGCACCCGTCGTCCTGCAGAGGCTCGGCCTCGTCGTAGCGATCGCCTGCGCCGTGGCGCTGCTTGCCGCCGGCGGCGCGCAGGTCTCGATCGGACGCGTGGACCCGGTTCGAGGAACCCGCGCGCGCTTCGCCGTCCTCTGGGGGCTGCTCTTCGCGATCGCGGGACTCTTCGCCGGCTTTACCCGCTGGCTGCTGCGGCCGGCCCCGAGTGAACTTTCGTCTGTCCTGGTTCGAGCCGCCGCGCCCGCGGGAAGCTGGATCGGGGTCGAGGGCCTCGCGCGCGGCCGCGCCGATCTCCGGGTTTCGCTCTTCTACGACGTCGCGTCAGGAGGCTATGTGAGGGGCTGGACCGGCCGGGAGGGTTCGGCTGTCGTCTCGGCAGACGGGACCACGGCGGCCTGGACCCAGGCCTCCGGCATCTTCTCGGACGGGCCGCAGGACGTCTGGGCCTGCCGCCTGGCGGCCGGCGCGCCCGGGACCCGGACGCCTATTTCGGAGCGAATCGGGAACATCGCGATCTCCCCGGAAGGGTCGCGGCTGGCCATTGCCGGAGAGAGAGCGCTTGGCATCTACGAGATCCCCTCGGGACGGCTGCTCGGCTCGATCGCTCTCGATTCCGATGAGCGATTCTCGCGCTTCGTCTTCGTCGGGCGCGACCGCCTCCGCCTCTTCCGGATACCTTCCGCCGCCGTGGCGCGCGCCGGTGAAGAACTCGCGACGATCGAGGTCTCGGACTTCGATGTGCCGGCCCGCCGGCTCGTTGAGCGAGTCGCGATCCCGAATCTTCACCGCCCCTTCTCACTCGCGTTCGACGATCGCGACGGACGCGTCCTCGTCTGGGAGAAGGGAAGCGCCCTTTCTCTCTTCGATCTGTCGAGCAGCCGGTTCGTCCGGGTGCTCGGGAACTTCGCATGGGACGCGACTTCCCGGGCTTTCCTTTCCGACGGCCGGATCGCCGTCGCAGAGGCATCCGCAGGCATGGCGCGGGTCCATCTTTTTTCAAAGAATGGAGAGCCCGAGAGGGTCTTCGAGGCGGGACAGGCGGGTCTGGTGCGGCTCGGCGCGGAGCCGTCCGCGGGGACTCTGGCGGTTTCGGTTGGCCCGACTCCCTATGTCTGGGGAGCCAGCGACTCCTTTCTTCTCGACTTGCGCGACGGCAAGCTGCGAAAGCTCGGAAAACATCTCGAGCCGGTCGCGGCGCACATGCGCTGGCGCCTGCCTCAACCCGAGCCGGGGAGCGCCGCGAGTCTCCTCTTCTCCCGCAACGACGGCGCGCTTCTGCGCTTCGATCCTGCGACGGGCAAACTGGTCACGGTCTTTCGCGGGCGGTGAAGAGGGCGGCTCCCCGCCCTGTCATTCTGGGGTCGCCGACGCGCCAGCGAAGACAAAAAACCTGCTTCCTCGGCACGGACCAGAGCGGATCCTTCGCTTGCGCTCAGAGCCTGCCCTGAGCATCGGTGTCGAGTCGAAGCAACCGGAGCAGATCCTTCGCTGCGCTCAGGATGACAAAGAGGAAGCGAAGGGCGGACGGAAAAGGGGCGAAGGGAGGACAAGAAGGAGGAGGAAGGGATTGTGTATCTTCACGGATACCGTGGCGGGGTTCTTCCGAGAGCAAGACGAGCTGACCTGCGACGGCGTCCCTCTGTCGGACATCGCGCGGGCGGCGGGCACGCCGGTGTACGTCTACAGCCGCGCCGCGATCGAGGGAAGCTTCCACCGGTTCGATCGGGCCTTCGCGCGAGTTCCGCATCTGGTCTGCTACGCGGCCAAGGCTAACTCGAGCCTCGCGATCCTGAAGCTCCTGGGCTCGCTCGGAGCGGGAGCCGACGTGGTCTCGGGCGGAGAGCTGCGCGCCTGCCTCGAGTGCGGCTTCCCGGCCGGACGTATCGTCTTCTCGGGAGTCGGGAAGACCGATGCCGAGATTCGCGACGGCGTCGCCGCAGGCCTCCTCGCCTTGAACGCGGAGTCCGAGCGGGAGATCGAGAAGATCGATGCCGAGGCTAGGCGTCAGGGGAAAGTCGCCCGCGTCGCCCTGCGGGTCAATCCCGACATCGACGCGA
>Ga0153915_10002438_pt1 | contig 16982 bp, 14 predicted proteins | sample Opewatmetagenome_2_FD_107003 | JGI IMG/M metagenome (GOLD analysis project Ga0153915, IMG submission 107003) | Freshwater wetland microbial communities from Ohio, USA - Open water 3 Core 3 Depth 3 metaG | ecosystem: Environmental > Aquatic > Freshwater > Wetlands | place: USA: Ohio, Lake Erie...
CCGTGGCCGCGTTGATGCAGCGGCCCACGTCGTGAGCGATCCAGATCTTGGGTACGCGCACGATGCCCGTAGCGGCGTCGACGTCGACTTCGGCGATGCACGCGCTGTAGGAGTAGGCGGGCGACGGTCCGACGCCCGCGCCGCGATAACGCGCGGCGCTCTTGGGTGGCGTGTAGGACCCCACCGTGCCGACCGTGCCGACGACGCTCTCCGCCGCCTGGACCGCCTCGGCGAAGCTCATGCCGCGCTCGGGATCCTCGACATCGAAGACGCGGCCGCCGGCGAACGCGATCCGGAACGCCGGCACGTCGAGCTTCTTCGCCACGTGCGGCATGATGATCTCCCGCGCCCGTTCGGCCGCCTGGAGCGCGGCGTTGCCGCTCATCAGGGTGACGCGTGACGAATAGCTCCCCAGATCCACCGGCGTGAGATCGGTGTCGGCCGTGACGATGCGCATGTCGAATGGATCGACGCCCAGCACTTCGGCCACGATGTAGGCGAGGATGGAATCCGAGCCCTGGCCGATGTCGGTCGAGCCGCAGAAGATGGTCACGCCCCCCGAGCGGTCGCACTTGAGCTGGACGCCCGAATGCGGCATGTGATTCCAGTAGATCGGCAGGCCGGCGCCACTGAGATAGGAGGAGCAGGCGAGTCCGACACCCTTGCCGGGCGGGAGTTTCCTGAACTTTTGCTTCCAGCCGGCCCCTGCCGTCACCTTGCGGATGCACTCGCCCAGACCCATGGAGCCCACGCGGAGGTAGTTCGCGGTGAGCGAATTAGGCGGCTGCAGGTGCCGCAGGCGGAGCTCCGCAGGGTCGATGCCGAGCTGCTCGGCGATCTTGTCGACTTGCACTTCGAGTGCGAAGCGCGGCTGCGGCGTTCCATGCCCCCGCTTCGGCCCGCACGGCGGCTTGTTCGTGAACGCGCGTGCGCCCTGGAACTTGTAACGGGGAACCTGATAGGTGACGGTCTGCAGCGCGCCCGTGTAGTAGGTGCTCGCCACGCCATAGGAGCCGTAGCCGCCGCCGTCGAGCAGCGTGCGGAAGTGCATCCCGGTGATGGCGCCGTCCTTCGTGACCCCGGTCTTCACCCACATCAGAGTCGGGTGGCGGCCGCGGTGACAGTAGAACACCTCCTCGCGCGTCAGCGTGCACTTCACAGGCCGGCCGGTGAGCATCGCGAGCTTCGCGACCACGATTTCGTGGCTGAACGGGTCGCTCTTCCCGCCGAACCCGCCGCCGTTGGGCGTCGCGATGACGCGGATCCGCGCCGCCGGCAGCTCGAGCACCTTGGCGAGGGCACGGTGCACGTAATGCGGAGTCTGGGTGGAGCTCCACAGCGTCACCTTGCCGTCGGCCGACCAGTCGGCCAGCGCGGCGTGCTGCTCCATCGGGAGGTGCGTGTTCCCCTCGAAGAAGAACAGGTCCTCGCGCACCACGTCCGCCTGCGCGAACCCCTCCTCCACGTCGCCGAATTCGAGGTTGATGAGCTTGTGGAGGTTGCCCGTATCGCCGTAGTCGTGGATGCGGGGCTCGGGATGCGCGATGGCCTCCTGGGGGGAGCCGATTTCACGCAGCAGCTCGTATTGAACGTCGATCAGGTCGAGGGCCGCCGTGGCCGCTTCCTCCGTCGTCGCCGCGACCGCCGCGACCGGATCGCCGATGAAGCGCACCCGGTCCCCACACAGGGCGTGCTCGTCCTGGCTGACCGGAAGAATGCCGAACGGAATCGGGAAATCCTTCCCCGTGAGCACCGCTTTGACGCCGTCGAGTCGCAGGGCCTTGGCGGTGTCGATGCCGAGGATTCGGGCGTGGGGATGCGGGCTGCGCAGCAGCTTGCAGTAGAGCATCCGAGGCAGTGCGAGATCGTCGGCGAACTTGGTGGCGCCGGTGACTTTCGCGACGGCGTCGACCTTGCGGTGGGCCTTTCCGACCACGCGGAGGGTCTTATCGCCCATACAGCGACTCCCGGCTCGGCGTCGCATCTTCGCCCCGCAGCCGCGCCGCCGCCAGCTCCACCGCCTCGTAGATCTTGATGTAGCCGGTGCAGCGGCACAGGTTGCCGGCGAGCGCCTGCTTGATGTCGTCCCGCGAGGGCTTGGGATTCTGCTCGAGCAGCGCCTGGGCGGCGAGCAGGAACGCGGGGGTGCAGTAGCCGCATTGCGCGGCGCCGAGGTCGGCGAACGCCGTTTGCAGCGGATGCAGCTCGGGGCCGCGGGCCATGCCTTCTACGGTCGTGACGCGATGCCCTTCGCACGCCAGGCCGAGTACCAGGCAGGAGAGCACGGGGTGGCCGTCCAGCAGCACGGTGCAGGTGCCGCACTCGCCCAGCTCGCAACCGTGCTTGGTACCGGTGAGCCCCAGATCTTCACGCAGCACTTCGAGCAGCGTCTTGTGCGGAGCGAACGCGACCGCGCACGGCTCGCCGTTGAGCTCGAAGCCGATCTGGGCGCGCGTTTCGGGCATGACGACCAAACTAACCTTGCCATCGGAGTGACGCAGCGCCAGCTTCCGTGCGACCTCCACAGGAACCACCATGGCTGTCCGTCTCTGCCTCGCCGCGCTCGCGCTCCCCGCCGTGCTGACGCTCCACCTGCAGGCTCAGGCGGGCGGCGGCGCCGCACGGGACTACCGAGCGGAGGCGCTGCGGCTCCTGAAGACGGTGCCGCTCGTGGACGGGCACAACGACATTCCCGACGCGATCCGCGGCCGCGGCGGCGTGGATTCGGTGGACTTCTCGGCGACGCAGCTCGGGTTGATGACGGACATTCCCAAACTGCGCGCAGGGGCGGTCGGCGCCCAGTTCTGGGCGGCCTACGTGCCCACGACGACGATGCACGGCGGCGAGCACCCGGCCGTGTACGCGCTCGAGCAGATCGACCTGGTCCGCCGGCTGTGCCGGAAGTACCCGCGCGACCTCGCGATGGCGTACACGGCGGAGGACGTGGAGCGGAATTTCCGCCTCGGCAAGATCTCCTGCCTCATCGGCGTCGAAGGCGGGCACGCGATCGAGAGCTCGCTCGGCGCCCTGCGGATGTTCTATGCCCTGGGCGTGCGCTACATGACGCTCACCCACTGGGAGACCACCGACTGGGCCGATGCGGCCACCGACTCGGCCAAACACGGCGGGCTGACCCCGTTCGGCGAGCAGGTGGTGCGGGAGATGAACCGGCTCGGCATGCTGGTCGACATCTCCCACGTTTCCGACGGCACGATGATGGACGTGCTGCGGGTGTCTACCGCCCCGGTGATGTTCTCCCACTCTTCCGCCCGCAGCATCTCGAATCACGTGCGCAACGTGCCGGACTCGATTCTGAAACTCGTGCCCGCCAACGGGGGCATCGTCATGGTGAACTTCAACCCGGGCTTCGTCTCCGAGGCGGTCCGGGTGTACGAGGACAGCATGCAGACGCGCGCCGCCGCGCTGAAGGCCGCGGGCGTCGACTCCAACGTCATCAACGACTCGACCAAGGCCTGGGCCAAGCGGGCGCCGCACGCCACGCTGCAGCAGGTCGCCGACCACATCGAGCACATCCGGGACGTGGCCGGCGTGGACCACGTGGGTCTGGGCTCGGATTTCGACGGTATCATGAGCGTGCCCGACGGGCTGGAGAACACGTCGAAGTTTCCCGATCTCGTGGCGGAGCTGCTGCGGCGCGGCTGGAAGGCCGACGACGTCAAGAAGGTGGTGGGGCTGAATGCGCTGCGGGTGCTGCGGGATGCGGCGAAGGCCGCCGGTCGCTCACCAACCGCGCCGGTACCGCAGCCCTACTGACCAGTACCGATAGGTCGGGGTCGACGCGCTGGCGGTACGCGCTGCGGCGCTGTTGGTGTAGGTCCCGACCAGCGCCAGCTCGTCCAGCGCGCGCCAGCTGTGGGCCAGCGTGACATCGCCGTGCCACTCGCCCTGGGTGGGGCTGCCGCCGCCGACCTGCTGCGCGCCCAATCCGCCGTTGGCCCGGAGCCACCAGCTGTGGCGCCGCCAGACGTAGGCGGCGCGCGCTTCGCCGAGCGTGAAGCGGTCCGGCGAGAAATATCCGAATCCGCGGTTGGGGAAGCGGTATCCCATCACGCGGACGTACGCCCCGACGTGCAGCCCTTTCGCCACGCCTACCATCGCGGCCGCGGCGCCGAGCAGGCGGCGGTTGCCCTCGGACAGCCAGGCGGCGTTGGCAATCGCGGAAATATCGAGGTTCGAGCGGGGCGACAGTTCCGCATCCACGTCGAGCTCGTCCCAGACGAATCCGCTGTCCACCAGCGTGGTCGTCTCATCGAACGGATAGTGACTGTAGCCGGCCGTGACCACGGCGTGTTTGCCGGGGCGGACCGTGCCGCCCAGCTGCGCGGTCAGATCGCTGTGCGTCGGGCCGCTCGTCGGCTTGAGGAGACGGACCCCCAGCCCCCCACGTAGCGACGCATTGCTGCGGAACGACTTGACGAGCCAGCCGTCGAGACCGGTGCTCTGGTCGGTCGTGACGGCGTTGTCGTTCTGGCGCCAGGTAGCCTGCAGCGTGCCGCGCAGGTCCGGGCGGGGCGACGCGCTGAACGCCCCGGTCAGCAGCACGAAGCTGTTGTGCTCGATGTCGTTCGCCCCGTCCACCGACAGCGAGACGACCGGCCGGCGCTCGGAGCGCACCTGGTCGAACAGATCCCGGGCCGTCTTGTCGGTCGGGGCGAGCTGGCGCGCCCGCGCCGCGTACCCTTCGGCCAGGGCGGGTTCACCCTCCCAGTAGAGCGTCTGTGCCAGCCCGACCAGGATCTCGGCTTCATCCGGGTGGCGCTCCAGCGCCTCGCGCCACAGCCGCTCGGCGCGCTCCAGGTCGCCGTCCCACGCCACCGCCCGGGCGCGGCCGGCCAGCGCGTCCACCCGATCCGGTGCCGTTGCGAGGACGGAGTCGTACAGCGCCTCCGACCCGCGTGTGCGGCCGGCCCACGAGAGGACGCGCGCGTGCGCCACCATGATGTCCAGGTCGGTGGGCTCGACCCGACGCAACGTGACGAACCGAGCGAGCGAGCGGTCCAGCTTGCCCTCCCAGCTGTCGAGCACGGCGAGCCGGTACAGCGCACGCGGGTTCAGGGAGTCGAGCGCCAGCACCGAGTCGTACAGCTGCCGGGCGACGCGGTAGTCCCCGCGGGCGAAGGCGTCCTCCGCCTCAGGCAGCTGGGCCGCCGCCGGGCCGGCGAGGGCGACGACGGCGACCAGGAGGGTGAGGAGCCGGTTCACCAGGACCCCCACAGGTCGCGCATGGCGAAGTACGCGGGCTTCAGGCGCTCGTGCCAGGTCGGCTCCTCCCAGCGACGCCAGGTGTAGGTGGCCGCCGCCGGCAGGAACGCGACGATGTCGTTGCTGCCGCGCGCCAGCCGGGCCACGACGAAGCGGAACCCGTCGGTCGTGTCGGTCTCGATGACGCCGCCTTCGCGTATGGCGGTGAGCACCGTGCGCGACGAGGGGTCGGTCACGTTGAGGAGCCCCCACGGCAGGCGGACCTCCACCAGGCCCGCCGCCCGGTCCACGAACCAGTCGGCCAGGGATGATTCCGTCGCCCGCCCGTAGCGCAGGCGGCCGCGGTCCACGCCGCGCGCGGGAATCGACCGGCCGGTGCGGGTCACGCGGAACCGGTTGGTGGTGACGAACAGCGAGTCGAACCCGGCAGCGTCGCTTTGCTCATCCGCCAGGCACTGGTAGTTGTAGAACGGATCGAGGTCGGTGGGCCCCATCCCCGGCCGGGGCACGAGATAGGGGCTGTAGCTCCGGGCGACGAACAGCCGGCCGGCGGCGGTGTCGGAAACGTCGAGATAGAACTCGACTCCGGTGCCGATCCCGGGCACGCCCGGCAGCCGGAACTCGCCACGAGTGCTCCGGTAGGTGTCGATGCCGATCAGGGTGCGGGCCGAATCGAGCGCGCGCGCCCCCCCGGAGGTCTGCAGCGCGAGATAGAGGTAGCTCTCGTCCGACCCGACGCGCAGCCGCAGCGAGTCGCTGCCTGCGAGCGGCCGCAGAGCGCGCCAGCGCGCGGGATCGCCTCCCGGCACCGGCGGATCTACCCCGGCGTATTGTCCCAGCAGCCCGTAGTTCTGCTCCGCGTCCATCGCGTTGTGCCAGAGTCGGGTACGCTCGAGCGGCGCCTCGAGATCGATCACCGCCCAGTTGTGCTTGAACCACTCGTCGATCCAGGCGAATAGGATGCCCCCGGCCAGGCCGGCCTCGCGGATCTCCCGCGTGAGCCGCACGTCGATCGCCGCCATCTGCGCTTCATCGTGCCCTCCGTGGTGCATCCCCTCCGGCTGGAGGTGCGCGAGGCCGCGCGCGGAGGGGACGCCGTACTCGGCGATGAGCAGCGGCCGGCCGGCGTGGTGCTTCTTGAGATCGAGCAGGTAGCCGTAGTAGTGCGACGGGCCGTCGGAGGCGTGCGCCGTGCCGTAGGTCGAGTCGTAATCCATGAAATCCGGATAGTAGGGATATGCATGGAACGACGCGAAGTACCCGGCCTGGTTCGCGCGCGTCGTGTGCACCAGCATGGCGTCGAGCGACTGGTCGTCGTTGTTGTACTCATGTACGCCACGCAGCGGCGGCAGTCCCAGCCGCTGGCGCAGGGCGCTTTCCTCGTCGATCGTCGGCTCGGTGGGGTGGTGCAGAGGATCGAGGGTCGGCCAGTTCGTGTAGGCGATGGGGCGCTGGGCATGCCAGGTACCCCACTCGTACTGCATCAGGTAGTCACACTGCTCGGCCATCCACACGTCGGCCGGCGTGCCGCCGGCGAGCGTGAGGAAGGTGCCGCGAAATGATGTCCGGTCCGACCGCATCGTGTTGTAGTGATGAATCGTGAACGGCTCCCACTCCCGGCCGATGATATACGCCAGCACGTGGTCGGACACATCCACGGTGTAGCGGCCGAACGCGTGGCCCGGTCGCGGCGGAATCAGGGCGTGGCCATGCAGCAGGTCTACCACCCGCCGCATCTCGTCGCGGAATTCCGCTTTCCAGCCCCGATCGTCGTAATCGTCGTCCGGCGGCGTTTCGGCCCAGACGCCGTGCACCAGCCACAGCGGTTGATCGGGGTGCGCGTCGTTCCAGCGCTTCAGGGCGCGGTAGAACGCGGGTGGCAGGATGGTGTAGAGCCGTACCACGTTGGCGTGCGCCCCGGCCATCAGTCCGAGCCAGGCGGCGTAGGTGGAATCGTCCGTGGGGAATTCCGACGGGAATTTCCCGGGCCGCGCGGCGCCGAGGTTGATCCCCTTCACATAGAATGGCCGCCACGTGCCCCGTTGCAGGATCTCGAAGCGGTCGCCGTGGGTGCGCGCCGGCATCTGTGCCGCGGCCGGGCGCCGCACCGGGGCGAGCGGCCCTCCCAGATCGCCCAACAGGGTGAGCTGCTGCCGCGCGTCGCGGTAGTCGGGTGCGACCGCGAGCGCGCGGCGAAACGCGGCGATCGCGCCGTCGCGCCGCGCCTGCCGGATCCGTACCAGTCCCAGCCCGTACCACCCGTCGGCGTTCGCCGAGTCCGTGCCCAACGCGGCGGTGAAGCGCCGCTCGGCTTCGTCCACGGTCCCTTGGCGCAGCGCCACGAATCCGAGGCCGATCTGGATCTCGGGGAGGCCGGGACACAGCGAATCGGCGACGTTGAAGCGGGCGGCCGCGACCGCGATCCGGTCTGCGCGGTAGGCCTGCCACGCGCTGTCGGCGACGGCGCCCGCGCGCTGGGGGCACGAGACCGCCTGAAGTGCGAGCGTCGCCGTAAGGAGCGGCGTCATGACGCGGTCCCGCCGCCGGCGGGCGCGAAGCCGGTGCGGGTCATGCGGCCCCACCCGCTCCGGTCGCGCATCGCCGACCAGAAGGCGCGCAGCCGGTACCATACGGTGAGCTGGCGATAGCCGAAGTTCTCGAGTGCCGCGAACAGCAACAGGCGGCCTAGGTCGCCCCAGCGGCGATAGCGGCGAAAGCCCACTTCCTCGAGGACGATGCCCCAGATCGAGAGGATCATCCCGTAGCTCAAGGCGACAAGGAAGAACAGTACGGCGATGGGAACGTCGAGCACGCCGAGCCACAGCCCGGCCGCCGTGACGACATATCCGAGCACCTCGACCAGGGGGGCGAGCATCTCGCCGAACGTGAAGAACGGCATGCCGAGCGACCCGATGCGGCCATAGCGGGGCCGGAACAGCATGCCGTGGTACTTCCACATGGTGAGGATGAGTCCGCGGTGCCAGCGCTCGCGCTGGCGGCGCAGCACCGCGAGCGACTCCGGCACTTCCGTCCAGGCGACGGGGTCCGGGACGAAGGTGATCACGTATGGGGTGCGGCGGTCGCGCAGGTGGCGATGCAGCCGCACGACGACGTCGAAATCCTCGACGATGCTGTCGGTGCGATACCCGCCGATCTCCAGCAGAAACTCCTTGCGGAACAGCCCGAAGGCGCCGGAGATGATGAGGTTGCCTCCCAGTCGGTTCCAGCCGAGCCGCCCGTAGAGAAACGACCGGAGGTACTCCACGACCTGCACTCCCGGCAGGAAGCGGGGAGGCACGCGCGGCTCGAGCACGCGTCCGTCGCGGATCACCGAGCCGTTGGCGACGCGCACCGTGCCGCCCACGGCGGCGACCTTGAGGCCCATGACGAACGGGCGGGTGAGACGCAGCATGGCGTCCGGCTCGATCAGGGTGTCCGCGTCCACGGCGATGACGAGCGGCCAGCGGCTGGCGTTGATCGCGGCGTTCAGGGAATCGGCCTTGCCGCCGTTTTCCTTGTCGATGACGACCAGCCGCGGACGGGTGCGCGACCGGAACAGGGCGCGGATCGGCCGCGAGGCCAGGGTTTCGGGGTGGATGCGCGGCACTTCGTAGAGATCGAACGCTTCGTGCAGGCGATCCATCGTGCCGTCCTTCGACCCGTCGTTCACGACGATGACCTCGTAGTGCCGATAATCGAGGGTGAGGATCGCGGTGATGCTCGCCTCGATCGTCGCCTCTTCGTTGTAAGCCGGCACGAGGATCGAGATCGGTGGCGGGGCGCCGCTCTCCTGCAGGCGCAGCAGGTTCTCGTCTTCCGCGAGACGCGTCTGCGCCCAGATCTCCGGGAGCGCCATCACCAGGAGCAGCGCATAGAAGGAGTTGAGCACGACGAAATACACGATCACGCTCGCGTCCACCGCGCGGACGACTTCGCTCACGCCGCGAACTCCGTGAGCGCCTGCGGCGTGAGTCCGAGGATCAAGCGGGCCACGAAGCGGGCGTCGGGCTGGGACCCGATTTCCGCGGTGAGCAGGGCATCGCGCCCGCCGGCCCCGAGCCGGGTGAGCGCCAGCGCCGCCCGCAACCGCACCCACCACACGGAATCGCCCAGCCGGGCCACGAGGTCGGGGAGCGTAACGGAGTCGGCGATGCGACCCAGGGCGCGCACCGCCTGCGCGCGGACTTCCCACGCCGAATCCGTGGTCAGCGTCCGCAGTGCCGCGATCGAGGCCGTGTGCGGGAAGTCCCCCAGCGCCCGGGCTACCTGCACCCGCACTTCCTGGTTGGAATGACCGGCGAGTGCCCTCACCGCCTCGCGCAGGCCCGCGTCGCCGAACCGGCCCGCGAATTCCACGATGCGCGGCAATCCCGGATCGTAGACCTGGCCGAGGCGCTCGACGAGGAGCGGTACGACGACCCCGTGAGTGGTCCGCAGCACGGACGCGTAGTGCGCCTGGACCGGGGCGGCCATTTCGGGCATTCGCCCGATCACGATGCGCACGAGGTGGGGAGTGGCGATGCGCTCCAGCGCCGCGCCCGCGGCGATGTGGACCGCGGGCTGCGCGTCACCCAGCAGCCGCGCGACGAGCCCGGCGTCCGCGGGAGTCGCGGCCACCGACAGGAAGCGCGCCGCCTGGAGCCGGCGCCACCAGGCCCTGGCGCGCACCGCCGCCCGCAGGCGGGCCGTCCAGGGCCGCTGGTCGAGCGCCTGCGCCAGCGCCTGCCAGCGCTCGCCGCGCAGCCGTCCCGCCCACCCGACCAGGGCCTCCACGGCGTCGGCGGTGGGCAGATCCTCGAGGGCGCGCGCCACGAGCTCCGGACCGATCTCGCCCAGTGCCCACCCGTTCATCGCCTGGTCGAGCACCACGCGGCGTGGGAGGACTCTCGCCCGCCGCCGCTGGCGGATCCACCGGTTGACGCCGATCGCGCCCAGCAGGGCGGCGAGCGTGACGCTCTGGCCGACCGCGACGATGATCAGGAGGTCGCGGCTCGTCACCGGCCGACCCAGCGACGGATCTTCTCCAGGGCGACCCGCAGACTCACCGGCTTCACGAGGTAGTCGATGGCGCCGCCTTCGAGCGCGCGGAGCTGTTCGTCCTCGCCGCCGTGCACCGTGAGAAATACCACGCGATACACCCCGGGGCGCTCGCGCTGCAGCAGATGGAAGAGGGAGTAGCCGTCCATGCCGGGCAGGTCCACGTCGAGCAGCAGCAGCGGGTGCGCATCGCCCACCGGCAGGGCGCGGAGCAGCTCGAGCGCCACGCGGCCGTTGCGCAGCACGCGGCTCTTGTAGCCGCGCGAGCCCAGACCGTACTCGAACAGCTCGATCAGGGCCGCGTCATCCTCGATGATGAAGACGTCGGGCAAGGTGGAGGGGCCCAGGCTCGAGCCGAAGGCCGCCCGCAGGCGCGCCACCAGGACCTGCGCGAGGCCGCCCCGATCGGTGGCTGCCGCGCCGGCCCCGGTGCGCCACTGCTTGGCGGCCTCTTCGATCTCCGCGGCCACGTCGGTCGCTTCCCCAAAGCCATAGGAGCCCGCCGAACCGCGCACTTTGTGGGCCTCCCGGCGCAGCTCTTCCAGGGCATCCTGGTCGTCGCCGCGAATGGTGAGGCGGTCGGCGATGCCGCCGAGCAACTCGATCTGCCCCTGCACGCTGCGGAGGTAGCCTGCGATGAGGTCGGGTGGGAGGAGCCCGGGGTCGAAATCGCCGGTCACGTCCCCAAGATAGGACCATGACCGGGGTAAGGGCCATAGAGTACAATGCAGTGTGGATGTCGGGCTCTGTCTGACCTGCCGCTGGATGCGCGCGGTGACGAATCGTCGCGGCTCGACGTTTTACCGGTGCGCGCTCGCCGAGACGGATCCACGATTCGTGCGGTACCCGCCGCTCCCCGTACGGGCGTGCCCGGGATACGAAGAAACGGAGGGAGCGGGGAGCCGTCCTCCCCGCTCCCCAGGTCCTACTTCTTCCTGACCAGCCCAACTCCGATCGTCAGGAACGCCAGCGCGTCGAGCACCTCGGCCACCGTGTGGGCCAGCAGGAAGTGCGTCACGTGCAGGTGGTAGGTGATGTAGCTCAGCTCGGCCAGGCAGAACAGCAGGAAGCCGCCCGCGGCCATTCCGTACCCCGCGTTGCGCGCCCGGCGCGACAGCACGAAGGCCATCAGGATCAGTGCGGCACCGCCTCCATGAACTGGCCGAAGGGCGGTGCCACATCCTCGTCGGCCTGGAGGGCGAGGAGCAGAGACAGCATCGAGTTACTTCCCGTACACGCCGATGCCGTACCAGCACGGGTTCGTCTTGCACGTGGCCATCATGACCTTGACGCGATAGCGCTGGGTCTCGCTCGGCGTGACCTGCACGATCGGCACATCGTCCGTCTGGACGTCGGAGTCCACTTGGTCGCCGTCGGCGTCGTACAACACGAGGTCGAGGTCGCTGCAGTCGTTGTCGCATACGCCGACGAGCGCGTAGGTCGTGCCGGCATGCAGCGTGAGGTTGAAGGACTCGTTGTCATCGTCGGCGAGCGAGCCGATCTGGGTCTCGTGGGTCTGTTCGTATCCCTTGTCGCTGAGCGTCTTGGCGGCGCGCTTCAGATAGCCCTCGACCTGAGTGCGCCATTGGTTGTCCTGCGCCTGCGCGGTCGGCGCGAGTAGCGCCAGTGCGACCGTGACGGCGACGGCAACTCGATGCATGTCGAACCCTCCTGCTGGAGCTGGGTGGAGCGGGACGAAACGTGGACGGACCGGGGGCCATCGATGGCGAGATCTGTGCCACCGGTTGGGCCGGACTAAAGTAGTAAACTGTGGCGATTTATACGAGCGGAGGGAGCGAAGTATGAAGCTGGGGGCCGCGCATTCTGCGACGGCACGGCAGCTTGCGGGAGGTCAGCTCTCCGGTGGGGCCTTCTGACCGCTGGCCCACCCCGTTCCGACGCCGATCCCGAACAGCACGCCCATCGGGACGGTGATGATCGGCAGGGCTGCGACGACGACACCGGCCGCGGTGGCCACCACGCCGGCCACGATCGGCGCCGCAGGCTTCTGGGCGCCGTCCACATAGCGCAGCCGGCGGCGCACGAAGTTGCGTGTGGGGATGAACCCCCCGCCCAGGGCGGCCGCGCCGAGCAACAGTCCGATGATCATGATAGACCCTACGCAACTTGCATCGTGGCGGTTTCCGCCGCAATCTCCCGGCGGATGAGAGGCCTATGAGCGTCGACGCCGCCGATCGCGCGCAGCTGGTCAAGATCGCCGTCTGGTTCGGGCCGGCGGCGTTCATCATGCTGTCGGGCCTGTGGTTCTTCCTCGCGAACCAGGGGACGATTCCCGCCTGGGTCGCGGTGGTGATGACGGTGGTCGACATCCCCCTCGTGGTGTTCGGCGTGTTGGCGATCCACCACGCGACGACCCGCGCCTCGAGCGGCTTGGTGAACATGATGTACGCCGTCGGCGACATCGCGCCGCCGCGCACCTACCCGCGCCAGGACGTGATGATCGTGCGCGGGCAGTATCGTGAAGCGGCCGAATATTTCAGGGACCACCTCACCGTCGAGCCCGACGACAACGAGGCGCGGCTGCGGCTCGCCGATCTCGCGGAGAAGCACCTCGACGATCCCGCGGAGGCCGAGCGGCTCTACCTGGAGGTCCGGCGCCTCCAGCCAGAGCCGGGGCACGAGGTGCGGGCGGCGAACGGTCTCATCGACCTGTACCGGAAGCAGGGCCGCCGCGACCGGCTGATGGTGGAGCTGGCCCGTTTCGCCGATCGCTACCGCGGCACGCCGGGCGCGGAGGCGGCCGGCCGACTCCTCAAGGAGCTGAAAGCCGAGGGCTGACGGCCTCCGTTACCAGCGCACCGCCGCACTCCCCCAGGTAAATCCCGAGCCGAACGCCGTGAGGATCAGCAGGTCGCCGCGGGCGAGACGGCCCGCCTCCAGCGCCTCGTGCAACGCGATAGGAATCGACGCGGCGGTCGTGTTGCCGTACTCCTGAATGTTGTTGTAGACCTGATCGTCGCGCAGGTCGAGTTGCTTCTGGACCATCTCCGAGATGCGCTGGTTCGCCTGGTGCGGGATGAAGAGCTTGACGTCGGCGGTGGTAAGGCTGTTGGTGCGCAGCGCCAGCTGCACGCTCTCGGGCATCTTGGTGCTGGCGTGCTTGAAGACATCCCGGCCTTCCATGTGCACGCGGGCCCGGCCATCCGTCGCCATCTCGGCGCTGATCCAGGGCACGTGCGCCAGCCCCGGCCCGTCCATCCAGAGCTTCTCGGCGTACTGGCCGTCGCTGAAGAGGTGCGTCGAGAGCACGCCTCGCTTGGGATCATCGGTGGGACCGAGAATCGCCACGCCGGCGCCGTCGCCGAAGATGACCGCGGTGTCACGTCCCGCGGTCGTGAGGTCGAGGCCCGGCGACTGGATCTCGGCGCCCACCAGCAAGACGCGCTTGTACTGCCCGGTCCGCACCCAGGCGTCGGCCACCGACAGGCCGTAAATGAACCCGGTGCATTGATCGCGCACGTCGAGGGCGGGGATGTCGGTGAGCCCGAGCAGGCGCTGCAGGAAAACGCCGTTGCCGGGGAAGAAGTGGTCCGGGCTCGTGGTCGCGAAGATGATGCAGTCCAGGTCGCTCGCCCGCAGCCCGGCGCGCGCCAGCGCGACCTTCGTGGCCTCGGCGGCCAGCGTGGAGCACATCGTTCCGGGCTCGACCCAGTGCCGCCGCCGGATCCCGGTCCGCTGCACGATCCACTCGTCGGACGTATCCATCAGGGTCGCCAGCTCGTCGTTCGTCACGACGCGGGGCGGGACATAGAAGCCGGTCGCGATGAACTCGGTGCGCGGCATGCGGGCCTTTCGGTGCGCGTCTGGCGTTTCCAGCGGGAGGAGGGAAGATTTGGCCCGGACCCGCGTCTCGCAAGGGAGCCAATGGATCTCGCCATTAGCCGCGTGCAGCTCGACGCCGTGCGCAACGCCAAGCACCTCCCCGACGTGCTGCGTCGCGTGCTCGATGACGCCAAGCCGTCCGCCGACGGGGTGACATTGCATCTCACATATGAAGAGGCCACGGCGTTGCAGGAGCTCGCCGCCTGGAGCGTGCACACCAACGATGCCGGGGACGTGACCCCCGAATCCCGTATTTTCGACGATCTCGTGAAAGCCATCATCACTCACCCGGATTACTGACATGCGCGTTCTGCGGCTCGCCGTTCTGCTGACCCTCCCCGTGTCTCTCGTCCCTCGTCCCGGGTTCGCGCAAGCGAAGCGCGCGATCACCTTCGACGACTTCATCAACCTGCCGATGGTCTCGGACCCGCAGCTCACGCCCGATGGGAAGTGGGTGGCGTACACGGTCACCACGCCGTCCCTGAAAGACAATCGCGGCGTGGCGCGCATCTGGCTCGCCGAGGCGGCGACGGGGAAGACCCGGCAGCTCACGCAGGGGCCGGGGTCCGACCGCTCGCCGCGCTGGTCGCCCGACGGCCAGACGTTGGCGTTCATCTCCTCGCGGCAGGGGGGCCCCCAGATCTGGGTGATCGCTCCCGCGGGGGGCGAGGCCCGCAAGGTGACGAGCATCGACGACGGCGTGGGGGAGATCTACTGGAAGCCGAACGGCCAGGGGCTGCTCGCGGTGGTCGACCGCAAGTGGCCTCCGGATCAGGAGATCGACCGGCGCAACGGCGAGTACCCGACCGACGCGCGGCTCTGGACCGAGCTCCTGTGGCGGCACTGGGACGATTTCCGCGCCGGCCACCGCCAGCACGTGTTCGGGGTGGACCTCGCGACCGGGAAAGCCACCGATCTCACTCAGGTGGACCACGATGTCCCGACGATCGCCACGAGCGGCGACGGAGACGTCGCGGTGGCTCCCGACGGCCGTGAGATCGCTGTGGCGATGCACGGGGATGACGTCGTCGCCACGAACACCAACGTCGACATCTTCACCATGGAGCCCGACGGCGGGGCGATGCACGACGCGACGTCGGCGAGCCTCGGCGCCGACAACACGCCGCGCTATTCGCCCGATGGGAAGTGGCTCTCGTACCTCTCCATGGAGCGCGCGGGCTTCGAGGCCGACCGCCAGCGCGTGATGCTGATGCCGCGCAGCGGTGGCGCGCCGGTCGAGGCGACGGCGGGGTGGGCGCTCTCCGTCGGATCGTACACGTGGTGTCCGGATTCGAAGTGCGTCTACGCCGTCGTCGAGGAGCGGGGGCGCGAGAACATCTACCGGATCGACGTGCCCGGATTCCGGCGCACCGCGGTCGTCGCGGTCGGCGGCATGAACATGAGCCCCGCCGTCTCCGCGGACGGGAAGACGCTGGTCTACGTGCACCAGAGCAACACCCAGCCCCCGGAGCTCTGGGTCGCCGGCAAGGCGCTCACGCACCATACCGACGCCGCGGTCGCCACGCTCGACCTGCGGCCGCTCGAGGAGTTCGGTTTCGTCGGTGCGCGCGGCGACTCGGTGTTCGGCTGGACGCTCAAGCCGCCCGGCTTCGATCCGGCGAAGCGCTACCCCGTGATCGACCTGTTTCACGGCGGGCCGCAAACCGCCTGGCTCGACTACTGGGGCGCGCGCTGGAACTACCAGATGTTCGCCTCACGGGGGTACGTGGTCGTCGCGGTGAACCGCCACGGCTCCACCGGCTTCGGCCAGGCGTTCACCGACGCCGTGTCGCAGCACTGGGGCGATTGGCCCTACGAGGATCTCATGAAGGGCCTCGACGTGGTGACGCGGCTGCCGTACGTCGATTCGACGCGGATGTGCGCCGCGGGCGCGAGCTACGGCGGGTACATGATCTACTGGGTGGCGGGCCACACCAACCGCTTCAAGTGCCTGATCGCGCACGACGGCGTGTTCAACACGGTGAGTATGGGCGGGTCCACCGAGGAGCAGTGGTTCACCGACTGGGATCTCGGCGGCACGCTCGTCGCGGCTCGCGAGCAGTGGGAGAAGTTCTCACCGCTCAACTTCGTCAAGGACTGGAAGACGCCGATCCTGATCGTCCACTCCCAGCTCGACTACCGCGTCGATCTCTCGGAAGGGTACCAGGCGTTCACGGCGGCCCGGCGCATGGGCGTCCCGGCGAAATTCCTCTACTTTCCCGACGAGGGGCACTGGATCCTGAAGCCGCGCAACCGCCGTATCTGGTGGGGCGTGATGCTGGATTGGATGGATCAGTACTTGAAATAGGTGTCGACACCTCCGTCACGGCGCCTTCACCCACACATCATTCCCCCGCCGCACATCCGGAATGTCGTGCCGCGCATCGATCTCGACTTTCGCGAGCTCGCCCGGCACCGTCCGCTCGGAGGTGTAGTGATTTCCCAGTAGCCAGATCTCGACCGGGAGCCGCACCGTCTCGCTCGATCCATCCGCGTACGTCAGGGTGAGATCCAGCGGCATCGGGAGCTGGCCTGGGGAGGAGAGCCAGATGCGGGCGATCCTGGCACCGGTGCTGTCGGTCCGCGTCATCGCGGAATCCACGGCCAGATCGACCACGTCGGAGCGGTAGAACCATCCGCGCCAGAACCACGACAGGTCCTCGCCCAGGCCGTCCTCCATCGAGCGGAAGAAATCGGCCGGGGTGGGATGCTTGAACGCCCAACGGCGGATGTAGCCCCGGAAGGCGGCGTCGAATCGCGACGTATCGGCGAGGATATGATGCCGCAGCAGATAGAGCCCGGTGGCCGGCTTGCTGTACGCCGCCTGGCCGAGCAGCGGCAGCGGCACCCGGTCGGCGGGGAGGATCGACGGCACGTCG